>ENA-UOWO01003617-UOWO01003617.1-activated-sludge-metagenome-genome-assembly--contig:-NODE-3617-length-17781-cov-13.812310_pt1 | contig 17781 bp, 13 predicted proteins | sample MGYA00238148_ERZ761564 | MGnify/ENA primary metagenome ERZ761564 (study PRJEB28885, sample SAMN05720194) | activated sludge metagenome | isolation source: Anaerobic digester | place: USA...
TTTACACTTTATTCGGAGTTCGGTGTTCGATATTCGGTGTTCGGTGTTCGGTGTTAAAAAATATCGAACACCGAACACCGAATATCGAACACCGAACCGAATGTCGCCTATAGCGGGGGCGCAAACACGGCCAAAGTACAGCACGCATATGTAATTCCTTGCGCCTCGCGTGGTGTTCCTCGCCTCCACTTCCAACAAACACCCAAGCGCCGCTCTTGGTGTTTTTTTTCCGCCTCATCAGGTCTTCCCCAAGTCATCCACTCAACCCAAGCGCCGCGCCGCAGCAGTGTCTCCGACCTGCTTCCAACATACAGCACGATCATACCTTATATTTGCAAACAAAAATCGGCATCCTTGCATAGTCCTGGCGAGCTGCGCTGGCCTTTTTGCGGCCTTTTGGGTATGATATGGACTGAAGTAATAAGCTAGAAATCGTGCTGTACTTTTGCATCAGGTCGGAGACACTGATGCGGCGCAGGGGCCGAGTTAGTGGAGAGCTGGTGACATGACGAGGCTAAAGTAGCGATTTGCAGATGATTGTGCTTCCGTCAAGCCCCATATGCCGGCAATACATTTGTTGGGCGCAGCTATCCTAAATTAGAGTCGTTTTGTCGAGCTTTGTTTAATGACCTTACAAGTATGTAGCCTACAATTCCTGTAATCAACAGAATTGGGACTGCAACTATGTATAATAAATGAATCATGCACCCGTCGCTTGAACAGGGTTGGCTCGCTTCAATAAACAAGCTCGCACCATAAATGAATCCGATTGCGCATGTTGCTATGCCGATGTATTTATAAATGCATTTTGTATTCATCTGAAATTCTTTTGAGGAAACTGTCACTTCAATGAGTCTCTTGAGTCAACGTATATATTAAAAATAAACATACTGTCAATTACTTTATTTTCTTCATCTACTTGTACCAAGTACTTCCCCAGAGAATGCGAATCCTGTATTGATGCCAAGAATGGAGTGCGATTTTTGGCCCGAAGGTCAACTTGGTGAAAAGGCTCGAATGGGAAGAATCCTGCTATAAGTTTGCTCTTGGTGAAAAACCACCAAGAGCGGCCTTTTGGGCGTTTGTAGTAAAAGAGGTAGAAGACCAAGCGAGGCCGAATAAGAAGTCAACCTGCGGGGTTGAAGCAGTTTTTGCTGAATAACAGTAGAAGGATAAGGATTGTCATTTGAGTTAATCTTAATTTTCAACTTGTCGTTCTGTGAAGGTTCGTATTTTTTGTTTGGTTCTTGCATTTTGTATGTGCTGGGTTTGTAGGGTGGTTTTTGACAGTTACCGAGCATGAAAGCATGGGCGAAGCGTGCGCGTTTAGCGCAACTTTCCGCCCATGCAATATTTAGTGCTTTATTATTTACCTGATTCTGAAACAGATACAGCCTTTTTCTTTTTAGGCTTTGCTGTTTTTGAACGGTCAATGACGGTGGAAGGCGAATGCTTTTTCCTACTGGACGCCTTGGTTTTGCCCAAAATTTTTGGCACCTCGCCTGTAGTTTTGTAATGAGCAATAATAGCACTTAAAGTCTCTCGCTCTTCGACCGACAATGGCATTGGCCCGATGTTTAAATCCACGCCAACTGGTTCTTTTATATATCCCATATCTTTATGTTTGAAAGTATTGCTTGATAAGTTTTAACGCAGCCTGAGGAAAAATTATCATTTTATGTCCTCCAACATGCGTAGCATTAAGAGTAGCCTCATAATGTTCAATCAATTTGGTTTTGGATTGAAAAGCGATAATTCCATCATATCCCATGTCCCATGAAAGTTTACAAGTAAAAGCGAATAAATTTCCGGGGACGCCTTCATATAGTTTTCCTTTTCCAAGATTGAAAGGCGCACTTTCTACCAAATGCAGGTAAAAGTGATCCCCATAATCGCTAATGCTCGCCAGTCCCTGAATAATATTAGGGTTGTCTTTTATCGTTAGTTTGTACACCTTCCGATCTGCTTCTTTGACTTCTGATTTCCAGTCAAACTTCCACCCTTTTGCCTTTGTGACGGCTTTTATCTCAGTACTGCTTGTTTCAAATACATCAGTACTAAAACTATCTCCTGAGATAGTGTTTCGAACGCTATTTGTAAGCTGGTCAATTTCAATGTCTATGTGATAGTGAATCACTTTCTTCATAATACAAATATACAATTTTTTTCGAGCTAAGCCTTCTCAAAAGTCATAAATTTCCTAACCAATCTTTCTTAACTTGCACTGAATCAACTAATTGTATCAATGGCCAACTTTAATTCTTTGAGTTTCTCGAAAAGTTATTCGCCATCAATCAAGTCAATTGGATACACTCCATCCCTCGTCGCGTCCTTTTGCATCTCTTGTGAATGTCTGGTTCCGCCTCGCGTGGTGTTCCAGGCTTTCTCTTCTTCAGAGGTGTAATTTTTGGCATTAAGAGGGAGGCTCGAATGGGGAGGATGCTGCTATACGTTTGCTCTTGGTGAAAAAACACACAAGAGCGGCGTTTGGGCGTTTGTGGTAAGAGAAGGAGAACATCGCGCGAGGCAGAATAATCGTGCTGTACGTTTGCATCAGGTCGGAGACACTGATGCGGCGCAAAAACCATCAAGGCGACTGGGTGATGGTGAGAGAAAGAGGGAATGCCAAGTCAGGCGAAAATCGTGCTGTACGTTTGCAGCAGGTCGGAGACACTGCTGCGGCGCTATGCTTGGGATTTGTTGATAAGATGGAGGAAGACCTGCCGAGGCCAAAATCGAATTCAACGTCAATTGCCGGTTTTATTAAATCACCTTTAACTATCTTCATTGTTTCATTTTTTATTCTCCGAAAAAGTAATTCCAAATTCCCCATGAAAACAAGGTGATTGCACAAGTCAATGCTATGTATTGAATGATTTTCAAGAATTTACTTTTATTGTCTGTATTTCCAGCCCAACGCATGATTAGTGCAGAAATTCCTCCAATCCCCATGTATGTCCAAAACAAAATTTCATTTTTATATTCAAGTATCTTTATCAGTCCAAATGTCATCGGTATTGAAATCAAAAGACATATCATCCATTTATTAGATTTGTTATTTTTATTTTTTGATTTACCTGACATCTTTCTAATTGGCTATTTTTTCTTTTTTCATGGAAGCGAACGGGGGTATGGTTGTCAGCCGCCGCGTATAGCGAGCGGTTGCAGCCATGCAAATTTAGCACATTTTATCGATTTTTTAAAGCCCATGAAACTCCGATGTTCCATAATATTCCTCTTATAGAAAAAGTAATTGGTAAGTATGAATATGAATGATCACTTGTACTGTGGGGGACTATATAAGAGTTTGTAGATTCGTACCCGGAAAATGCTCCCTTTTCTAATTTTTGGGGTACGTTTGCAATAATTTTCACTCAAAGGTTTGAATAATAAAAAGTTAATTACCCTGTTCCTGCTGCTATGCACTGTTCAATTGCACAGCCAGGTTAATTTGAATTATCAACAAATCACCACTGCAGATGGTCTATCGCAGGGTTTTGTGTTCGATATCATTCAAAGCCGCGACGGTTTTATCTGGATCGCTACCAAGGATGGGATAAACCGCTACGACGGCTCCCGCTTCAAGGTATTCTCGCCCGACCCCTTTGATCCATTTTCAATTGGCGAAGGATACGTATATCGCCTGTACGAAGACAGTCGCGGCTGGATATGGGTTCGTTTTGAGGATCGTATCGACGTGCTAGACCCGCAAAGTGGCCGCTTTTTCCATTTAATGAACGAAGGAAACCCTGTTGCTTTGCATCTATTTGAAGATCGTACCGACGGTTCTATTTGGTGTCTTCAGGGTGGCGACCGACTCCTGAAATTCAGCATTCAAAAAGATATGTTGGAAAAGGCGTTTCAACAAGGGAACGCCAATATTGAACCATCTTATAAAACGTTTCCTTTGCCTGCCATCAAAGACGGGTCTGGCAAACCAATGCAGGCTAATTCTCTCCTTTTTACCAAAAATTATAAACCATTAGTTGCAACGACTTGTGGTTTGTGGCGGCTCGATCAGGGTAGCGAAAAAATGGATTTGATAGGGTTTGCTACACTCTCAATAAACCGCTTAATCCAAGATACAGGTGGCAAAATCTGGATGGATGTCTATGATAATAACTCTGGTAATAGAAATGGCTCGCAAATCATTACTTTGGACGAGGCGGGGATGCAACAAGGACAAATTTTGCCAGGAGCTTATTATGCGTGGTGGATCCTTGACGGGGCGCTGTGGATCATCCAGAATAAAACTTTAAAAAAGTTCCAGCCACAGCGGTATAATAACAAGGAACCTGCTGATATTCAATGGCCTTTGGAAAGCTTCTGTTCACAAAATGAACTAGACTGTATTAAAAGCGTATTCATTGATCGGAGCGGCATGCTTTGGATAGGCACTGAAGGCTTTGGCATTTTTAAGATCAACACCCAAAAACCTACCTTCCGAAGGTATCTTCCCAATATCTCTCAACGCAAGATCTTCGAAACACCGGAGGGCAAATTCGTCACTTCTGCCGGACCTGGTAAACTATACCAATCTGTTTATTTTGACCAAAGCACGCCTGATCAGTCTCTGTCTTCGCTTCATCTTGGATATACACTACCCTTAACCGTACTTTATGATCAGGGCGGCAATTGCTGGTCGTACGGTGCTGACACGTTGTTGTACCGTAGGGATGCCCGTACCAAAGTTGTTCAGACATTCCCCTTGAAAGGCCGTGGCCTGTGTCTCGACGAAAAAAACAAGATACTCAGTGTCAGTGAGGCAGGTTTGCACGTGCTCGATCCTGCGACGGACCAATCTCGGTTATTCGCTTTTAAAACACGCCTGCAACAGCGTTCTGAATTTTCTCATTTCCTTTGGAAAGACGCCGAATCTACGATTTGGATATTTGGGTTTGAAGGATTGGTTAAAGCAACCCCTTCCGATGCTGGCGGGTATCAATTTGAATACTTCGTCAATAATCCGAAAGACCGCACTTCCTTATCCTCTAATACGGTACTCAGTGCCGCCGACGATCCGCTCGAGAACAATCGCTATCTCTGGTTAGGCACTAATGCCGGGCTAAATCGCTTAGACAAAAAGACAGGGGTATTCAAACAATACAGTATCGCACAGGGGCTTCCCGACAATGTGGTATATGGTGTTTTGGCAGAAAATACACCAAAAGACAGTGCTAAGCCCGGATTTATCTGGCTGAGTACCAACAAAGGATTGTGCCGCTTCGATGTTCGCGCCGAAACGACCAAGAACTTTACGGCTGCCGATGGCTTGCAGGACAATGAATTTAACAGTTCGAGTTACCTGAAAACCCGCAATGGCACTCTAATTTTCGGGGGGGTAAAGGGTCTGACCGTATTTCACCCGGACAGCCTTCGGTTTAATCCATTCATTCCTCAAACTCGTATCGTTGGCTTGCATGTAAATAATCATTTATATGATATAAGCGGACAATCGTCCATTACACTCACACACGATCAAAACCTGCTGACCTTTGATTTTGCAGCGCTTGAGTTTACCAATCCGGCACAGAATCTGTACCGCTATCAACTCGTGGGCGTGGACAAAGACTGGATAGCATTAGGGAATAAGAATAACATCCAGTTTGCCAACCTATCTCCCGGAACCTACACATTCAAAGTGATGGGCAGCAACAACGCTGGTGTTTGGAGTGAACAGCCTGCCGAATTGCGTTTTACCATCCGGTCGCCGTGGTGGGCTTCCTGGTGGGCCTGGCTCCTGTACCTTGGAATATTGGCAGCAGGGGCTTGGCGATATTACCAATACTTGCTCAACCGGCGCCTGTCGGAGCAGGAAAAACTGCGCTTGAAAGAACTCGACGACTTCAAAACCCGATTTTTTACCAATATCACCCACGAATTCAGAACCCCGCTCACGGTCATGCTGGGCATGAGTGAGCAGTTGGCAAAAGACGAAACCGACGATCCTAAACGCAATAAACTCGGCCTGATCAAACGCAGCGGAGAAAACCTGCTCCGACTCATCAATCAGATCCTGGACCTGGCTAAATTAGAGTCGAACACCTTGAAAATGAATTACATCCAAGGTGATATTCTGACGTTCATCCAGTATGTCACCGAAAGCCTGCACTCGCTGGCCAACGCGCAGAATCTGATGCTCCGCGTCGAAAGTGAGCAATCGAAGATAGTGATAGATTACGATCCCGAGCGTTTTTTACAGATCATCCACAATCTATTGTCGAATGCCATCAAGTTTACGCCCTCAGGCGGCAAAGTGGTCATTCGGGCCGATGTAAAAGGCCAATGGCTGCATGTTTCGGTCACCGATTCGGGCGCGGGCATCCCGCCCGAAGAACTGCCGCATTTGTTCGAACGGTTTTTTCAGGCCAGAAATCAGGAACATGCCAAGGCTGGCGGGACGGGTATTGGACTGTCGCTGACCCGCGAATTGGTCAAAGCCATGGGCGGCGAGATTTCGGTGGAAAGCAGTGTCGGTGTGGGCAGTACTTTTTTGGTGCGCTTGCCGATTACGAACAACAGTGCATTAGTCACATCGGGATCAAACATCAAAATGGATATCAGGAAGCCATCCCTTGCAAAACCACAAATAACGCATAGTGAAGAGCCAATGCAGAGTCATCCCCTCACTGCACCTACCGTTCTCTTGGTGGAAGATAACCCCGATGTAGTGGAATACCTCAGTGCCTGCCTTAAAGAACATTATTACCTTGAGTTTGCCTACAACGGCCAGGCTGGCATAGACATGGCACTTGAAAACGTACCTGATCTCATCGTCAGCGACGTGATGATGCCGTATAAAGATGGCTTTGAAGTGTTGGAAAACCTGAAAAACGACGAACGCACGAGCCATATTCCGATTATTTTGCTGACGGCAAAGGCCGATATACAGAGTCGGCTGACGGGACTGCGCAAAGGCGCTGATGCCTATTTGTCCAAGCCTTTTCATCAGGAAGAATTGCTGGCCACACTGGAGAATCTGCTTGAATCCCGGCGAAAATTACAGGCGAAGTACCAGCAAAATGTGCTTTCAAGCACAGCGCCCGCTGTTTTGGAACCCGATCAGGAGGACAGTTTCCTGCTAAAAGTTCGGGCAGTTGTGGAAAAAAACCTTTCCGACGCTGATTTTGAAATGCCGCAACTCGAGCGCGCCCTGGTGATGAGCCGCAGCCAGATTTTCCGCAAAATCAAAGCATTGACGGGCAAATCACCCAGTCTGTTTATTCGTTCCATCCGCTTGCACCACGGCAAACAAATGCTGCTGAGCACCACGCTTACGGTTTCAGAAATTGCCTATGAGGTTGGCTTTACCTCGCTCAATTATTTCTCCGATGCGTTTTTCGAGGAATTCGGGGAGCGGCCTATGAAGGCACGGGGAGGATAATTTACGATATCCCATTTTGCGATTGGATTTTTGATTTTTTCGAAAATCCCCTTTACGCAAGGCACCCATCCCAAGCTTGTCATCTTGTAGAGACCGTCCACATCACGTGCGCGTACCTCGAGTATTTGCCTTTTGAGATTTTATGTTGTGCATGCACTCAACCAAAGCGCACTTGATGCGGACGGGTCTCTACAAGATGACAAGCTTGGCTGCTCGGCGGGTAAAAAAGCATCCCTGAAAAATTTGAAGATTTCGGAGTGCTAATCTATGATGCAACACCGAATCATTTCATTATCAACAATTTATACCTTATTACCCTCCCCCAGTGCATCATAATCTGTAAAGAAAATTTCCTGCATACAACCTCAACAGTGGTGTTTGAACGATGAGTGGTAGCCCTCCGCTCCAGCCTGCCCACACCTTTGTAGCACTTCCCAAAGGAGCCAATTATCACATTCAAAAACAAATTTTTTAAAACATGAGAAATCTATTTTTTATCGCGGCGCTGTTGTGTGCCTCAGTCAACATTGCTTCTGCACAAGTTGTGGCACATGATAATGCCGAAAGAGACCTGAAAACGGTGCAGGATGCCCGCAGCGCTTACCTGAAAGGCGACTGGGCCGCTCTTCAGGCGCTGCTTACTCCCAACGCTATGGCTTACGGCGTGGCAGGCCGGGATTCTTTGACCGGAACCGAACTGATCCAATACTGGAAAACAGAACGGGAGTCGGGCGTAACAGTAGCCTTAGGGAAAGGCCCTGTGTTGCCGTTAAACATGGCCGATGGGCCACAAAAGGGCGATTGGGTCTTTGAATGGAATCAACACACCACCACTAAGGATGGTAAAAAAGTAGTGTTTCCGTTCCACCTTGTATACAGTATGAAAGAGGGTAAAATAGCACGCCTCTTCTATTACTACAATGAGGCGGCAATCATGAAGCAGGCAGGCTGGAAGTTCACACCGCCGAACAAGTAACTCCCTTTATCACAAGTGAACTTTAAACCATTGCAGTTCCCAAAGGAGTCGCAACCATCACACTCAATTACAATTTTTTTTAAAACATGAGAAATCTATTTTATATCGCGGCGCTGTTGTGTGCCGCAACCAACATTGCATCGGCACAAACAGCCGCAGGAAAGCAAGCCAACGCTGTACCAACCAAACCCATCTGTCTTGTTCAAAAAGGATATGAAAACGACCAGTTATTCTACACCACGCGCTTTAACGCAGCAGGACATATTCAGGAGAGCAAGGAATACAAAAACGGTCAACTTAAATGGCACCGGTTCATTGAGCGTGCTGATGCCGAAGGCAGAATACTTGAAGCACGTTCGGTAGACAGCATCGAAAAAAAGGTATTCGTCAACAAATTTAGTCGCGATGCCGCAGGATATGTACTGACGAGAGAGCGTTTCGAGGTGACGAAAGGCGACGTGCAGGTGTTGGTGGAACGCAGCGTTTATGAAAACAATCCGGCGTCTCCATGTGTCATCACCAAAATCACCAGATATGACGGCAGTGGAAACCTGGTGGATGTAATCACTGTGGAGAATTTGGATGCCAACGGTAGTAGCAAATTGGTGGTTACCGATAAGGCCGGCAAGGTCATAAAAACGGAAGTATGGAAGCGAGACGACAAAATTTCAGGTCGACAGTTCGTTGACGCTTTCCCCTACATGTGGATTCACAACCGCATTGAATATACCGTAACCAATGCTGATGGCACGCTGGATCCCAGCTCTAATAAAGATGAAAACCGCGTTTACAATGCCCAAGGGTACACAAGCAGCGTCACCACGCGATATACCGACGGGCGTGTATCTAATTTCAGGTATGAGTACGATTGCCAGTAGTCCAACGCAGTAAAGGGAGTGTCTCGATGAGGGCCACTCCTTTTATTTACCAATGAACTTTAAACTCATGTTTTTTTCATTCAGATTTTTCAGTACCGCTATCATATCTATTTGGATTTGCTGAAAGCCAGCCATCTTGGCCTATATCGGATCGTTTGTTTTTTCTCTAATTTGTGCTAACGGTTGGATGTGCGACGTGGCGGCGAGCGTTGGCTTTTGCGGGTTGGCTTTCGCCGCCATGTGCGCACATCCGTTGTTCTTCACTTTTATATTTGTTGCATCAGGCTAATTTTACCAATCAACCCTGTGGTGCGAAGCCTGTCAATCCCCAAATCGCTCCGAGTATCATTGAACACCAAATACAGAAACGACAGCGGGCGGTATTCCCAACTCAGACGGGCGTTCCACCTACCCGTTTTGTCCAAGGAATTGTACTGGTAAAACACCGTGCCCTGCAAGTGCGGGTTCAGGGCGAGGCGCAAGCCGCCGGAGTAGAGGTGAACGTCCTTGTCCTCGTCGTTTTCACCGAGCGAGCGTGCCCGGTTCAGTTCGTAATCGAGGGTGAGGGCGGCGTGGGGCATGGGCGCAATGCGCAGCCCGGTGGTCAGGGTGAGCAGCCTGCCGTCGTAGAATTTCCCGAAATTGGCGCTGATATCGCCCGACAGTTTGCGGCTGCGGTCGGTGTTGTACTGCACGAATTTTCGGGTATAAAAATACCTGCCCTCCGGCACGAGGATGCCCAATGGCTCGAACCCGAAATCAATGTTTTGCCAAGTAGGGAACAGCGAAACTTCCAAAAACGAATTGTCTTGGAAAAACAAATAGACCGGGAACAGATAGAGGTCAGCCTGTTGGAATTTCCCGTTGGAGGCATTGTGGTAATAATTGATGAAAAAGCCCGGGTCAGCCCTTCGAAGGTAGGACTTCTCTTTTTTCGGTCGCCAGATATAATAGCCGCCGGGGTTGTGGTGGATGACGTTCTGCCCGAAAGTGAAACCCATGCCGGGCATGTAGTCCTGCGACACCCATTTTGTCACCCAACCGGCGTACCAGTCGTTCAGGTTCAGCCCAGCGAAGAGGTTTCCGGCGTGCCCGATGTTGTCCGTACCTTCGTCCCGGCTACCGCTCCAGAAGCCGTTCACTGTCCAGGAGTCGTTGGGGCGGAGGAAAAAATCGGCGGTCAGCGTCGTGTTGTGGTTGCTGATGAACCCCTCGCCCGCCTCGTCGAAGCGATGGGTGAGCATCGCCCCGAAGTTGTTTTGCTTCCCAAAATTTTTCTGGAAACGGGCAAGCCCAAAACTCGCCCCACCTTGCTGCCCCGTGCCCCGCTGGTGGACGTAAAGTGCTGATAATGTGCGCTTTTCGTTGCGGTCGTTGAAGCGCACACCCGCATCAATCGGCACGGCAGCGGCGTTGAACTGGCTGTTCGCCAAGCCAATCGTCCGGCTGAAATAGGGGTAAATGCTGCTGCCGTCGGAAGGGTAAATCCCGCTGTTTTCGAGGAAAAACTGCCGCCGCTCCGGGAAGAACACGTTGAAACGGGTGAGGTTGTTCACTGCCCTGTCCACGTCGGCTTGGGCGAAGTCGGTGTTGAACGTTAAGTCCAAAACGGCGTGGGAATTGACCGCCCATTTGGCATCGCCGCCGATTTTAGGCTTGCCCTCGGCGGGGTCGCCCGTACCGTTGGTTTCCTTTTTTTCGTAATTGTAGAGCAAATAAGGATTCAGGCGCAGATTCAACGCAGGTTTGGGCAGTTCCAAATCCTCCAAACGGGCGGCGTATGTCATGCGGTAGGGCGAAAACGCCTGTGGAATGGGTGGAAAAACCGTTTGCTCGTAGTTGCGGAGTGCCAGGCGGGAGGCGGTAAAGCCCCAGGAGACCGCCTCGCCCGATTTGGGCAGTTCGTAGCGCAGGCTCTTGAACGGAATGGCAAACTCTGCCGACCAGCCGTTTTCCAACATCTCGGTCTTCACCGACCAAAGCGCATCCCAGTCTTGGTCTTTAAAGTCGTCGTCGAACACCTGCACGTCCCGCTGAGTGCCGAGGGGCGTGGTTTGGAACGAAACGCAATAGCGGCGCAGGTTCTGCGGGTCGAGTTGAAAGAAAAAAATGTCGTTTACGCCAAAATTGAAATCCCGCCGGAAGTCTTGCACCCGCACCCCTTTTTTGCCCAAACTGTCCTCGCAGAATACGCCGACGTACAGGTTTTTTTCATCAAACAGGATGCGGACGCTGGTTTTGAAATCGAAATTGCCGCCCTGTTTAGGTTCCACCCTGAAAAAATCGCTGCCGGAAACGGGGCTTGCCCGCTGCCAGTCGGCTTCGTCGAGCGAGCCGTCGAGGGTGATTTTTTCAGAGGTTTTTACCACTCGCACGATGGGCGGGTTTTCGGGCGGGGGGAAGTTGAGGTCAGTGGAGGTGTTTTGCGCCGTCAAATTTTGCAGCAAAACAAAGCCGAATATGAAATTGGATAAATGTTTTTTCATGCTGAAAAAGGAAATTGAAAAAGGCAGGTTTCGCCGCCGAAAACGGGTTTTGAAACCTGCTTTTTTTCAAAAAATCAATTGAAAATCAACGACTTGCGCCGCCCGCTCCACCAAGCCCAAGCCCATGCCACGAAGCATTGCAGCAGCAGCCACCAAGCCCCGCTGTGCTGCACGGGCACGGCGGCGGCAGTCACCCGGTCGGGGAATTTCATAAACTCGTCGTAGTCCGCAACGGTCAGATTTTGGTCGGCATCGAATTTTTTGAGGAACCACGCCGCCCAGTTTTTCTGCGCCTCGTCGAGCAACGGTTCGGCTGATTTCAATGCCCTGTGGCTCGTCCCGGCGAGGTCGGTCATTTGTTGATACACGCTCAACGCCGGGGAAAACACAGTCAGCCCCTCGGCGAATGCCGCTTGCCGCTCGGCTTTGGAGGCATGGTTTTGCTCGATGCTGTCCCTGAACTTTTTGTCAAAATCGTGGAAGAAAAAATCTTCCCGGTACCAGTCCTTCCAATCCTTGTCGTCGTCCGGTTTTTTCGTGTAGTTCGGGTGGGTTTTGTAAAAATCGTCCAATAAACCCTCCCTTTTCGACTCGATGTAGGTTTCCGCCGCCCGCATCTCGTTCAGGAAAGCAGCCCTCGACGGCACGGGATGCGCCTTTTCCGCCACCATGTTCGCCAGCGCAGGCACCACGAGCGTGAACATCAGCCAAGCCCCGATGCACAACAGCGCATTTTGCGCCGACGAGCCGCCCCAGAGGTTGATGCTGAGGGCGACCAAAAACCAAAACAGCGAGTACAAAACCGCCACGCCGAGCGTCTGCCATGCCGCCGCCGAGGTCAGCGAAATGCCCGCCAAAGCCAGTCCCGGCAGCACAATCGCCGCCGTCAGACCGCCGAGCAGCGCAAAACGAGCGAGCATTTTTTGGAAAAACAAAGCCCCGGAGCCTATCGGCTGCGCCTGTTGGAGTGCCAAAGTGCCCTGTTCCCGCTCCCCGGAAATCAGGTTGAACGACAGCGCAATGACCAGCAGCGGCAGCAGGTAAATCAGCACAAACGACAGGTCGAACGCCCCAAACGAGAGGTTGTCGGGGTTTTCCAGTTCGCTGCCGCCCCAGGCTTCTTTGCCCATGAGGGTGAGCCGCCAGGCGTCGTTTTGCAGGTCGCTCATGCCAGCGGCGAGGATGCTCTGCGGCATCGGCTCGACAGCGGTGACCCGACCGCCCCGCCAAACGCCGCCCACCACGACCACGTTTGTCGGGTCACGCCACCAGCCGCCCACCGTTTTTAGTTTGCGTGCGATGCTGTCCGCTTGCATTTTTTGTTTTTCCAAATCGGCTTGCTGCGTGTCGAGCATTTTGCCGATGGCAGCCTGTTTTTCGGCAGCCCGGTACAGCCCGTTTTGCAGACCAAAACCGACGCTGACCGCCAAGACGACCAGCAGCAACCATGCGATGGGGCTGCGGAGGAGGCGCAGCGTTTCGTATTTTAATTGAAGTAGGAACATGATTTAAGGTTTGATTTTGAAATGAACCGTTTGCGTCGAAACCTGGTCAAGCCCGTCTTCGACTTCGATGAGCAGGGTGACGGGTGTTTCGCCCGTCAGACCGTTTGGCATGAAGTGCTGGTCAATGTCATATTCGGATTGCCCGTGCCAATGCTTTGAAAAAGTGAACAGTTCGGAACCGTCGCTGTCCTTTGTCACCTTGATGTCGAGGTTGTGCAAATCCTCGTCCGTCACTTTGCCGTGGATGTGAACCTCCCCCGTCACCACCATGCCTTCGGTGGGTTCTTCAAGGGTGATTTTGGGCGCCTTGTCCTCTTCTTTTTTGCAAGCGGAGAAGACGCTGATAAGTGCGAGTGCTGCCAAAAGCAGCGTTTTTTGTGCATTTTTCATGTTGAAAAAGATTTTATTGAAATGAAAAAATCGCATCCGTTAAGCAGGGCTTTTTTAAACAGGTTTGAGTTTTTGAAAAAAGAAAATCGCCGTCAACCCGCTGACAATCAACCACAAAAGCATTGCCCCGGCGGGTTTTGACAAATCACCGAGCAGGTTGCCGAGCGCAGGCGGCTGGTACTCGAAGCGGGCGTTTTTAGCAAAAAATGCTTTGCCCCGCTTGCCGTTCCAGTCGCCGTATTTGAAGTTGTTGGTCAGTTCGCCGTTCAGTTCGCCCACGAGTTGGATACGGTACCGCTCGGCGGCGGCGAGGAAATCAAAGTAGGTCGCCACGTCCGTCCCTGCGAGGCGTTGGGAAAGCGAGTTGGTGAGCATATAGGGCGAAATGACCGCCGCTGCATGGTGTACCTGCCGTTGTTTTTCATAGACATCGAGCAGTTTTTGCTTGTGTTTTTGAAAAACGTAGGTCTCGTGCTCCTCGCCTTTTTGCATGATGAAGCCGTCCCAGTTGAAGGGCAATTTTTGGATACTGTCCACACCGTATTTTTTCAGCGTTTCTGCTTCCAATTTTTGGGTGTACTCGTCGGTGGCATCGTGCCCGTCCACGCCTTTTTCCAAATCCGCTTTGAGGGTATTTTTGTAGTCCTGCGAAGAAGGGGTCGGGTGAAGTTGCTTGGCAATGTTCACCGCAGCCTTCGGCGCAATCAGGCAGACCAGCACCCACACGCCGAGCGAAGCCACGAGCGAGGCGTTCTGCCTGCCCGTTGCCGCCGACAACAGCAAAGTGAGGTGGATGAAACAGCCGAAATAGGCCAAATAAAGCAGCATCGTGAGGCCATAGCGCAGCCAATGTTCGCCGCCTGCCCCGGCGGCGAGCAGTCCGCCAGCACCAGCAATGAAAAACGGCAAAGCCAGTGCCAGCACCGCCGCCCACAAGCCCAAGGATTTGCCCCAAAAAAGTGCCGACGGTCGCACGCCCTGCGCCAGCAGCAGACGCAGGTTGCCGTTTTCTCGCTCCGCCGCCACCGAGCCGAAGCCCAGCACGATGATGAACAAGGGGAAAAGCATTGCCAGCACGAACGCCGGGGTCAGCACACCGAGCCGGGCAAAAGACGAGCGGTCTTCCGCTCCCCGGTGCTTCGACTGGTTGGAGCGGTGCGCTTCGAGGAACAGCGTGTTGCCCGTGAAAGCGTCCACGCCCCGGTCGAAGTACGAAAGCGGGTAAATCGGCTTGAAAACGTAGGTGCCGTAGTGCGCCGCCGAGTGCGGGTTTTTGTCCTTTTGGTTTTCCCATTGGTCACGGGCGGTGGCGGCGGCTTCCTCGTGCAGTTTCTTCAGGGAGGAAAAAAGGTCGTACGCCCCGACCAACGAGAGCAAAAACAGCCCGCTCAACAGGAGGGCAGCGACTTGGAAACGCCGCTCCCGGAGCATGCTCCTAAATTCTTGTTTTGCGATTTCAAATATCATAAATAGTTGATTTTAAACAGTTTGAAGATAGAGTTCCTCGATTTCCTTGGCGTGCAGGATGTTTCGGTTGTTGTCCAACACATTGACCAACCTGCCGTCTTTCATGATGCCGATGCGGTTCGCCACGTCCTTTGCCCGGAAGATGTCGTGGGTCGCCATGAGCATGGCAACACCGTCTTTGCGGAGTTCGAGGAGGAGGTTCGAGAAATCGTTGCTCGCCTTGGGGTCAAGCCCGCTGGTGGGTTCGTCGAGGAACAAAGCCTTCGCTTTTTTCGCCAAGGCGATGGCAATGCCCACTTTTTGCCGCATACCTTTGGAATAGGTCGAGACCCGGCGGTCGAAATCGTTTTCCGACAGTCCTGCCGTTTCGAGGCACATCCGCAGTTCTCCTTTTTCATGCCGGAAGCCCGCCAACCGGCTGAAATAGTCGAGGTTTTCCATGCCCGTCAGGTTGGGGTAGAGCATGACCACTTCGGGTAGGTAGGCGAGGTGCTTTTTGCTCTCGATGGGGTGCTTCGCCACATCCAATCCGTTGATGAACGCCTGCCCGGAGGTCGGCTGCGTGAAGCCGAGGAAGCAGTTGATGGTGGTGGTTTTGCCTGCGCCGTTCTGCCCTAAGAGGCAGAAGATTTCGCCGGGGGCGATGTCGAGCGTCAGGTTGTCGAGGGCGATTTTGTCGCCATAGTGCTTGGTAAGACTTTTTGCTGAAATCATTGATTGTCAATTTTTTAATGATGAAAAATTAGTTTGTGAACGGGTCGGCAAACGCCTCGCCTTCCCGCCACATCTCCACTTCCCAGTCCCGCAAAAGGCAGCGGTTCAGGTCGGCGAGGATGCGCTCTTTGTCGAGGTCTTGCCCGATGAATACCAGTTCGTTCTTGCGGTCGCCCCAGATGGGCGACCAGCGTTTTTGCAGGTTCTCGAAATTGTCCCGGAACTCCGGCATCTGTTCCCGCTCATCGGGCGGGATGGCAGCCCACCATTCGCCCGCCGGGTCGTAGCGCAGCGAGCCGCCCGCCTGCGACCAAAACATCGCTTGGTCGGAGCGGCTGGCAAGCCAAAAAAAACCTTTGGAACGCACCACATTGCCGGGGAAACCCTCATTGAGCCATTGCCAGAACCGTTCGGGATGAAAGGGACGTTGGTCGTGAAAGACGAAGGCTGAAAAGCCGTACTCCTCGGTTTCGGGCGTGTGCTGCCCGTTTTTGGCGAGTTCGGCAATCCAACCCGCCGAGTTCTGGGCTTTTTCAAAATCGAACCTGCCTGTGTTCATGATTTCCGAGGCGAGAATTTTGCCGTTTTTCGTGGCGAGGATGCGAGCCGCTGGGTTGAGTTTGTGTAGCAGGGCGGTGAGTTCGTCCAACTGCGGCTTCGTCACCAAATCCGTTTTGTTCAAAATGATGATGTCGGCAAATTCCACCTGTTCGGTCAATAAATTGACAATCGGACGGGTATCTGAAGCGTCGTTGCCCAGTTCACGGTCGGTCAGGCGGTCGGCGGAACCAAAATCCCGGGGGAAATTGAAGGCATCCACGACTGTCAACATCGTATCTATGTAACTCCATTTTGAAAGGTCAATTTGCCCGTCGTCGCTGGCAAAATGCCAGGTCTGGGCGATAGGCACAGGCTCTGAAATGCCCGTGCTTTCGATAAGCAGGTAGTCGAAACGCCCTTCTTTGGCGAGTTTTTCGACTTCGAGCATGAGGTCTTCCCGCAGGGTGCAGCAGATGCAGCCATTAGACATTTCGACCATTTTTTCTTCTGTGCGGGAGAGCGATGCGCCTCGTTCGACGAGTTGCGCGTCAATGTTGACCTCGCTCATGTCGTTGACGATGACGGCGACCCGCAGCCCTTCCTTGTTCTGTAAAACATGGTTGAGCAGGGTCGTTTTGCCTGCGCCGAGAAAGCCCGACAGCACGGTGACGGGCAGTTTTTTTATATGATTTTGCATGAATTTTAGCGTCGTGGTTTTTTCAACAGGTGCATCATAAATCTCCAAACCGTGCGCTTCTTTTTGCAAGCGGTAAAACGGCGCAGGAAAATGGTGATGCACACGAAGTCATAGAGACATCGGAGCATGATGCAATTGTTTGATTTACAATAATTTAAAAGGAGATAAGTCCGCACGGAACATCCGGCAGAGACACGAACCAAACATTTCAGGCAAATGTGAAATGCACAAAAGACCACTCGGCAACACCGGGCAAGTCGTGAAAAATCAACCTAAAAAGTTCAGTTCAGGAAAGCGGCGCTGGCGGCGCACGAGGCTGGGAAATGGTAAAAGGAGAAACGGACAGGCAGACGATTTCTCCAAAATTGTTTTTGGCAGGTATCAGTTCCGGGAATGAAAAAGCCGGAAGTAGGAGGGAAGGGAGTTCTGCGAGCGTGGGCGCAATTTGGCAGATTGAACAATCATCTGCGGCATATTCCTCTCCGTGGAAGTGTTTTTCATTTGGGGCGTGGAGGCAAATTTTTGTTTCATGCTGGTGTTCCGGGGCGATGAAATGGTGGAGGCTCCACGACAACCAAAACAAGGCATAGGTACTGACAAGTACCCATGCTATTATTCTATGTTTTGGTTGATTTTTATCTTTCATCTCTGCAAAGGTATATTTTTTGTTTTATTTTTTAGTTGTGAAGAACGGTAAGTACATGCGGCGTGCGACGTTAGGAGCATGAACGTCATGTACATTGT
>ENA-UOWO01003620-UOWO01003620.1-activated-sludge-metagenome-genome-assembly--contig:-NODE-3620-length-17774-cov-13.147977_pt1 | contig 17774 bp, 11 predicted proteins | sample MGYA00238148_ERZ761564 | MGnify/ENA primary metagenome ERZ761564 (study PRJEB28885, sample SAMN05720194) | activated sludge metagenome | isolation source: Anaerobic digester | place: USA...
GATCCCTTGATCGGCGGCAGCACGGCCTGTCGCACCGGGGCGACATCCAGGCGTAATTTGAGGAAGGATAATTCGGGCAACAGATAATCCATACACTGACTCCAGATATAGTATTAACTATATATTAGCAGTAGCGGATATTCTGTCATCAGCCGCCCATCTCAGCTCTCCCACTCCCGCTGAGAATGATATGACTGGATTAATGCTAAAATCATGCCAGTTTTACTTCACAATCCCTGGTTTATTATCATATTGTTTTATTGAGCTTTAATTCATTTGCAGCCTGCGCTGGCAGCGCCCGTTCCCTGCAACTGTTGTCCCAATGCGACACCCCTCAGGAGGCTTTTTTGAATCTAATCTATTGATTATTATCATCCTGCAGGTGTGACCTTGATGCGACTCTATTTTAACCCCCGCAGCTATTCCGGTGTCTGATGGCTCTCCGGCTGCGGCCGCCAGCTCAGACTCCGCTCGATCTCCGCCTCCACCTCCGCCCGCGGCCGGCTGTACAGGGCCCGCGAGTTGACGCGCACCGCCTCCGCCACCGATGCATCCCGCGCCGCCTCCGGCAGCACGGTGCGGATCACAAAGGGCGGCACAACCTGCCCGGCCACCGTGGTCTTGACAAAGGCGTGCCAGTTGGGCACGGTCGTCAAATCCTGATCCGAAAAATAGGGCAGGTACATCGGCTGCAGATGTTCCTTCGCATCTTCATAGCTGACCCGGAAGGTGATCAGGGTGCCGACATTGCCGAAAATGGCCTGCATGATGCGCGGGTCCTGGATCTGCGAGATGAACTGGTTGGCCAGCACCAGCCCGACACCGAACTTGCGCGCCTCCGAAAGCAGCAGGGTGAAATTCTCGGTCGCCATGGTCTGGAACTCGTCAACGTAGAGGGTGAAAAAGCGCCGCTGCGCCGCCGGCAGCTCCACCCGCCCCATCGCCGCCGCCTGGATCCTGGCCAGCAGAATCATGCCGAGAAAATGCGCATTGGCTTCGGTCAACCTCCCCTTGGCAAGATTGACCAGCAGGATCTTGCCGCTGTCCATGATCTCACGCAGATTGATGGTCGACCGCTTCTGCCCGAATATGAGTCGCAGCATGGGATCGAAGATGAAATCCTCGAACTTGGAGCTGACCCACTCCCCCATCGAGGATTCGCCACGGGTGGAGGCCGTGAAACGGCCCACAGAAAGGTGCTCCTCCACCCAGCGCTCCAGCCGGCGGTCCGACCATTTGAGCGGCAGCCAGCGCTTGTAATAGTCGCCGCGCTGCAGGATCTCGCAGAACTCCACCAGTGTGCCGGGATCATCGGGATCGGACATCGCCAGCAGCATATTCATTTGCATATACTGATAAAATACCGGACCGGCAAAATCAGATGAAGATCGGCCGAATTCATCGTACAGCAACCGGCGGATGATCGCCTTCATCTCGCGCACGGCAAAATAGCGTTCTTCCACCGAACCGCATTCGAGCATGTTGAGTCCCACCGGATGCTCCATATCGGTGGGATCGAAAAGGACGACATCCTTGATCCGCTTCTCCGGAATCATCCCGCACAGCTCCTGATAAAGATCGCCGTGGGGATCGATGACCGCCATCCCCTCCCCCTTTTCCATCCCCTCCAGGATCATGCTTTTGAGCAGGGTGGTCTTGCCGGTACCGGTCTGCCCGGCGACGTAGAGGTGCTGGCGCCGGTCGCTCTCCTGCATGTAGACCGGATGGTGCAGGCCGAGGTAGACGTTCTCCCCGAGCAGGGATTTGCGCCGCTTCTTGTCGGTGCTGACCGCGGCCACCTCGCCCGGCAGGGGCAGAGTGCGCAGATTGACTACCGCCAGGCCGGGCATGCCCTCCGCGGAGGCGACGGGCAGGCGGAAGGCCCCGGCGGCCTCGCGGGCATCGACGAGATAGCGCAGCCGTTTGAGCGGTTCCGGCGCCAGCGTGGCGCCCCAGGGCCGGCCCTCCAGATGGAGCAGATTGGCACGGGCTTCCACAGCTTCCGCTTCTCCGCTCGGATGGATGATGTCGTATCCCCCCAGATTGATTTGCAGATTTGAACCCGGCTGGCTCTCAACTGCCGGCGCGCCGACCGGTCCGGTGATCTCCACCCCGAGCGCTTCAATGGCTTCAGGCGGAATCCCCTTTTCCGCAGCGATCGTGATGGCCATGAAGAATGGCGCATCCTGAAGACGCATGAGCTGCCCCTGCGCGCTCTCGAGGATTTCCCGCGCCATCCGACGGTGGATTATATCCTCTTCTTCAGGGAGGCCGGTCCTGGCGCCCTCCGCGATAAGGTGACGTTCGCATTTGCGCATCTCCGCGATGAAGGCGCGCTCTTCCGGGGCGCTGAGGTAGGTGGGATTGAGGGTGACCTGCCAGAGCAGCGGCCGCGTCTGCAGCAGCATAATACGGAGGAGGCGTGCGAGCGAAGTGCTGCGCGGCAGGAAGGGGTGCACGAAATAGATCTGGCTGGCCGCGTCCTCCTGGCTCACCGGGCCCGGTTTGCGGCCGCGCCCGAGCCAGGGGCGCGGCTGGAGCCGGTCAAGGTGAACGCGGTCCTCGCGCCGCCGGATCTCAGCGGTCTGGGCGGTCATCAGATCAAAAGGCTGCCAAAGCGCTGCGAACCCGGCCTCATCCTGAACGCTCTGCCACTGCCAGGCGGGGAAGTAACCGGCGAGGAGCGCGGTCATCTGCGACCAGATTTCGCGGCTGCGCGTACGCGCGAGGGCTTCGGTGCCGGCATCGACCCGCACCAGGAGGGCGATCTGGATGGATCCCGCCACCATGGCCCTCGGATTGGGCCGGCTGATGAAGCGGAGGGCGTAGACCACTTCGCTCCGACTGCGAAAGAGGGCATTAATGAAATCGGCGTGTTCCGCCAGATGGCGTGTCAGTATCTGCTCCGGGGCATAGAGGCTGTTTTCGCCGGCGCGCGCGGAAGGGCAGGTCAACAGGCGGATGGCGAAAAAGGCGGCATATTTGCGGCCGGGCTCCAATTCTTCCACATGGGTATGGATCGACGAATTCAACGCTGTTTCCTCCCTGCTTTCGATTTGACGACTGGTCCCGTCCGATATGATCAGCCTAGAGGTGCTGTGGAGAACCGTCCACTATTTGGCCGGCTCGAGGACGTTATCCACCAGTCCATACGCCTTGGCCTCCTCGGCATTCATAAAAAAATCGCGGTCCATATCCTTCTTGATCTTCTCCTCGCTCTGGCCGCAGGCCTGCGCCAGCATGGCGACCAGCCTGGACTGCAGGCGCAGGGTATGGCGCGCGTGCACCTGGATGTCGGTGGCCTGCCCTTCGAAATCGGCGGCGACCTGGTGGACGAGTATTTCGGCATGGGGCGTGGCGAAGCGCAGGCCGCGGGAGCCGGCAGCGAGCACCCAGGCGGCCATGGAGGCGGCCTGGCCGATGCAGATGGTGCTGACCGGGGCCTCAATGCACTGGATGGCGTCGATGAGGGCGAGGCCGTCGAGCACACTCCCGCCCGGGCTGTTGATATAGAGATCGATCTGTTTGCCGGGAGCTTCAGCGTTGAGGAGCAGGAGCTCGGCGATGATGGGATTGACGCTGGCGGCGCTGATGGGAGCGCTGAGAAAAAGAATGCGGTGATGCAAAAGGGGATTGAGGTTCATACCGTTCTCCGGTTGACTCTTTTTTCTATGTAAAAGGCAGCGGGATGAGATGCTGCAATACTTGCGCGAGAAAACGGGACACATGAAAACCTTTCAGCATTTGAACTCGTGCACGTCCGGGTCCTGGATCAGCTTGCCGGTGAGTTTGCTAAAGTCTTCCTCCGAGCCGTAGGCCTCAATGCTGACCAGGAGATGGTCCTTGCCCTTGACCACCTTGCGGCCGATCACCGTGACCCCGGAGGCATTCACCTCGGCGGAGACGGCCTCGATCTTTTCGGAGCGCAGGGGCAGGATAATTTCGTAGGTGCGGGTTTCGCGCACCAGATCGATACGGCGTTCGAAAAAGGGAAATATCCAGAGCACGGCCATGACCATCAGCTGGGCGGTCAGGGCGAGCAGCAGCTGGCCGGTGCCGATGGCCACGCCGATGGCGGCGGTCATCCAGATGATGGCGGCGGTGGTCAGCCCCATGATGCGGCCGCGGTCGCGCAGGATCACCCCAGCGCCAAGAAAGCCGATGCCGCTGACCACGCCAGCGGCGACGCGGGCGGGATCACCGGTGCTCCCGAAGCGTGTGGAGAGCATGGTGAAGAGAGCCGCACCCGTGCAGATGAGGATCAGGGTGCGGAATCCGGCCGCCTTGTCGCGGAATTCGCGCTCGGCGCCGATCAGTCCCCCAGCCAGGAGGGCGAGGAGGAGTTTGAGGAGATCAATGGTTTCCATTTGCATGAGGCTATCCGGAAGTGATAATCATTTAATATCAATCAAGTCTGCAGCCAGCCGGGTCATGAACAGTGCTTGCCGGTTTCGTTGAGTCTTCTGGTCAGGATTTTTATCGCCAGACGGAGGTCCAGGGCTTTCTCTTTTTCCTGGTCCACCATCTCCTGCAATCGCAGGAGTGTTTCGGCATCACCGAATTTCTCCGAAAGCTGCTGATAGGCGGCTGCGCGTTCTTCAGGTTCGTCCACGTAGATGTGCAGGGTCTGGATGCATTTATCGATCAGGAAGTTCTGCTCCTTCGCGGAACTTGTGAACAGCGTGAGCTGGTTTTTCGGCAAGCCCGCCTGCGTCATCAGCCGCTGCAGAACCCCGTCCTGAATCTGGAGAGCATTACGGATATTAACGACGGCCTGCATGGTGCTGTCCACCATCCCGGCCAGACGGATATTATGGTCCTGAATCTGTTTCATCTGGCTGCGAAACTGCTCGTAATATCTGCGATTCTTAAAAATGACAAAACCGCCGAAGAGCGAAATTATTGCGATGATCACTCCGACCAGCTCGAACAGATCGCCCGGTGTGAGTTGAGCGACTTGCATTATTTTTCCCTCACTTTATTTTGCCCAGAATCTCATCAATTTTCTCGCCGAAATCATAACAGGTATTGAAGCTGTCCTTGTCCAGATACTGCACGTTGTTTTTCTCGCAGAATCCTCTGATCTTTCTGATGAGATCCCGGCTGGAGGCCATGCTGAAAAAGAGCGATTTCGCGGGAAAGACCGCCGCATTATGCTGCATCAGCTCCTCGAGCAGGATCAGGCCGGTCACCTTGAAATTATGCGTGCGGTCACGGGTGAATTTGCTGCGCGCGGGATCCGGATTGGCCGCCAGCATGATATCGATGATGACCAGATCGACAGCTTCCACCTTGATCTTATGCAGACGCAGAAAGGCCGCATCGGCATCGGCAAGCGTCTCCACATCGTGACCCCGCATGGCCAGTTCAAAAGCAAAGGGCTTGATTTGAGAATAATCCTCATCGACAAAATAGATCATTGCCGGAATCCTTTCGGCTATTCATCCCACTTCTTCATGCGTATGATAAACGTGGTCCAATCATCCCGTTTGTAGAAAAGATCCCCTCCCATCTGATCCATCAGGCTCTTGCTCTGGCTGAGGCCGATGCCGCTGCCTCCAGCCGGCCGCCGGCGGATGGCGTTTTCACCGCGATAGCCCTCGACAAAAATCCATTGCTCCCGTCCCTCCGGCACCCCGATCCCGTTATCGCGGATGATAACATCCAGAAACGGATCGTGATCCTCGAAAAGCAGTTCTATCATGCAGGTCTCATTGGCGGGATCAGAATACTTGAGTGCATTCTCGAGCAGGTTCTTGAAAACCGTGATCAGGGCTTCGGTGTTCCCCCGCACCGGCGGCAGGGTGTTAAAGCCGCTGGCGGTCAGATTGGTGATATCAAGTTTCTTCACGTTGTAGGTAGTAGTCAGCTTGGAGGAGAGGTTGACGACCTTGGACAAGACCTGTCCAAAGAGCATCACCTTGCCGAGGGAGGCCACGATCTCCTTGGATTCGATGTTGATGCTTTGCCACCCCAGCATGCGTTCAATCTGCCATTTCACGTCCAGCATATGGGAGATGCTGTCCGGGACGATATAACCCGCCTCCGGGACCTTGATCTCCATCAGATTGGGGCGGTCCTCGAAATGCTGCAGGTTTTTCAGGACTGCCTCGATATTTGAGCGGACGCCGTGCATGATGCGTTCAAAATCATCCAGCTTTTTTTCGGATTTTTTAAGAAAATTGCTCATCATGCTGATGGTTTCGGTGACAAGGGCAAAGTTGGAAATATCCTCCCAGGTGAAGGGGACGGTCTCATCCCGGCCGTCAATATGAAAACGCTTGTTGACTGCACGCAGGACACCCAGCGGTGTGGTATTATTAGGGTCGCCCAGACTCCAATCGTAGATGGGCACGGCCAGGTAGGATTTTCCGGGAAGCACTGTTTTTTCGGCAAAGAGGCCGTTGGGATGGTTGGCGATGATGTCATCCGTGATATAGGGTTCACCGGTTCTGGCCACGTTAACCGATATGTTTTCGCTGTCCGAGGGATAAAAGATATCGTGTTTGCTCAGTGTAGTGGTCAGGCCGGTGGTGGCATGCAGCCGCAGCAGCTTGCCCTGCTGATCCCACAGAAAAACCGACGCGGCTTCAATGCCCAGATATTCTGTTATTGATCTTAGCGTCCGGAAAAGGAAACTGTTGAGGTCGGCCGACTGCAAAGCCTTGTTGATCATCAACTGGCGAAGAAGCAGCTTGTCCGTGCGGATCGTGGTGATGTAGAATTTTGTGATCAGCTGTTTGAGCTTGTTGAAGAAGGCGTGAATCTCTTCCAGGTCCACATGGTCTTCCGGATAGAGAGCAATTACGCCGATCTTGTCAGAGGAAAGAAGATTGGAGCGGGAAAAATCCAGGCCATCGATCGGCGTCGGCTTGCCGTTCAGCGGGATAAAAATGCCCGAGACGAGGTGGTATTTCTGGACAAGATTTTTTTCATGAATGAGGGGGTCATTGGCCAAATCTCGCACCATGCATACCTGACCGCTCGAGAGGGTCTTGCCGAGAATGCTGTGTTCAGACTTTTTGTACAAGGAGTTGTAGTCGAGGTAGCTGAAACCCGCCTGGGCGCGCAGGACGACATAGTCGCAAGGCGGGGCATAGCTGTAAAAGGATGCCCCCTTGATGGGGAAGTACTTTTTCAGTTTTTCGATGATGGACAGGCAAGCTTTGGAGGAGTTCTGGTCCAGTATCGAGACAAAATCGAGCAGAAAAGAATCCAGAATCTGGTTTTCCATTCATGCACCCTTGCCGTGAAGTTACATGCTGTTGTGGATCCGGACTGCGGCCTGATGGCGCCCTGTTTCGGGCGGCCGGTCCGTAGCGATTCAACCCGCCAGTGACGCTATCGGCATATCCGGCACCACCATCACCTCGATGGCCGCCTCTTTATACTCTTCGGAAATCTCTCCGATTGTCCATCCCTCCGCGCTCATCTCGCAGTAATAATAGTGGTCATCGCCATGTTCGACCGCGAAGCCCGTCAGTTCACCGGCCCCGGCGACACCGAGGGCGGCATGGCCGGGCAGAATGAGCAGGGCGACCTTGTATCCAATCACCTTGAGCAGCGCCGCGGCGAGAATGACCGAATCCTCGCAGTCGCCGGTCTGTTTGACGAGGGTTTCAACGGGATACTGCGGATATTCCTCCTTTTCGGCAGTATAGGTCACGCATTGCTGGACAAAATCAAGAACAAAACTCGCCTGCTTCCGGGTGTTGGCTGTTTTACCCTCCCGGACCAGCCGGTAGGCCAGTTCCCTGATCTCGCCGCAGATGCCCTGAATGACATACTCATCCGCCCACTTGCTGAGGTGAAGGCGTGGCCGGGAGGCATAATCCCTGTAAAGAGCCTGCCGGATCACCAGGGAGATCGAATAGCTTTTCCCTTCATGAGTCCATGAAAAGTTTTTCAGATAGTCGTGGGGTATTTCCGCCGGAGTGAGTTCAGGAGCAGCCACGAGTTTGCCGGGGATCTCCTCTTCGGCGAGAAAGCGGGGTATGTGATCAAAACCCAGACCGTTGATGAGGGCAACCAGTCCGAGCGGCACAATCCATTCCGCCAGGGATAACCAGCCCGTCTGATCGCCCCATCGGCTCATAATCCACAGGATAACCACGGCCGTTGCCAGGCAGATCCAGCGCACGCCCTTAAGGCGCATCAAATTGCGCAGCGGCCGTTTTGCTTCCGGCTGATAGGTGGCCAAGGCGAAAGATCCGCCGTATGCCCCGGCGACAGAGACCAGGCAGAGGGCGGCAAGCCAATAGAGGTGGTTGGCGAAAAACGAGTCCATTCCCGTAAGGCGGGCGACGCCGGTAAGGAAAAGATAGAGGATCAGGCTGAAAAGAAGCATATCATGTCCTCCACCTGATGTTGCGCATGGGCACGCCATCTATAAATGTGTAGAAAGCGATTCTGAAGGGATTGCCGCTGATGAGGCATGTGGAAGGAGTGATGCCATTGGTCGCGTTGGCCAATCCTTTGCGCAGCGCCTCGGGGAGATTTCCGGGCACTTCCCAATAGCCGGCAAAATTCATCGCCGTTTCTCCCGGCAAAAGCTGCAAGAAAGGTGTTGCCGTCTGCTGCAGAATGGCGAAAAATGTCTTGAACTTTTCGGCTTTGCCCAGGAGCAGCTCCATGATATTTCTATCGACAAGGTGAGCAGCGGATGGCAGGTAGAGCAGAGCTGCTTCCTCGAGCAGTTGCCACTCCGCACTGGAGGGGGGCTCAGTACCGGCGAGAGCCAGCCTGTCGACGAGGTTTTCCAGTTTGACCTGATTCATGAATCGCGCTTCGATGCCGGGTGCATCGGTCTCCAACTGCGCAACCTCTTCTAGATAGTCCTCCGGCGTGTGCATTACATAGTGCCAGAAAGCTGAAGCATCCCGGATGGGCCGTGCAGCGCTCTCTTTGAAAAGAGTGATCAGGGTTTCGCTTCTCTGCCGGGCCTTACCAAGCCGGTCAAGCTGTTCGTCGATGATATGCAGATAACCGTTCAGGAGATCGGATGCCTTGCGCAGGCCGATGTTTTGCAGGCATGCCTGCCATTTATTGCTGAAGGCTTCCCATAATCGGACAACCTTGCGATCAACAACCGTATTGAAAGCATGCCACTGTAAAAGCGGCAAAAGGGCGCAAAACAGGGCCGCAGCAACAAAAGGCCATTGAAAATCGAGCAAAGCAGCAATCAGGGCAGGAAGGGCAAACAATCCTGCACGCAGGAGCAAGGGAATAAGCCGCGGGCCGTTGTCGACTTTTTTACGCAGGTCGGCCAGGAAGGGCGCAACATCAAGGTAGCGGGGTTCTTCTATCTCTTCAGGAATCATCTCCTCGATCTTTTCACGCAGGGAGAGCAGAAAAGCCTCCGCCAGGCCAAAACCGCCCCTGCTGGTCGCAATGATCGCATCGATAAAAGCCGAGAGATCATAACCATAGTCCAGTTCGCGCGTTTCACAAAAGGCGGACAGGATCTGTTCATTCTCGGCAAGGCGAGCGGGCATGGCTGCGTCCGCAAGATCCACCTCCTGCATCACCTTTCCTGAATTTTCGACAGACCAGATCTCCGGCAGCGATTCGTTCTCCACGCCGAACGGGGTGAGAAGTCGAGGCTCGCAGTGTGTCAGCAGATGGCCGGTGAGCGATTCGAGGCTGTGGCTGTAGGTGTGGTTATACCAGACCAGGAGATGGTTTGCCAGCTGCTTCTCATCGTATTCCCCCAGGAGCCGGGCGTCGAGCAGATCAGCGCCCTTGATCACCAGCAGGTTCTCCAGGATCTGTTCGATAGGTACAGAGAGTGATGTCGCCGACAAGCCAGCGCATTGCCCGTCATGGGCTCCTCCTCTGCGCATCCATTCGCCGAACTGATCCATGCTATCCTGCACGGCAGACTGAGCCAGAAAATGGATCAGCTGCCCGACAAGAAACAACAGATCGAGTTCTTCCTTGATCGAATAGCCGGCGTTATTGAGATCGATCAGGAAGGCCCGATCCACCTCCTGGCTCAGCCATTGCTGCAGTTCCTCTTTATTATTCGGCTGCCTGATCTCGATCTGCTGCCCGGCCTGAACTATTTTTTTCAGCAGCAGGATGGCAGAGAAGAAGAAAGGGTGCGCCTGGTTGAGCAGGGTGGTGGTGACGCTCTTAAAAACCTCCCTGACCTCACGCAGACTCTGCAGGGCATCCGGATCGGTCGCGTCAGCGATCAGAATCACCTGGTTATGGTTCTCGCGCAGCTGATAGCCTTTGCCGATGAGTTCATTGACCGCACCCACGTCAAATGCGGCCATGCATATTTCCGTCACCCGGTTTACGAAAGCCTGATCAGCAGTGGATCCCGGCGGTAGGATCAGCCAGGGATGCTCCCGGGTCAGCAGCTCGTCCTGTTCCGGAAACCACTCTGCATACCATTCCGGCAGCATCTCCAGGCCCGGCGAGATGACAACATGAAAAGTTCTCGCCACCTGCAGCTGGTGACCAGACATGAGAGCCCGCGTGGTTTCCCGGATTTTGCCCGGCAAGTGCTCGAGCGGCATGAGGCTAGATCCTTTGAGTTGTGAGTTCCTGGGCGATGAACCGGGTGAGTGTTTTTCTCATCGCTTCCAGCATCTTCTTGCGGTCGGTCTTGCCGTTTTGTTCGGCGGTCCCTATCTCCTCTCCCAGGATGGGCATATAGTTATTTTCCAGCGCGTTTTTAACCTTGGCTTGCCCCTCGGCGGCGATCTTGTTAAAAATGGCATTTTCCAGAGGCCGCCACCAAACCGGGTGCAAACAAAAGTTGGCGAAGGACTCTTCGAGTCCGTTGCCGAGCTTTTCTGAACTGCCCTCCTGGCGATCTTCGAGGTAATAGTATGATCCGCGGTTATAGATAAAAGCCTTGTTGCGCTGGGGATCGGGCAGTCTGTCTTCTCCAAGGTTAGTGGGAAAAAGATGGCTGAAAGCGCGGCCGAGGCTGAACAGCTTGAGCGCCTCCTGTTCATCCTGTGTGGGGGGAATCAGCTCCTCCCAATCCTGCGCATTCACCCAGCCATGCATGGGTCGGTGAGCGAGCCCTCTGCTGAGAGCGGCTTCATATTTCCCCTGCAGGAGATCATAGTTCGCCTTGTAATTCCTGATCTCGGACAGTGAGTGAATGGTATAGCCATGGGAGATACTGTAAATGATCACTTCGAAAGGATCGTTGAAATAGGCGGTCTGGATGGCATCACCGCTTTTGTGGTACTTTTTGAAGAGGCGCAGAAAATCCGCAGCGAGTTCCTGCTTCACGGCGAGAACCCAACTGGTTTCATAACTCTGCTCGGCATTATTGGGATCAAGGGGGAATAGCGGTGAACCCAGTTCGACCACCTGCTGCAGGAGCAGATCTCTCCGGACGGGATCGGCGTAAAACCTGTCGAGGATATTAAGAATGGTCAGGTTGCCCATCAGGGAGCTGATCTCCTGCTTGATCTGATCTTCAGCCTTTTCGACCCAGCTCTCTTCGGTAGCAGTTATCTCATAGATCAGGTTGTTTTCGCGCCAGGCCCTGCTGGCCCGCAGCGCCATATCCGCCGCGTTGGGCTCAATGAATTCATCAAAGATAGCCTTGGCATGGCGGCTGTCGATGATGCTGAAACGGTTGCCGGGGCCTCTCTCGTTGATATTGGACATCTTTTCGATTTCCAACGCGAACATTTCAGAGCGCTTTTTGATAAAAGCCGCACGTCCCTCAAGGCTTTTCAGGATTGTCTCCCATTTACTGAGTTGGTCACGGCAGAAGCTGATCATCTGGTCATAGATCAGTGCAGCCTCTTCCTCACTCCATATCACGATCTGATATTTGAAGAAAGTTTCGATCTGCGAATCAAAATTGCCCAAAGCGTTTTTGATCATGGTCCCGCGCGTCAGAATGCCCGAAGCCGCGGCTGTGGCCACTCCGGAGATGGCTGTGCGCACTTTTTCCCGCAGAGCCGGAAATTTACCCAGTTTTTCGTTCAGTTCCTTGTTGAGCGCCTCGCTGTGCACGCCCAGCACCTGCAGCAGGGTGTCAAGATAGGCTACGACCGCTCCGACGGATTTACCCCTGATTTCGTTTTCCAGGAGTGCGGCGAGGGTTGCTTGCACACTACTCACCTTGCGTTCCCGATTTTCCTCGATGACTCTGCGCATCTGCGCTTTGACGAGCTCTTCCTGCCTTTGAAAAATGGCTTCACATTCCCTGGCCATCTCGGTCCGTTTCTTTCCAGAGAGCTGACCTTCGGTATCGATGGCGAAGTGCAGGATCTGATTGTTGGCATCCATGCGCAGGGTCTCCTGAAGCTGATCGGAGCCATCCTCCCCTAATCTGTTGCTGTTGATCCAGGTGGCTACCTCATCAGCAGTGCAGAAACGATTGGTCTCCTTGCGCAAAGCTTCGTAGGCAATCGAGTCGGCGAAAAGCGCCTTGACGACATCGAAGGGGACTCCAAACTGAACGACGCCAAGGCTGGAAAAGGAGGTGGGCATATCGCCGCGGCCGAAGCTGGTCTGGGCGGTATTTTCCTTGTCCTGGGGTTTGGGCGAGCCGTCTGCGGCGATGAGAGGAGTCTTGATTTCAAAGAGCAGGTAGGAGACGAGCATGTCCCTCAGTTCCTCGAGGGTGCGGACGACGATCTTGCTGTTGCGGTCTGTGACGATAAAAAACGGATTAGGGACATCGTCCTGTTTGGCCACATTCTGATTAATCTGGGTAACCGCGTACTTGACGGTTTCCTGCTCACCGCGGAGGAAGTGAAAGGCCTCCTTCATGGTTGCATAGGTGTTGGCATAGAAATCAACAAAATCGCTGGCTCGGGCCTCGCCCTCCAGGGCTTCGGGCGTGGCGACTATCGCCTGCAGCTGATGGGAGGTGGTGCCGGTGCGGCTGAGCAGCATGCTGGTCAGGATGAAGAGATCGACCAGTATTCCCGAGCCCGTGCCGCCGGCCAGGGTGGAGATAATGTATACTTTGGGGATCGAGCCGCCAAAATCCTTGAAAAAGCCTCTCACCTGCATTTCAGCGCGGATAAAGGCCTGGCTGAAGTTGCCAACGGTCGGAGGATGGAGCAGGGCCAGGCGCCCGACAGCTTTGACTTTGTCGGCGCCGCTGAGAATATTGCGGGCGCTCCATTTGCGCACCAGTTCGCGGTACCAGTTCAGATATTCGGCGTATTGCCTGTCCGACGCGACCGTGTTGGGATGGACTCCAATGGAGAGCTCGATGAACTCGCTGTTATTGTTGAGAATATCGCGGTTGTCATGCGGATTGGTATCAAGGCCGATGAAGGCAAAACCCTGCCGGCTGCTTTCATCCGGGACCAGATCGTAAATCTTTTCCTTGACCTTGCGCACCACGCCGCATCCAAAACCGCCCGCCCCGATGAAAATGGTCGGCCTCAAGGAGGCCACTTTTTTCAGCTCATCGAATGATTTCATCCGCGGCGATCCGTCGCCGGTCAGCACCATATCAGCCCAAAAATCTTCCATTCTGCCTCCCATCAGGAATTGGTGTATTCAAACAGGTATGCGCCCATCTTTATCGTACTGCCATTTTCGAGATGCACTCTTTTGCCGGGCTCCAGTGAAATGGTGAACTCGCCGCCAAAATCGGGGCTGGTTACTTCGATAGTTTCTGCCACTCCTTCCCGGGGCTGATGGTGGATGTAATCGGCCCCGAAGCGGTAAAAAATCAGCTCCACCGCCATACCGGGCGGCAGCATGTCCAGCCGGATTTCTTGCGAAACATCGGAAATCAGCAGGATGTTTTTACGCCAGGAGAGATGCCGGCGGAAGAAACCGCGTTTGACCTGGCTTAATTTGAGTTGATCCACTGAAGCACCTGTTGGCCACATCAGGGGCCTGAGCACCCCCACAGGGCGCTTGAGCCTCCACCAGGCGATCATAAAAAATATCAACGTGATCAAGGCCGGTATGGAAAGGACGAGCAAACCGGTAGTTATTTTCTCCCAGATGCTGGGGACGTGAAGCCGGAAGGACTGGCGGGCAAGTACCTCGCCGTCACCGCTGTAAAGGATTTCGCCGTTATAGTCGCCCCATTTTGCATTTTCAGGAATCGAGAGGGTGAGTTGCACATTGTGAGCTGCAGCCGGCTCGATGGTGCATGAATGCTCCTCAATGCCGGGTTGCGGCCGGCCCGGGCCCAGCCCCCTGCTGCAGCTCTTGATGACGCTGTGGATATGGACCGGAGTCGGGGTGGTGAGTCCATTGTGCAGGAGAGCCTCGACGTGCCGGGATTCACCGCGTTTTAAATCCCCCCAGCTGTATTCCGCCGGTTCCACATAAAACCGCTCCACGACCAGGGTCCGGTTCCGCCGGCTGGGCCGCGGCAAAAGCTCACGGCCCTCCGGGTCACGGCCCGTCAGGGTAAAGTCGATGATCATCGGGCCGGCAGGCCGGGCAGTCCAGCTGAACCGGAACACCCCCTTCTCTGGTATCCCTGTTACTTCCCCCTGCTGGCGGCCGTCGACCACGATCTTCGCCACGGCGGCAAGTTGCCCCGGGTAGGTTTCGCTAAACGGTCTTCCATCGGCGCCCCGGACATGCAGAAATAGATTCATCGGTTCGCCATATTGGTATTTTTCCGCCAGGCCCTCCAGATCCATCTCAATCAGGCTCTCTCCGAGCAGAAAGATGGAGTAATTGCCCGCACCGGATGAATAGGAATAATGCCACTCCGCAGGCGGTGTCTTCCCTTCAAGTTCAATCAGCTGCAGCTGGGGATGACAGTCGCGCGCAGGCTGTTCCATGATCGCGTTGACCCGGCAGTTCAGTTGGGCCGGCGATTCAGTGATGCCGATGAGGGTCAGATTGCGGACATAGGAATCGATATAGAGCGGCTGCTCCACTCCGCCGCGGATGGCTCCCTCTTGCAAAAAGAGGATGGAACGGTTTTGAATGTACTGGAGAAGAGTGAGAAAGGCATGGGCGAGGTCGTTGGCCCGGCGGGCGTGGAAAAAATGATACTCCCGGGAATCTTGAGTAGTCTGATCAGCCAGCCTGGTCAGAAGGGCTTCATCCGCATTGTCACCGAAGGCGATGCTGAAAATCTCGATACCGGCATTGCGATATGTCGGTATGATCTGATCGCCGATAAGACGTTCAGCGACGGGCACCACTTTCTGCCTGAATTGCGCTCTGATCGCTTTCCTTCCTTCATGGCCCCGCCCAAGTAGGGCCATCCGGTATTCCAGACTGTAGGGAGCGTAGGCCTCGTTGCCGGGATCAGGGTCAAGCTGGCCATCGGAGAGGACGACGACGATGCGCCGCCTGGAGCTGCTGGTGGTGGAGGAGAAGAGTTCAAGGCTGGCCTCCAACCCGGCCCGGAAATCGGTGAACTGGCCTTCCCGCCCGACCCTGTTTATGGCCTGGATCAGCTCTTCCTTTTGCGCAGCGGTTTGGAAACCGGAGATAACTTTACCTTCCCCGGCGAACTCTACGATGGCAGCCTCATCCTGCGCCGAAAGAAGGTTAATAACCAATCCGGCCGCCAGTTTACTGAAACCCTGCGGATCGGTCTCGCGCATGGAACCCGAAGCATCGAGCAAAAGAACCACCTGGACCGCTTCTCTCGAGGCGCCCTGGAGTGTGCCAAATCCCGAAACAAGCAATATGAGGAGAAATAAACAGCCGACAACCCACCCTGTAACGAAGCGCCTGCGTCTCTTCAGCATTTTCAAACAGTCCCAGAGAATGAAAGATGATGGTATAGATGTATCAGGGTTTTAATTCGGCAGGATATGAAAAAGGAAAAGGTAAGGTCCCGATCGGGCCAACTCACAAATGCAGTGGCGCATTCGTATCATGTCCATAGCTTCCCCGGGCGAAAAGAGTCAGAACAACCGCATGGATCGAATATATCTAAAAGAAAAAAATAAAACAAGCTAAATAATAGAAATATGCAATTAACGGACGGGATGTCAGCCGGGAAGAGCACCACTTCCCAGCCCCCCTCCTACCCCATCCCGAAAAACATCTTCTCCGCAAAGAGATCCTGAAAAGCAGCCCCGGCCGCCACCTCGACATACTCCACCTGCGCGGACAGTTCGTCTATCGCCCGGCACTCGCTGAGGCTCAGCAGCCCCATCTCCGCCCCGGCGCAGGCGGCGTTGCCGATGAACTTGATCCGCGCCTGTTCCACCGCCGGCAGCAAACCGATGCGCAGGGCCGCCTCGGGCGAGATGTACTGGCCGAAAGCCCCGGCGAGGTAGATATGCTCCAGATCGTCCGGCTGCAGGCCGGCGGCCCGGAGCAGCAGCTCGATGGCCATGGCGATGGCGCCCTTGGCGAGCTGGACCTCGCGGAGGTCGCGCTGGGTGAGCACCACCCGGCCGGCGAGGTGAGCGGCGGGCTGAAGCCCCGGCACCCCGGGATGGGGGGCTGTAGTGACCAGCGGGTGCCCCTCGGCCAGACGCCCGCTGGCGTCGAGGGCGCCGGCCTCAAGCAGGGCGGCGACGGCATCGATGATGCCCGAGCCGCAGATCCCGACCGCCTCCCCCCCGCCGATGACGCGCGCTTCGAGATGATCCCCCCTCCACCACACCCGCTCGATCGCCCCGGCGGCGGCGCGCATGCCGGCGCTGATCTGCGCCCCTTCAAAAGCGGGGCCGGCCGCGGCCGAGGTGGTCCAGATCCGCCCCTGATGACAGAGCAGGATCTCGCCGTTGGTGCCAATGTCCACCGCCAGCCAGGTCGCGTCGAGGCGGTCGGCGAGGGTGAGCAGCACCGCGGAGGTGTCGCCGCCGACGAACTTGCCGAGGAGCGGAAAACAAACCACCCGCGCCTCCGGATGGAGCTCCAGGCCGATCTCCGCGGCGGCTACGGGCGGGAAATTTCGCGCGGCCGGGACGTAGGGCATTTCGGCGAGATGGCGCGGCGGCACTCCGAGCAGCAGATGCTCCATGACGCTGTTACCCGCCACCACCACTTCGTAGATGTCGCTGCGGTGGATCCCCGCCTCCGCGGTGAGTTCATCCGCCATTTCGCTGAGCTGGCCAACGATCAGCTCCTGCAAGGGCTGAGGCCCGTGCGCGTTGGCGTGGGCGACGCGCGCGATGACATCCTCGCCATGGCGGCGCTGGCGGTTAAGTCCGCTGGCGGTGGCGAGCAGCCGGCCCGTCTCCAGATCGATGAGCCGGGCCACCACCGTAGTGGTGCCGAGGTCGACGGCGATGCCGCAGAGGGGCGCAGGTTCGGGCTGAAAGCCGGCGAGCTTCTCCCCGATGAGGATCGCCCGGCCGCGCCAGTTGTTCAGGCGCAGCAGGACGGGCAGCTCCTGCAGCAGGCGCAGGGAGGGCGGCCGGGTTCCCGCCGGCAGGCCCTCGAGCAGCACCTCCAGATCGCTGGGCCCGCTCTCCAGACCGGGCGGGTCGAGGGCGACCGGGATGGCCCGCACCGCCGGGTTCCATTCGACGGGACGGCCGGCGCCGGCGGCGAGGATCTCCACCCCGTTCTCGCCGGCGGCCGCGGGGATCTCAACGGTGCAGTCGGCCGCAGGCAGGGCCGAACAGGAGAGACGGAAACCGCTCTCAAGCTCCTCCGGAGTGAGATTTTCCAGATCGTTGGGGGTGACGGGGAGCGTCCCGCGCCGCAGCAGCACCCGGCACTGGCCGCAGAGGCCGGCCCCGCCGCAGAGCGAGGTGATCTCGAGTCCGAGCGCCTGGGCGGCGTCGAGGATGGAGGTGCCGGCGGGTACGACGGTCCGGCGTCCGGAGGGGAGAAAGGTCAGGGTGACGGAAGGGGACGAAGCGTCGGGCATTGGGGCTCCGCAG
>ENA-UOWO01003625-UOWO01003625.1-activated-sludge-metagenome-genome-assembly--contig:-NODE-3625-length-17760-cov-7.812087_pt1 | contig 17760 bp, 15 predicted proteins | sample MGYA00238148_ERZ761564 | MGnify/ENA primary metagenome ERZ761564 (study PRJEB28885, sample SAMN05720194) | activated sludge metagenome | isolation source: Anaerobic digester | place: USA...
ACAAACATATTATTTGTAAGGAGTAAGCTCAATATGAAATTGATGCAATAATGAACGTTTCTGCAACGCTTTTCACTTCTGAGCAAATCCATCATCTTCAATCCTACCAAGCTGTCTCATTAGCCATCTCGAAAACAAATTCTTAAAACTACCCTCAAGAGGCATTTATTAGACCCCCCCAAAAAAAATAAACTGGAATCGACTAGACCAATAGTAAGCCGTTGACTAATAAAATGAAAGTAATCCCATATTCTATATCGATTTTCATATCAAACTGCTAAGGAATAGCCAAATTAAAAACTCAGTCAATATCGACGATTAGTTCAATAGTTAGTCGATATGGAAAATAAGGGTTTGCTCGGGCCAATATTGGAATCATCCAGATCACTTTTTTCGAACAGATAAGCATAGTAAGAGTCAACGAATGTAAACCTACAGTAGTGAACCTTTCTTTTAAGAAGATTGAATCTCTTTTTCTAATTTACAACTTTTTGAATTCAGTATTGTTGGTTCTGCAAAAGGTTGATTTTTCTGAATCTTTGTTTAGATGGTCTTTACAGAAGATTGATTACGATAACTACTTTTTAAACACTATTTAGTCGGGTAATTTCCAAGAATTTCGTTTAGATCATCAATAAAAAAGTCAGTTTCAGTAAAGCCTTGCATAAATCTGTATTTCTTTCGTTCCTCCTCGAACTCTGTATAAAGAGTTGCAAGTGTTTTATCATTTTTATTGGCGACTATTCTAAATATGTAATTCTGGTCAATGAGATTCTTTATTCTCTCAAAATAATCCTTATCTCCACTAACTATTATAAGAATCTCTGGTTGTTGATGAGTACGCTCGTCTGTAATTCGCTCTAATATTAAAAAGTCGGTCAAGTTTTCTTTTTTACGATGGCCGAGTAGTTCTTCTCGCGGAAAACTTACTGAAAATCCTGCTTGTTCCAATTCTGCTTTTATTCGATATGGATCTCTTAAATTCCGTGGATCAGCACAAGCCCACTGGCATACGATTTGTCCGAATTGAGCCGCATATTGAATGAGTGATCTCCCAACTGTTTGCGCGCTCATCCCAGAATGTATTTGAGGGAAAACGTTTTCATAATCAACAAAGATCCCGACTTTTTTTGCTGCGTTTTGTGCTAAAGGAATTGGAGGTATCTCTCCAATATCCAACCTTGTACGTAAAAATTTGGCAAGCATTTGCCCTTTAATACCGATTCCACCACTTTGAAGCTTAATTACATTTTTCTCTTCAAGAACTGTAATTTGTTCTACGTCGAATTTTCTTAGTACTTCTTCGGCAGGTAGGAATATTTTCTTATCACCTAATAACTTTGCCAACTGGATAGCCACAGATTGTTCTTCTTTCTTTAATACCAGTGCACTGAATGAAGAAGTTGTAAAGTTACTGGCGTCTTCAGAGAGCTGTTTTGCGATTAAAGTGATATCGGATGGCGTTAACATGTTTCTATGTTCACGATTCAACAACTCAATTCCATTAAAAGCAATATTTCCGACTAAAAAAGGATTACCAGCAGTCTCAGAAAAAACGGCCTCAACTGTTTCCTCCGGTATTTCGATCTCATACTGTTTTACAGGAACTTTAAGAACTTTAGCAATATTTTCAATTTCTAAAAATCCAACAGGCCGTTGGGTAAAAGATAATTGACTCCGCGGACTATTTTTTTCGATAATTTCCGGACGATACCGCCCAGAAAATACAAACCAGATTTGATCATCTTTATAGATTTTCCGAATAAGGCCTAATAGTGCGGCAGTTTGATCAGCAACGATTTGCTGGAATTCATCAATCAATAGGATTAATTTCTTTGGTTCAACCCTTTTACTTATATCTTCCATAAATTTTTCTATCGCAGCCAATGGATTGGCATGACCAACAGGTACTTCATACAGATTATTGAGCACTATATCGTGCTTCTCAAGACTTCTTAATATTTGAACGGAAAAAGAATTAATGACTTGATCCAACGATTGAGTAAACGCATCAAGAGATGATAAATCAACCACTACTGGGGCTAAATCGTCCTTCTTTTGCAATTCTAATACAATTCTATTTATTAAAGATGTTTTTCCGACGCGCCTTATCCCATGAAAGTATAGTGGTGTACCCGCTGGTCGCTTCCTCATTAAAGTTTTTTGAATTAAAGTAATTTCTTCATCACGTCCTTGAAAAAGGTTTGGATCGTCTTTGCTGAAATCAATTGCATCTCGGTATTTATAAGGATTCGGTATTTCATAGCCATGAATATTTTTTTCACGCAAATAATCAACGAAAGAGAACCAGGTTAGTTGTAATTCATGCTTAAGCAGCAAATCTTCAATAACGCCCCAATTATATTTAAGATAAATGAAACACTTGCTTTCATTAGTATTTTCAGGCGGATTTACATTAACTGGTAATGTGATAATTATTTCTTCGTTCTCTAAGATGCAATCGACAAGAATCTCTTCTATCGAAGAAATAGTACTGCCATTGGAACATTTGAATCGCAAATTTGTTATCTCGCCAGGGCCAGGATTCTTTAATCGAAATGCTAACGATGTCGGTGAAACATCTCGAGGTAATCCTGCTCCAAATTGTTGGGAACTGATGATAGGAATAGCTTGAAGTTTTAACGTCTTGCTAAAAGTCTCAAAGATACGCTGAAATGAAGCTACAAGAGCCTTTAAATCTCTTAGGCGTGGTTCCTCTCTAAGAATATCATTTGCATTTTGTATCGCTTTATTGATTCGTCCCATTTCATTTTCGATTTCGCCTCTTTTCCACTGCGATTCATCTAAAGCGCATATATCCTTGAGAAGATGCCGAATTACGCTGAGCCTATCTTGAACAACTTGTGGTCCACTCGACATCAAGTCAAAAGCAGCTTCTATTCGGCTTTTAATTTCTTTTAGCTTTCCTACTTCATTTATTTCTGCAATTTCTTGGTATAAATTACTCCAGATGCTACTACCTCCTTCAGTGAAACCTTTTAATCCAATTGGTGTAGGTTTGTTTCTTTTCTTTTCTTCTAATTCCTCTAAGTACACACGAGTCAATTTAATTAAGCGGTTATTTGCAGTATCCGTGCCATCCCAAAACTCATTAGCAAGCTTGTAGTAACGATCAAAACTAATTTTCCCTTCGCGTTTACGACTGTTTCGCTGATAAAAATCAAATAAAGATATCAGATTTGAGCGTAAATAATTTGCCATCGGACCAGAATTCTGTTTTTGATTTATTGACAAGTGATATTTTTTGAGTTGATTATTTACAATAACTTCGAGCGCTTCACCGGCACGTGCTAAATCACCTGAGCGTTCTGATACTTCAGCCAGCCAAGACCAAGCCTTAAAATGATAGATATGCCTTTCAGCATAGTCATTTATCCAAATGCGCCAAGTTATATTTAAATTCAATCGCTGAAGATCTGAATAAAGTTGCTCGATATCAGAATCTTTAAGGTTATCTTCCGGAGAAGGGATGCTAACTGGTCGTGCAAGCAGATCTTGTATAACACCAATTTTCTCAGCTTGATCGATAACATTGATATCCATTCTGTTTTTATCATCTTGTGATAACAAAAACCAGACTAAATAACATTCTGCGAAAGGGAGTTTTGGTAAGTTATCGACAAGGAAATCAGTAACAGCTTGCAGATCGCTACTTTCAGAATTCGATGATTCAAATTGTTCAAGTATCTGCATGCCACAATATAGTGCAAGTTTTAAATTTGAAAAGGGTGCAATATTTTTTTCAATGCTCGGCTTTAGGACATCCAAAGCTTCTTTAACACGACCCATTTGGATATAGAAAATTGCTAAATTCCATACAACCTCATGCGATGCCGATCGATTTTCGATTTCTTCTAACCAGGCTCTTGCACCTCGGGCAACCCCAAAGCGTCTAGTTTTTGCATAAATATTCCACTCACGCGCTATTGGAGCATAATCTGGATAAGAATTAAGTTGTATACCCTGCTCGAAAACTTCTAAAGCATGATCCTGAGCAGTTAGATCATTGCTCATAATATCTTTGCGAGCTTGCTGAAAAAGATCGCGTCCATTGCGCTGAGGCTGGATACGTATGGTACGCCTTGGGGGCTGTATTTCTTGGGAATCTGCTAATACTTTACTGGCAGCTGAAAGTAAACTCAGACGAGCCTCACGCAGAATATCCATGAGAACAGGGAATGAACCGCGACGCATGCCTTCTTCAAACTCTCTCGTTCGTGTGCGTCCAAGAAAAGCAAGAGAATTATTCTCGGGGCTATTATCCTCAGATGATTGCTGGATTGTTAATTTTCCTGCCCTTAATTGGGCTAAAGGAATGCTATCTTGAACGCCATGCAACACAACTTCATTGACAAAGCTTTGTCTTGCAGATCCTTCAATTATATCTGATGCACGGGCAAATTGTTTAATCCAACTTTCGGCTTCAACTCGATCAGATAGACCATCCTCTCTCCATTCCGACAAATGGCGAGTAACTAGCAGGACTAAATCCTTCCAAAATCGTTTTATACCTATATCGTCTGTATCTTTAATATTGCTTATGAGACTCTGCCAATCATGCATAAATACATCTGGGCTGGTTGCTCTGTCGCGTGCGCTTCGTAAGTAGCTGAACAATTTTAAATTGATTTGAGCTTCCTCTAAGTAGGAACCAAAGCTGTGCTTCACAGCAAAATTAGCCAAGATTATTAGGTGATCTAACTGCATGTCACTGATATTGTAATTTTCATTACAATAGCGGAAAATAGCATTTCGAATTATTATCCCAGCTAAAGGGGTAAGCAAACGTGGTTGTTGTGTTGTGTTTTCAATAGCCAAATTAAAATTAGCTTTGTTTTGGTCCTCTTTGCGTTTATCCAGCAAATGCCAAAAACTTTTTATTGACTCAGTAATGTCTGGCTTAGTTTCAGCAATCTGCGATTCAAGCAATTCAATAACGCCTAGAAGCCGGCCAGGATTAGACAAAGTTACTATAAATTGTTTGAAAAGGGATAAGGATTTATTGTTTTGAAGCGGAATGATTCTTTCAATATCACCGAGGCACTTGTTGATGAATTTTTCCGAATTAGATTTTAAAAAAACAATAGCCCCTTTGGCACGTTGTTCTAGGAGACTTTCTCGAAAATAAAACTCATATCCAACCGCCCACACTATCGCTCGCCATAAATTCCAACGTTCTTCGTCACTCAATTCTCGATTTGCGAATTTTATCCCATACAATCCAGCTAAAAAGGCAATATCCCCCCAGATTTTATCATCTAAAAGTGGCATCGTAGAATTTGCTTTTTCGAGAGTTGACTTATTGGTTTCTCGAAAAGCCTCGTCCGCAAAATGAACAACCGATAATAGTGCAGAGACAGCAGTGGCTCGTTGATCAACTAATTCATCACGGGAGATATGTGAAGGAACTTCAGATGCTAATAGTATAGGCATTGTATTTGTAAGACTTTCAGTGAAAACTTGTGGTTCTTCCACAGGTGAGTCAAAAGCTGGAGTTTGAAGACTTTCTGCCACCTTTAGAGCGGATACTTCGACGTCATCATTTGTTGGGGAATTGAGTGAGTGTTCCATAGAAACTTGTTCCCCTAATAAATTTATCTGCTTGTCAATTAATATCAATAAATCGTGTACTTGCGATTGTTTTGGATTCTGAGAAATTACTTTCCGCAAACGGTTAAGGCTTTTAAGATCTAATGATGGAACAAATGATATTAGGTCATTGAGAGTATCAGAATAAAACTGTTCATCTTCGAATTGGCCAAATAAAAAGGCAAGGAGTCGGCCAAACATTGCCTGGAATCTATCTGAATGATAATGATATTCGTACCAAGAAGACCATACAATTGATTTCCATATTTTTCGCTTGATAGCATCAATTAACGTCTTCGTATACACTTGCCCAACAAGATTGCTTGTCAATCCAGCTATATCTTCCCAAACAGGTTCTTCAATCTCTGGAGCAGAATAAATAGCTTGGTCTAATAAGTCATAAAGCTTCTGATCGGTAATCCCAAATGACTGAAGACAATCGTGAAGATCAAGAGCAACCGATGTCCGCTGATTAATTAGATTTTCTATAACCATGGCAAGATGCTCCTTATCATTATCCCACCGATTCAGTGTTACCAGCAGGGACTGTTAACCCTCCGGGTGACTCAATTGGTGATGGGTTTGCTAGTTAGTTTTTGTTGATAAAGTATCGATATAACATATTGAAAATATGTATCGGGTTCCTTATATTTGAGTGCTAAACGACGAAATTTGGCAAACAAACCACAAGGAACCCGAAATGCTCGTAGAACGCCAGGAACAGAAGAATCTATTTGAGACCTTGCTTCCTTTTACTCTAGCAGATCAGGATTCAACATTAACCAGGATCGACGTATTTCTCGATAAGCATCCTGATGTTTTACTGACTTTTACCACCTCGCTGAGAACGCGGTCCATGAAATCCCAAACGATGGGACGGCCCAGCGAACCAGCTGAGGCGATCTTGCGGATGTTGATTCTGCGAAGACTCTATTCACAGAGCTTTCGCCACACCTGCAAGGCTGTGAATGATAGTCTGGTGCTACGTCAGTTCACCCGCATTTACTATGAATCGGTTCCAGACTATTCGACTTTGGCAAAGTATGACCAGCTTTTAACCGAGGATCTTCTTAAAAAGCTGAATCGGCATATTGTATTAGGCGCCAAAGAACAAAAAGTGACAAAAGGTAAGAAGCTGCGCATGGATACTACGGTGGTAGAAGCCAATATCCACTATCCCACCGACAGTCATTTGTTATATGACAGCATCAAAGTATTATCCAGGCTGGCTTACAAATATCGCCAGGCTGGCATCGCTTCTGGCGAAGTCACGCGCAATTTTACGCGCAGCGCCAAGAAGCAGCTTTTAAAGATCATCAAATTTGCCCGTAGTCGCAGTGAAGAGGGGCATGATAAATTCAAGCGCACCTACCAGACCATGATTGAGATTGGCAAGCGCTCTCTGGTTCATGCTCGTCAATTGGTATCTGTTCATCTCAAAGATACCCAGGATAAAACCCTGAAACACATTGTCAAACAGTTCCAGCGTTTCATCCCTTTGGTCGAGAAGGTCATTGAACAGACCAGACGGCGTGTACTGGATGGCCAAATGATGCCGAACACAGAAAAACTGATCAGCATTTTTCAGCCCGATTGTTACGTCATACGAAAGGGCAAGCGCGCCAAACCCAATGAATTCGGCAAACTTCTGGAAATCCAGCAATGCGATGGCAAAATTATCACAAATTGGAATATTCATGCCACGAATGTTTCCGATACCGGGCTGTTTATTCCAGCGATTGAATCGCACATCAATTTATTTGGCAAGCCCCCACGGCTGGCCTGTGGCGATCGGGGCTTTTATTCCGCGGAGAACGAAACCTCTGCCCAAGAGCGTGGGGTCATCAGAGTCTGCCTGCCGAAACGAGGCAAAAAATCTAAAAACCGATATGCTCATGAAAAACAAGCATGGTTTAAATCTGGCTTTGCCTTCCGTGCTGGCCTTGAAGGTAGCATCAGTGTACTAAAACGTCGGCACGGATTTAACCGCTGCCTGAATGTTGGCACCAATGCGTATGAAAGATGGACCGGCATGGGAATCATAGCCAATAACTTGATGGTGATTGCTAAAACTTGAGATCTATCAAAGAACGAAGAGGGAATGCCCTTGCACAGCTTGGCGCAATTAACCACTAAATGCCAAGAAAAGTACTTTTTCAACAAAAACTAGTTAACCCCGAATCCGAGTATCCTGTATAATTAATGTAACTTCAATATAAAATTACGTTAAGATCAACCATTCGCTGATCGCTGGCTGCCACGAACTTCAAATTTCATAACAGATTATTTTTATATATTAAATGAGCATTAAATTCCAGGCGGAAAAAGATAATAGATAGCACGGTTCCATTAGCAGTTATTTGAATTATTGGTATCGGAAACAAATGTAAAAGAAAATAATCACATTCAAGCACTTATAAATTTGCATTCAATCTTCAGTAATGTCCCAGTATCCACCAAAAGAGGATATAAGTTGAATAAATTACATTCATAATAGACAGTTTGCGTTGTAATTGATCCTCTGCTGTTATGGCTTCTAAGATTTATTAAATTAATATCATACGGTATCTAGCCTTTCACAACGTTAGGACACCACTGTTCTAAATTTAAAAAGTATTACAAACAAGTAACAATACTATAATTAATTTGGATATCTCATTCGATAAGGTGCTCTAATTTTTTGAAGAATAGGCTGGTCAACTATAAATCTAGAGAGGTTTATCGGCAGTGTGCTGGTAAGTGCCCTCTTGATTATTTATTCTCTTATCGATTTCTTTGATCGCTTTATTAATAGTATTATTCAATTTAACAGAGTTATTTGGATTTTTTAGAAGTGTATCAAGGATGCTGATGGTTTTTAAATCGCCGGTTTGCGACAATTGTCTTATAGCATGGAGCCGTTTATTATCGTCACTTGAACATTTGGCAATTAAAATATAGCTTTGAATTGACATTTTCATATTTGCTTCCCATATTATATGCTGGCACTCCTGCAATACTGACCCATCTGCATCATTTGCTGGAAACTGAAACCCATTTAGCAACGTTGAAGCTCTTTCAATTTGAGTGAACGTTCTCCAGTATATTATGTTTTTTTTCTCTGATTTTTCTGATCTCCAAATTCTATATCGGATCTTTATCTTAGATAAGTATTTCGCTGCATGACTAAAAACTGTCAACGTATCCGCAATAAGTTCAAAAATAAATACGCCAAATTCAAACATACCTCGCTCCGGATTAATATACTATATTTTGGAGTGAACTAGCGCAGCCAATTCATTGGGCGGATACTCTAGCTTAGATAGCACAACTACATCTGGGTATCGATTAAATAAGATTAGTATTTCTGGATTTTTTACGTTAGTTAAAATGATTATTGGAACTTCATCCCCTAAATACCTGCGAATATCTTCAAGGAGAAAAATACCAGTTTTTAATCCTTCTTCTGTTTCCTCTGAAGTATACTTCTTTCCATACGGGAGCATCACATCGAGAAGAACTAAAGCAATGTCATTTGAATTAACGTTTGAAGCTTGAATTAAATACTCTAGTGCTTTATCGGCATCTTTCAGATGAATGACTTCCCATCCTTCTTTGTTCAGTTTTGAAACATAATATTGCATAGGTAGAAAATCATCATCGATGAGTAATATCTTGTTTCTCATATTCTGCTCTCCTTTCTATAATCTGATCTCTTTGCCTTTGACAACTCCTCTGGCAATAAGATGGTAAATTCGGTCGGCAACGAAAGGTTAGTTACCGAGATAATACCACCATGCAAAGCAATTATTTCTTTGCATAACCAGAGGCCTAAGCCTTGACTTGCGACACCCTTAGACAATGAAGTAGGGCCTCTAATGCCTTCTTCAAAAATCACTTTCTCTGTACCCAATAAAATACCTTCGCCCCAATCTTGGAATTTTATTCCAAAACCTTCATTCGTTGAAAATCCGCTAATCTCCACCCGAAAGCTTGATGGATCATCATAGGAAAATTTAATGGCATTCGATAATAAATTGAAAAAAACTTGTTGAAACATATTTTTATCAATCCATAAGCGAGGAATTTGATCAAAGCCTTGATAATGAATAGCATGAATCGACATATCTTTAGCTTTAAGCAGATAGCCTATCTGTCTAATTGCAGGGGCTACGACTTCCTTCATTAGTAGGGTTGGAGAGAGCGAAAGCTTAATTTCTTCAAATCGAAACCGCATGAAGTCTGAAACATCTAAAAGCCTTTGCATCAATTCAGTCCAAGACCAGATATCCCCTGGATAATCAAATTCAAATACAAGCTTATTTCTTGCTTCTGAGATGATTGATTGAGTCGCCCCTCGTATTGCAATTACTGGTACTTTTAATTCATGTGTTAGTCGCCCAAGAGCTCTAAATCTTCTCTCTTTCTCAATCAAGACATTCATAAAAGGTGCGGCAGCCTGACAGATAGAATCCATTATTGCCAGGTCGATTTCAGAGAATGAACAGAATTTTCCCGGAAAAGATAAACTTTTTTTATTGTTGCATCTTATTACTCCAAAAACATTCCCATAGGGATCAAAAAATGGTGCAAAAAGGCACGACCGCACCTGTTGATATTTCACTATCTCAGTAGATTTGGCTATGTGAGCTACGTCATCTTTTAGCTCAATTGTTAGCAAAGTACGGCCGGTTTTCCACGTTTTGCCGGTGTGACCCTCGCCAATCTTGTAGAAACGTTCTTCGGGTGGTACATGCCACTCAATTCCTGTAGTCCCTCTTAATTCTAATCTGTTTTGTAAATCGTTAACTAGAAAAACTGATACGCCCTCACAGTCAATATGATCTTTAATAAAGGAAACAAAGGCTTCAATAAAAGATGAAACACTTTTATATCGGCTGAAAATATAATTTATTTCTGCGACCGAATTAGAGCAGTACTCGTCAACTACGGACTGAGCTCCTATTGCAGCAACGAAACTAAGTTCATTAAGTGTTTCATCATCCATTAGCTCAGCATCACGCAAAGGAAAAATGTTAATAATATACTGCACATGATCGAGGTTATTAGGATTTAGCAATGGGATGGAAATCATTTTGTCTGGTTTGTACTGTGCCATCAATTCGGGATTTCCAAATGTCTTGCCTTCATATTGTTTACATAAATCAAAATGAGTTACAGCTTGTCTACTATAAGTGATTCCTGTTAATACTTCATCAAGCTTTAAAGTGCTTTGCATCTCCATTTTCGGTTGGCCTTCTGAACTCCATACAGCCAATAAATTCAGAAGAGAATTCGACGGACTACATGTCCAAACATTTATTACATTTGACTTAATAATTTCATTATAAGACTTCGCTAAATTATAAAAATAATGATTTATTCCAGCGTATCTTGAATGAACAGCAGACTGATAAAACTTTAGCTCATTCTCAATTCTACCCCTCTCACTTTCACGGGGAGGACCGAGCGAATAATCAATATGATATATACGACTTGGAGGAACGTGCATACTGAAACCTCTTTTTTGAAGCCACTCAGCCGAGATTTTCGTACTTGTAAAAGGGTCAGAATCAGTTCTATCTTGCTCAAGAATAAGCCAACCTGAATATCCTAATTCGTCTAATTTTTCTAGTATTGCATCTAAAATTACTTCCCCCCTTCCCAACTCTACAAATCCTTTCGCATAGTGATGAGGAGAACGGCCAAATTTAGATGTCCAATCTTTCAAATGAATTGATGCTATTCGTTCATAATTTGAACTCAAAATTAAAATCGGATCTTCTCGTGCAATAGTAAGATGCGCAGTATCTAAGATAAATTTTACATCCTGATGGTCTTTCATTACTTTTGAAGCATGTACTATCTGGTCCATTGGAGCATAAACATGAGGATGTAATCCTAAGGTATATCCCGCAGTAATCGCACGAGAGCAGTCCGAGTTGTTCCAGTTTTTTATATAAAGATATTCAGGTTTGTACTGATTACAATATTTAATTCTTTCTTCTAAGTTGCCACCTGCTAAGCCAATTAAAGACATTTGAAAATTATCTTTTTCTAGCACGGATAATAATGATTCTATGTTAGGCAAAGTGCTAGGGTGCTGCGCGATCTCTATCCCATGAAATCCAAAATCATTTAACATCAAACATAATTCCGAGAAATCAGCAATTCTATTACCACAAATTATTGTCTGAAATCCAATTTTTATTCGATCTTTTAGCATGGCCTAATCCTTTTAGTATTCTTGAACACAATTACTCATCAATATAGACAACTCAAGTGATATGACTTTTCGTGACTATATTTTAATGCAGAACTTAAAAAGCAATTGAAAAAGAAGAATCAATTGTTCCCCATGTTATTCAGTATAGTAATTACTATTTATCTTTAGTTTGCTGAATTAGTAACAATATGGCATAACCAAAGCTCATGATGTATAAGAAATGTATATTTTAAAAGTCATTATTCTTAGATTATTGTCATAAAAAAAGCCCAAATTAGTCCTCACAAACTAATTTGAGCCTTTTTCTTTATAGGAAACCCCTCCCACCAAGTCCCCGGTCTTTTTGTGGAAAATAATGATCCATTTAATTAAAATCAAGCAAAATCGTGGTATAAGAACTCCAACCTAACCAACCATAGGAGTTTTTATGCAAATCGGATATGCAAGAGTCAGTACTGAGGATCAAAAGCTGGATCTTCAACTTGATGCTCTAAAAAAGGCGGGATGCGACCAGGTCTTCAAAGACATCGCATCTGGCGCACAACAAGATCGAGAAGGTCTCGATCATGCGACAAAGTATCTTCGTCCTGGTGATACCCTCGTCGTTTGGAAACTGGACCGACTGGGAAGATCTCTAAAGCATCTCATCGAGGTCGTAAATGACTTCACGAAGAAGGGGATCTACTTCAGGTCTTTGCAAGAGAACATCGATAGCTCCAGTTCTGGAGGCAAACTCACCTTCCATCTCTTTGGTGCTCTCGCTGAATTCGAAAGAGACATCATCCGCGAAAGAACAATGGCCGGTCTCCAGGCTGCTCGAGCTCGTGGAAGAGTCGGCGGCCGGCCAAAAGCTATGGATGATCGCAAAATTCAACTTGCTCGACAGCTCATGTCCAATCCAGCTAACTCTGCCTCCGAAGTCTCAAAAACGTTAGGCGTCTCTCGTGCTACCCTCTACCGCAGCTTGAAAACCAAATAACTCCCCGATTCCGACCCACCTACCAATTTTCTGGTATAAGAAGCATGATGGATACTCTATCCATCTTAATTCATCCATCCTCACCCAATCAAAGGAGTCCCAAATGGACAAACTGAAAACTGGGAATCTGTCCGACAAGGTAGAATTCGTTGCCCAGATCGGCAGCCTGCTCTTCGGCGCTGTTCTCACCACCGTGCAGATCATCAAAACCATCAAGGGCGAAGAGCCTACTCAGCCCGCTCCTGTCCAATGAGCAGCTCTCCTCAAAAACTCCCGCCTAAGGAAGAGGACCACGTCATCGAAGTATCAATGAAGCATGTGGTCCTCGCCTTTGGCGGGATCGTACTCGGAAGCATTGCCATCGGCACAGGCATTTCATTTGCTCGAGATTATGCCAAATTCAAGCGGCAGAAAGCCATGCTAGACGCCGCAGGTCAAATCCTCGAAACCATTTTTCAAGGAGGTCAGATTTCATGGAACGAACCGAACAGGGAATCCTCATCACCGACAAGGACATCAAAAAAGCCCGGGAATTTCTCGGATGGTTCGGCATCGGTGTCCTGATTATCGAGACCACTCGCATCATCTTCACGCGTAAAAAGCCGTCACAGCCATGAGCGGCCAGACCAAAATCCGAATCAACGTCAATCCCCAGGCCCTGATAAAACTTACCAGCCTGGTCAGTAACTCTCTGCTCCTGTCGGCAAATGTGGTTCTTCTTACCCACGACGTACGCCATCGGATTCAAGAGAAACGCTCGGAAGCATTAACCAACCGTCTGCAAATAACCGCTGAAGTCGCATCCGCAATCGCCGGGCTGGCCAAAGTAATCGTCAATGTTCTCGATGAACGATGAGAGAAATCAAAACCTACCAACCCGACCAGCGGCGTGACCTCGAAGACAACCTCTACTGCCCCTACTGCGGCAACACAAATCAATGGATGATAGACATCCGTCTCAAGCACAATCTCCTGAGAACCCAGGAAGGCTATGCCGTCGAGCTTGATGAGACGATGACCAATCGGATCCTCAAGCAAATTGCCCGCAACTTGAGCAGAATGCTGGACCGGTCCATTGAACGGGAGCATCCCATTTTCCACTGTGCCAACTGCGGAAATGCAGAATTGGACCGGTATGGTCTCATGATTGAAGCCTGCTGGAATTTGGGTTGCCCCGGTTGTTTTCATTGCGGACAATACATCAGTGAGAACGAACTCAGAGACGCTTGTCTGGAGTGCATTCAGAGCAATTCGGGCGATGTCGACCAGGATTTCTGCTTCTCATCCTGTCCACATTACGACTATGGACTCGAGGAAGTTCGGGCGCACTATAGCATTACGTTGGAGGAATTAATAAGCGAGGCCGGGTACGGGGATGGCTGAGCGAAGGGGCTGGAAAAGAAATTTTCTGGCCCCTTTTTTAATAGAGGAATTCTATGAAGGACGCTGATATCAGATCCACAAAAGACAAGCCGGGATGGTTAATCCCGTACCTTCTTGGGTTGGATGAGATGTTTTATGGCAGATGGGATTACTGGATTCGGGCATTGGACAAGGACAAGATTCCAGCTGAGCCCATTCCGGTGATTCGCTTCAAACCAGTAATGACCTATCCAGGTCATTCAGTTTTAAAGAATCTCAACGCCTGCCTTAACTACGCCTCCCACTCTCATTCCAACATCGTCGAGAAATTTGTTGACTGGCTGCTATGGGGATTTCATTACAAAGGAGTTTCATTCCCCGGCATCGATGCCAAGACCGACGACTATTGGTACCGCACCTTTAACCTCGGCCTCTTCTACCAGGAGCCCGGCGATTACATGGCCGAGTTGGCACAGAATCACAATGTCGGTACAGGAGCAGGATTCTTTGCTACCCCAATGTCAGTAGTCGAGATGATGGTCAAGATGACGATGGGAGATGAGCCCCGTCCATTTCACAAGGCCAAGTCCGTACTCGATCCCTGCTGTGGGACAGGCGGCATGCTGCTATGCGCCTCCAACTACAGCCTCAATCTTTATGGCAACGACATCAATCCCCTGCTGTGCAAAATGGCCATGGTCAACGCTTTCATTTATGTACCATGGATGGTTTACCGTCCAAAGAATTCCAGGATGTTCGAGCAAGAGCATAAGCCAAGAGTCATAGAAATCGAAGTGCCGGAAGGATTTGCCATTCCCGAATGCCAGCGCTGCGGCAATCGCAAGAATTTCTATCTGGAAGTCGAGTCGGACCATGAACTGGTATCCTCGCCGGCGGGACTGATTGAGATATCACAACCAAAGCTCAGCTCGGAGGTCATTGGCAAACGGCTTGATATCGATAACATCGTCTGCATAGCATGCATCGAAAAAGCGGAGGTGACATGAACATTAAATGCACAAGGTGCGACAACCGGGAACGCTTCATCATTCCACTGTGGATGCGGGCCACCTTCCGGTTCAACGAAGACGGCACGATCACCATTCTGCACACTCGGCCCTTGGAATCCCTGGAGGAAAAACTCGTTAATCAAAACGTCCAGCCGGCATTGAAATGTGCGATGTGCAAAGCACCGGCCATCATTGAGCTTCGATCGGAGAAAAACGAAGCATTGGAAAAGCATCAGCGGATGGCGATGGAGGCGTTATGAGCGAGGAGTACAAAAAGCTGATCACCGAAAGAATTCGTGAAGAGGTGAATCGCTGGATAGAGGAGCTGAAGGAGCAGCATAAAGATTTGCTGCTTACCAAGCAATGGCGTATCCTCTTTCCCAAAGGATTTCTTCCGGGGCATAACTCGATGCCGGTTGTGACTCATTCAAAGGATGGACAGCACCAGGTGGCCGAGATCCAGTTTGTTCTGCCCGATGACCTCAACCTGGATGTCAATGATCTGCAACTGGTACTGAAAGATGAAGGCTTTAAGGAAGCGGCCAGTCTAGCATCTCAGAAAAAGCCGAATCTCGTGCCTGTCGATGAGCCTCTCGATATGTTAAACCGTATCGTCATCGGGATAAACGAGTTCATCGGCAGCTTGGGTGTGAGACCGACCGGGACTGCCTCATCTCGTCCGATTTTCCTTGCCAATACTTCCACTGCATCAAGCTGTTCTGCTCCCGTTCGCATAGTGGGATCAGACAATTCTGATCTCGAGGGCATCAAACGCAACATGATAAACTCGGCACTTCTGCCAGAATGGATAAGAAGCATTGAATCAAAACCTACCTATGATGAAGTGCTGAACAAGCTGGCATCGGCTTTTCAACAGTACCAGCGACAGACAATGGGTAGAAGTGATCTCAGCGAGTTCTTTGCCAAGTACACGGCGCATCTTTTAAATGCAGGCCATTTGCATCACTACTGCACCTACAAAGGCAAACCAGTTGAGATAAACGAAAGGGGCTTTTGCCAGGAGACCTACTGCTCAAAGAAACCATTCAACGAAAAATGTAATATTCCCAAACTGAGATTTGGAGGAATGCCCGATAAACTATGAGGTGAACTATGCTGCAAGAATTGATTCGTTTTCTGGCTGTTGCCGAAAAGATCGTACCGCGGAACTCGACCATCGAAGTGCTGAGGAATCTGTGCATCAAAGACGGCTATGTTCTCGCAACGGATCTGGAGCTCATCGCCCGAATGCCTGTCCCTGAAACGAGGTCGTTTCTGATTCCATTCGGCATAATCAAGACGGTGCTCAAGAGTAAACCGGCATCGATTGATTTCGATTTGTCAGAGCCCAATCGCATCAGGATCAATTATGACAACAAATCGGTCTCGTTTCCGCGTGGTGAAGTGGCGGATTTCCCTAATCTACCCGATATGGAATTTCAGGCCATCGGGGAGTGGAACAATGAAGCGGTGATGCTGTTGCACAGCCAATTGCCGTATGTGAGTAACGACGAACTACGCCCAGCTCTGAATGGTGTCTATCTCAGCCAGAATGGAAGTTTTTCCTCCTGCGCTACTGATGGGCACGTATTGCGAGTAATCTCTGACATGGATCCGGCGCACCGGTGTGTTTTGCAGGAATACTCTGGCATTCTCCCGAAAAGAGTTCTTCAGTTGCTGCCGAGGCTGGTACGAGAGACTGTTTCGGTATCATTCTCGGAGGATTACTTCCGCTTTGAATTGGACCACGGACTGACTCTGTATATGCGTAATGCTGAAGGGATCTATCCGGATTTTGCGCGAGTGATTCCCAAAGAGTTTTCTTCGGCAGTTCAGGTGGATGTATCGCGGCTCATGAATTTGACAGAAGCAGCCAAAGCATTTGCCAACAAAGCAACTATGGCCTCCGTGTTTGAGATTGATGAAGATCAGCTCTCCATCAAAGTTGAGAACAGCGAAGCGGATCTTCGTTGGGAATCGTCGATGACCGTCGACCGCATTTCGGGAGGAAGTCTTAAAGTTGGCATGAATCTTGGGTATCTCGAAAAGGTGCTGGACGGCATCGAAGGAAAGAAGGCGATGTGGAAATACAATGACGGCAACACCGCTTCGGTATTCGTCGAGACTGGCGATGACGCGAGCTCTCCGATGAATCTCATCATGCCGATTCGACTGCCAAAGGAGGACGAGGATGGATAACATCGTAATCGACAAACCCGCTAAGCTGGATTCTGATATCGAAGATTTCAAAATCGAAGCGGTCGAAGAAGCCAAGAACTTCACGGCTTCCCGCATTCGACTTTGCCGCGATCCAATGTCCGAAGAGCCAGTGATATTTTACACCCAGGAGTTGATTCGCAATTTCAAGCATCCGCATGATCCGTTTGGACGGCGATGGGTGCTGAAAACCTTCTCTCCTGAGAATGCGATGGCAGCTGCGGATGTGACCCTGGAACGTAAACTCACCGATTCCATCCTGGCTCACAAACCGCAGATTCCCGACTACTCCCCGTTAACCGATATCCATTCCGATGAGATGTGGTCTATACCCGAAAATTGCGACACACAGTTAAGCCGCATGATTTGACTGTTCA
>ENA-UOWO01003629-UOWO01003629.1-activated-sludge-metagenome-genome-assembly--contig:-NODE-3629-length-17742-cov-8.586589_pt1 | contig 17742 bp, 9 predicted proteins | sample MGYA00238148_ERZ761564 | MGnify/ENA primary metagenome ERZ761564 (study PRJEB28885, sample SAMN05720194) | activated sludge metagenome | isolation source: Anaerobic digester | place: USA...
TCGGAAGTCGGAAGTCGGAAGTCGGAAGTCGGAAGTCGGAAGTCGGAAGTCGGAAGTCGGAAAACAAAAGCTGAAAGCCGAAAGCCAGAAGCCGGACACCGAATGCCGGACGCCGGACGCCGGATGCCGCATGTTCAGGAACTGAGCGATGTTTTAATATAAATTCATGTAAATATGCAACTTACAAGAGCAGAGGAACAAATAATGCAGATATTATGGGATCTGGGTGAAGGACTGGTCAGGGATATACGTGACCGTTTTGAAGATCCCAAACCTGCAAGAAATACTGTTTCAACTGTTGTCAGGGTACTTGAAAAGAAAGGATTTGTGGGGCACAAAGCATACGGGAACGTTTATGTCTATTTTCCGCTTATCTCAAAAAGCGAGTATTCCGGAAGCCAGCTTTTCGGACTGCTGGAAAGCTATTTCGACAATTCGTTTCCGGCCATGGCGTCCTTTTTTGCAAAGGAAAAAGATCTTTCGGTACAGGATCTGGATGAGCTTCTTGAGGATACGAAAAGAGAACTGAAAATGGTCAAAAAATCAAAATGATGGAAGCAGTTGCATTGTATTTAATAAAATCGGCGCTCTGGCTGACCGGATTTGCACTGGTTTATAAACTATTCCTGCAGAACGAAAGATTCTTCTCACTGAACAGATTATTCCTGCTTTCCGGGATCATTGTCTCATTTGTTTTCCCTTTAATTACAATTCATTATCAGGTTGAAATACCGGCAAATTCAAATGCCGGAACAGGAACAACTTCAGCAGGTACTGAAAATTTAATTACAAATCCGGAAGGCTTTTTATCGGGTAAGTCCATTCAAATGAAAGCATTGTTCATTTTATACTTTTCAGGCGTATTGTTTTTCATTTACAGAATGATGCGTCATCTTCTTTCACTCAGTGCAGCTATACGCGGGGCATCTGTAAACTATAGCGGACGGGTAAAGCTCATCAGAATTTCCGGGTTCCCTTCATCATTCTCATTTTTCAATTATGTTTTTATCGATCCTGCAGTCGAAGAGGATGAGGCAAGGGAGATCATGAATCACGAGCTCGTTCATGTTCACCAGAAACACTGGCTTGACCTTCTGCTTTCCGAAATTCTGCGTATTGTACAATGGATAAATCCGTTCGTCTGGATCTATTCCGGTTTCATAAGGCAGAACCATGAGTATCTTGCTGATGAGAAAGCCCTTCTTGTCTCTGAAAATCCTGCAACATACAGGGCAACTCTTATAAATCAGCTGTTCAGCTCAAAGGTCATCAGCCTTACAAATTCATTTAATTATTCATTTAACAAAAAACGATTTCACATGATGAAAAAAATAGAGACCTCACCATTCAGGAAGCTTAAAGTACTTCTTATCCTTCCTGTTTTTGCAATTATCCTGTATTCATTCTCAAAACCGGAATACAGATATATCAGCGTAAATGAAAAGGAGGGTGTAAATGCACCGATGACAGTTATCCAATCTGAAGAAACCAAAGTTGCGGATATCGGAACGGCTGAAGCTCCAGCCGTAGAGAACACAGTGTCAATAAGGGAAACCGGACAGATAATAAGGACTGAACCAGAAAAGGCAACTCTTGTTTCCGCTACCCCGGCAGAGGAGGTTAAAGGGACTATCGTTCAGACGGAGGGAAAACCACTCGGAGGAGCAGCTATAGTGATCAAAGGGACAACAGTTGGCACACTTTCGGATGAAAAGGGATTTTTCAGGCTTTCCGATGTTTCAGGTGACGCGTTGCTCGTTGTTTCTTATGTCGGATACAAATCGAAGGTATTGAAACCAGTATTTGATTCTGAAATGAAGATAGTAATGGTTCAGGATACCCTGGAAGTTGTAAATTATGAAGGCAGTATCCCTCCTCCGCCGCCACCGCCACCGCCACCACCACCGTCCGAAAAAAGTACAGGAAGCCTGCCTTCTGCAGAACGGCAAAGCAGTGACGCCGCCATTCCACCCTTAAAGGATACAGGCATAAAGATAAGCAGCTCTGAACCAATGAAAAATCCACTCATCGTGGTTGATGGTGTCATAAAAGATATAAGTGTAAATTCTATAAGTCCTGAAGTCATTCAATCAATTTCTGTTTTAAAGAATGAAAGTGCGACCAAACTGTATGGGGCAAAAGGGAAAGACGGAGTGATTATTATTACTACAAAAGCCGGTTATGCATCAACCGGCAATAAATCTGAAGTAAGTGTCATTAGATATGCTTCCGAACAGAAAAAAAAGGATGAAGCATTCGTTGTCGTTGAGGAGCTTCCCGAGTTCCCTGGTGGTGGTGCGGATGCCATGAAAGACTGGCTGGCTCATAATATAAAGTATCCTGAAGAAGCAATGAAAGCTAAAATTTCCGGCATTGTAAATGTGACTTTTGTTGTAGATAAAGCTGGAAAGGTTAAAAATGTGAAAGTCATCAAGTCGCTTCATCCATTCCTGGATGAGGAGGCGGTCAGGGTTGTCAGGAGCATGCCCGACTGGAAACCGGGAACACAGGCAGGCAAACCTGTAGATGTACAAATGGTTGTGCCATTGACTTTTTCACTCAATTAAGGACAAAGTTCCAAATCCTGAATCCGGCAAGTCCGGTAGATGTGAAATAAAATCTACGTATTATAATACGTATTAAAAAACGTATTATAATACGTAGAAAATTTTATCAGCACCCTTCTGAAAGGCAGCCCGGATCATCCCCGATAAATTGAAACAGAGATGTTATAATTTCACAGTATTGCTCCGGATGTAATCATTCAGTCCTCCCTTTGCAGGGCCGAAATATTTGAACCGTTCAGCCCACTCCAGACCATATTGTTCCCCGATTTTTTTGTCGGAGGGGACACCTCTCAGTGATTCGGAATATTTATCGAGCATGAAATTTTTAATATAGTTGAAGTTGGCGGAACGGTCGTCATTACCCAGGATTGGTAATTTCTTACCTTCCTCTGCCAGTTTTTTCCTGAGAGTTGATCCGGCATTTCCTCCTCCGCCCTGTGATACAACTGCCATATTTGCCTCCACCTTCCTGTCGATGAAACCTGATATATCCACAACTCTGTTAAATACCTGGGGCCCCCTTGCATAGTAATATCTCTCGATAACCGAATGAGGCTGAACCACTTCGAGCTGTTCCGGATAGTCAGTATTCATGCCTGCCATCCACCTGGCAGCTTCCACAGCCCGTGCAGTGACATAATGATCGGGATTCTCCTCATAATGATCCCATGGATCGAAACTCACGACCGTGTCAACTTTCAGCAGGCGGAAAAGAAAGATCAGTCTCCCTTTTATCTCCTGGATGTTGTACTCGTCCATCCGGTGATTCCGGTAACCGAGATCATAAACTTTTTTGAATCCCATAACATTCGCGAAAGCTTCATTTGATCTTTCATTGTTGAGGACTCTTTCTCCGGGGGAATTCCCGGCTCCCGCCGCATCGTCATTTGTGGTACGGATAAGATAAGAGGTATATCCCTCATGAATCAGTTTTGCAACGGTTCCTGCAGCAAAATATGCGATATCATCGCAATGTGGCTGAATAACAGCAAGCACTTTCCCTTCGTGGGGCCGCCCTTCTGCAGCTTTTTCAATGACAATCTCCTCATCAACGGGGACCGGTCTGCCCTGCATGTCAAACGATGACATTGCAGCTGCCGGAGCAACAATCCCGCCAGCTGCTATGGTTTTACCGACAAAATCTCTTCGTTTCATTTAAATTCAAGATTCAAGATTCAAGATTCAAAATTTCAGGTTCCTAAGTCCTTTGCGCACTTTGCGATGTACTTTGCGTACTTTGCGGTTAAACAAAAATGCTTACTCAAACCGCAAAGGACGCGAAGGTTTACGCAAAGGAAGCAAAGTGGTTTCAATCATCATCTTCGGTTTCGTTCATAAAGAATGCTGCTCTTACGACCGGAGGGCATGGAGAATCGAGACCTTTGACGGATCTCCATATCACCTCATTGAAATCATTATCATTCACCCTGTCCTCAATTGCAAAGTTGAATGTTTCACTTAATCTCTGCCAGTGGTTTTCTGCAAGGTTTTTCTCGTCAAGCCTTACCATAGCCGGTCTGCAATTAAATGGCTGATGATCTGGAGTGTTGTTGAAGCATCTCCAGAGCGGTGTTGCCGCTGCATCATACTGTGTCATGGGAGGCAGGCCGAGGATAAGTTCCATAGTCCGTAGAAGTCCGGTTGTTGTATATGGGGTATGGTCGACAAATCCCTGTTTTACAAATCCACCTGCCAGGTAAGCGGTACTGCGATGAGCGTCCACATGATCGGGACCGTTCTGGGCATCATCCTCAACAATTACAACCAGGCTTTCTTTCCAGATGGGAGAGTGGCTCAGGTAATCGATAAACATGCCGACGGCAAGATCATTATCGGCAACCTGTGCTATGGGTGAAGGTTTACCCAGGCTCAGACCGACGGTATGATCGTTTATAAACCGGACAGTATTAAAATTTGGTACTTCATTTATTGCCAGAAGTGAATCAAAATCATGTCTCCATTCATGGAATCTGATGGTATCCATCACAGACTGGACCCATGGGGTATAGTTTTTACAATAATGTCCTTCCAGTACCGGAATTGTAGGTTTGCGGTCATCACCGACAAACTCGCCATAAGTGCGGTAAGTAACTCCGGCACGTTTACAGAAATCCCAGAGGAATCCATCCCTGTTGTTTGCTATTTCTTCTCCTCCTTCACCGGGATAATCACCACCTCTTCCTCCATAGCTCGAAGGCCAGTTTTTCTCGAGATAATCCGTAGCATAAGCTCCCATTGTCCAGTTATGGCCATCAGCACTCACTTCCCCGTTAACATAAAAATTATCAAGCAGAACGAACTCACGTGCGAGGGCGTGCTGGTTCGGGGTTACCTTTTCACCAAAGAGACACAGAGTCGGATCTCCGTTCCCTTCAGGCATATCGCCCAGTACCTGGTCATAGGTACGGTTTTCCTTTATTATGTAAAATACATGTTTAATGGGAGAAGGATCGCCTACTTTCCCGGGGACCGGATTGCCTGAAGGTATCTCAGCAACCATTTCTTTTTCTTTTATATAAGGAGTATTATTGTACACAGCTTTCGAATAGATGCCCATCTGAGTGTCATCCGGGAAGTTAATTATCCCAAGAGTTCCTGTAAAGAGTCCTCCGATATACTGGACTTTCATTTTTTGTTCCTTGCCGCCGGCCTGGTAAACAACCTCAGATCCTCTGCGCATCGGATTGGGGCCGTATGGGTTGGCAAGTGACGACAGGCCTTTGCCATTTGTTACCAGTATCTTTTCCCCGGCTATTCTGACACAGGTCGGGTACCAGGCAGTGGGAATGAATCCTTTACTTTTACTTCTTCCAGGGGTGCTTACATCAAAAACGGCAAGACAGTTATTGTCAGCATTGGCGATGAAAAGTGTCTTTTCGTCTTTGCTAAGCGCCACACTGTTTGTAGTGGAGCCGCTTGGTGCATCAGGATACAAAGCAGTATTCAGAGTTTCGATCACCCTGTTCTGGCGTGTATCAATAACAGAAACATTATTGTCGTTGGCATTGGCAACAAACAGATATTGCCCGCTATTAGAAATACACATATCATTTGGATTATCACCCACGTTTACAGATCCGGTTATCTTCTGCTGATCTGTATCAAAAATTATTACCTTATCGCATCCCCAGCAGGTGGCATAAAGAGTTTTCCTGTCGGGAGAAAGGAGACATGTATAACCTTCGCCTCCCAACGGATGCTTTGAAACAACACTTCTGGTTTGTGTATCAATTACATAAAGTGAATTATTTTCCTTTGTAACGGTATATAACCTGTTCTTCGATTCGTCAAGTGCGATCCCTGCAATTGAAATCCTTTCAGGCCAGGGCTTGCCGATGGTTATTGTATCAACGTTTATTAGTTTCTTCTTTTTGATCTTATACTTTATGATGATATTATCATTTCCTCCTGAAGCATAAAGGAACTTACTGTTCCCTGAGAATGCCAGACCAAGCCAGGATTTCCCTATGATCTTTGTGTCTGTTACGATTCCTTTTTTAATATCAATAAGCTGGATTGACTGATCGCTCTGGCCGTTGTTGGTTATTGCAGCCAGCTTTCCGGAAGGAGAAATACTGATGTTCAGTGGCAGATCTCCTGCAGGTAAGATCTTGCCGACCGGGGTGAGCTGCCATCCGTTGGGGAGTAAAACGCGGTTCTTTTCAATCTCACTCAGGGGCTGGGCCGAAAGATGAAATGTCAAAGAGATAACAATCAATGATAAACATGTGGTAATTATTTTTCTCATAAGCTTTATAATTTATTATGTCTGGTTTTCAAAACTTTAAGAACCTTTGGTGTGATACTTACTGAAACATCGCCAGTTATTTCAACCGGTTCACCGTCGATATGGAACCTTTTTTCAGTGGTCTTTAAAATTACAGTTTTATCAGTCTTAAGATACTTAACATATTTCGAATTTCTGAGAGTTCCCCTGAACAGTCTGTACATTATAAGAGGCGCAAGATATTTCGGGAAGGGACTGACAAGAACAATATCGATCACTCCGTCATCAGGTCTGGCATCGGGAGCTATATAGGCATTATTGCCAAATTGCCTTGTATTGGCAATAGTCAGATCAAAAAGATCTTCGGAAATGCTTTCTTCTCCTGAGATACAGATTTCGACTTTAACCGGTTTCAGCCTGATGAAGTTCCCGAGTGTGACCCATACATATGACCAGAATCCTCTTGTTTTAAGCTTGTCGAAAGAATGGGCGACAAACGAATCAAGCCCGATACCAGCCACATTAAGACAGACCATCTTATTTATTTTTATTACATCGATGCTCAGCTGGTCGCCTTTTTTTATATCATTAAGCAATGACCTGATATTTGTTCTGAAACCAAGTTCCTTGGCAAATCCGTTTCCCGAACCCATCGGGAGCACTCCCAGTATCTTATTTGTTCCGATCAGTTCTGAAGCCACACTTCGGACTGTCCCGTCGCCTCCTGCGGCAACGAATATATCATATCTGTCGAACGACTGCTTTATGCGCGATCCGGATTCATCTATACTTAATGACTTGAAATATGATAATTCGTTCTTCCTCCTTTTAAGCTCTTCGGAAATTATAAACTTTACAGGGATCACTCCTGCATATGGATTTAAAATAAAAAGAGATCTCTTTTCTCCCTGTATGGTCATATCATGGTTTATTAGCGCCGGAAGTTTCCTGGCGAATATACGAAAGTTAATTATTAGTTCATAAAGTGCCTAAAGTTCATAAAGTGCCTAAAGTGTTTTAAGTACTTAGAGTACTTAGAGTATTTAGAGTACTTAAAGTACTTAGAGTTTTTAAACCCTGAAACCCTGCATCGCCCACCGAAGCTTTAGCGCAGGTGGGAAACCCTGAAACCCTTAACTTTATGAACTTTATGAACTTTAGGCACTTTAGGCACTTTAGGCACTTATCTTATTACTTTTTTACTAACTTAGTACAATTATTTACCGTTCAACCTATCTGCAGCCAATGTCTGAGTCAAAATTTTACCATTTTACATCGAGCGGATTGTTCTATGGCATGAAGTCTTCTGAAGAAGCTGTTACGGCGCTCAGGGAGGGAGGATTTATCTGGATGAATTATTATAAGCCGGAAATAGAGGAACTTCATTCACTTGTAGATACAATGGAAATTCATCCGTTGTCGGTGGAAGACTGTCTTGACAGCAGTCAGGTTCCCAAGATCGAGCATTTCCCGGGGAATACTTTCATTATCTTCAATGCCTATACTTATAAGGATAAGACCTTGTATATTGATGAGATAGATTTCTTTATAGGTAAAAATTTCCTTATCACAGTAAGTGGTATAAACAGTGACGACCGAAGGCCGCTGAATAATGCGATCAAGATTATTGAGAATGATCCGTCGGTGGCAAAGTCGGGACCGGCTTTTCTGATGCATGTAGTATTGGACTATGTTGTCGATCAGAAGTTCCATGCTTTTGAAGCTCTGGAGGATGAGCTTGAGATAGCCGAAGACCTGGTCATTGATTCACCCGATCAGTTCCAGGTAAGTGAACTTTTAAGGTTGAGAAAGGACCTGTTGAACCTCAGGAAGAGCCTTTTCCATGAAAGGGAAATACTCGTTAAAATCTGCAGGATGGATTGTCCGTTCATAACTGATAAAGCAATATTCGCTTTCCGGGATATCTATGATCATCTTGCCAAATTTTTCGAGCTTTCGGAAAGCTACCGCGAAATTGTCACCAGCCTTATGGAATTATATACTTCGTTGTTAAACAACCTGATGACGAAGGTATCAAATGAAACGAACACCTCTGTAAGAAGGCTTACTCTGATAACTACTATTTTTATGCCCTTAACCCTCATCGCCAGTATCGGCGGCATGTCGGAATATACAATGATGACGGGAGGCGAGCCAAACTGGAAAACAGCCTACCTGTTACTGGCAGCAGGACTGGGATTGATAGCGATCATAAACTTCTTTTTGCTCAGAAGGCTTGAAAGAGGAAAGAAAAGGCTAAATTGATTCTATCTGGTTGCCCGGCAGGGACATTTCTTCATAGATCTTCAGAATATCGTCGCGGAACTTTTCGGGACCCTCAAGGACTCCCCATCCGGCATTTACCTGGAACACTCCATCCAGGGCAGAATCATGAAAAGATCTTACTATATGGGGTATCTCCTTTGAGGTAAGGATCTCAGAAAGTAGCTTTGCTTCTATCTCATTGTTAAAAACAAGAATTCGGACTGTTTTAGACATGATGAACAATTTTTATAAATATATTAAAGAATTATTTAACCACGAGGGCACAAAGGTTTACACAAAGAGCACAAAGGGTTACACCTTGATTAAAATCGTCTTAAATTCATGAACAAAATTTGGAGTAAAAATATCGCTTTCCAGGTTGTTTTCTATTTCATCTATCGTCCAGAACCTGCCGTCGCATACCTCTGCATTGTCAATTTCGGGGTTATTTCCGGAAGTTCCGGTGAATGAATAGACCAGTTCCCTTTCGCGGGGAGACTCCCATACATATTTCTTTAAAAACCTGAAACTGAATTCTTTTAATCCGAGTTCCTCAGCGCTTTCTCTTCTGAGCGCTTCTTCGGCGCTTTCTCCCGGTTGTAAATGTCCGCCAACGGCAGTGTCCCATTTCCCCGGGAGCAGATCCTTGTTCATTGAACGTTTCTGAAGGAAAAGTTCTCCTTTATCATTAAAAAGGTGAAGGTGAACGACCGGATGAAGAAGTTTGCTTTTCCCGTCATGACAAACTGTGCGCGGCGCAGTAGAAATTTCCTTTCCGTCTTCATCAACCACAGGGAAGATCTCATTATTATCCTTGTCCATAAGCAACAAAAATAAGGATTTAAAAATAATTCCGGATGCATTCCTTTTCCCGTTTTACCCCTAAATCCCCCAAGGGGGACTTTAAATTCTGCTGAGTGTTTCACCTTCATTATTCTTAACATTTTATATTCCAAAATTCTGTGTCGGCACTCTTCAAGCCCCCCCTGGGGGGTTTGGGGGTAAAGCCTAGATATGGGTTGGAGCTAGATCCCTGCTGGAAGGTTTGGGGGTTAAATCCCGCTGGGAGGTTTTGGGGGTAAAACCATCACCTGGGAGTTGGGTGGCAGATCAGATCTGTGAAAACAGCCTCTTCTCCCGGATTACTTCCCGGTTATATGGAACCCGCACATGATGCTGTTTCCATCCTCATCCACTACAGTAAGCACATGATCACCTGTACCGGCAAATATCTCAGTCTGATGTATCGACCGGGTAGTTCCCTGGTACTCCTGATCGAGATGCCAGAAGATCTTCTTTGAAGGATTGCGGTGCGCGACTTCAGCAATTATCCTTGTAAGCTCACCTGTCTGATCGCGAGGAATGAATATATTAATCCCTGATGTCGGGTAAATGAATTCCATTATCGCAACGCTTCTATCGGTAGTGCAACCTGGTAAGAAAGGAGGCAGTGGCCTGTAATCAGGATGCTTTTGTCTGTAAAAATATTCCATGGCGGGGGGAAGGATGAACCATGATTCATTCCTGATCTCAGCAGCAGGTGCGCAATCGGCATTTACCTGTTTTGTCCCGGTCTTATCAAGATGTATTATTTTATGATAAGGGCAGGATTCGCTTCTCAGTCCGCTTACACAGGCCATCATCTCTTCTGTTTCCGGACAGTCGGGACCTGCCCTGAAGCCACTTTTCGAACATACTCTGATCATTGTCATTTCTTCAGAAGGTTCCGGGAACCATCCTGATGTTCCCATTACATTGATGAGGTCGAACAATACCGGTGCAGCCGCAGTTATCCCGGTTAGCCCCGGTCGTCCCTCTCCGTCTGCATTACCTGTCCAGACACCGATAACATAATCGGGAGTTGTCCCGACGGCCCAGGCATCGCGGAATCCGAAGCTGGTACCGGTCTTCCAGGCAATATCAGGGGAAGATGAGAAAAATTGCCATCCGGCCTCGGCTTCGGGCCTGTTAACTCTTTTAAGAGCTTCATATGTAAGCCAGATCGATGATGCTGATAAAACGGGCTCGCCATAAACCGGCCTTTCATTGTCGTTTATTGAACCTGTCATGAGAACAGGCATGTGATAGTCACCGGGACAATATTTCCCTTCTTTACCGAACCTGTTCAGAACCCTTGATAATGATGCATATACACCGGTAAGCTCCCAGAGTGTTGCTTCTCCCCCGCCGAGGATAAGTGATAATCCGTAATGATCGGCAGACCGGGTGAAAGTTGTAAAGCCTGTTTTTTGAAAGAGGTCAAGCAGTTTTTCAACAGAATATTTCCGGAGCATTCTTACAGCCGGAATATTAAGCGACTGCGATAATGCAAGCGAAGCCGGCACTGCACCGCTGAAGCTCTGATCGAAATTCTCAGGTGTGAAACCCGGGAAGCGGGTGGGGATATCTGCGACAAGGGTATTGGGGAGGATGTCACCTGATTGCTGCATTCCCGCGTAGAGTATGGGTTTAAGAATACTCCCGGTGCTCCTGGGGGATCTGATAATGTCCACATCTTCACCATGGTTGCCTGGTTTATCAGTCCGGCTGTTCCCGACATATGCCAGAACTTCGCCTGTTTCTACTTTTACGATAAGGCATGCGGCATTATTGATAAGATTCCCCGACAGCTGCCTGCTGTGAGATTCAATTATAGCATTTGCCCTTGCCTGTAAAGCCGCATCAATTGTAGTCCGGATCATTTCACCGTTGTTACTGCTGAAGAAATAATCAGTCAGATGAGGAGCTATGGAAGGGAGTGGTTTTGGTTCCCCCGGAAGAGGTTCATCCAGCGCCAGAATATATGTGATGGAATCAAAATATTTTCTTTCATAAAGCTTTTTCAGGAGATCATCGCGTCGTTTTCTGAGTATATGCTGGTTCCTTCCCGGGAAGACCAGTGACGGAGAGTTTGGAAGCACTGCAAGTCCCGCTGCCTCGGCCCAGGTAATTTCAGCTGCCGGTTTTTCAAGATACCTTCGGGATGCTGCCTCAAGACCAACAATATTACCTCCGAACGGGGCATTCATTGACCAGGTTTTAAGAATACCCTTTTTTGTCCTGAAGATCTCAAGCTTTAAGGCTGAAAGCATTTCTGAAAGTTTTGCAGCATATGTCCGTGATTTATTCCCGCCCGACAGCCGGGCGACCTGCATCGTTATTGTGCTGCCTCCGCTTACGATATCTCCGGCCTTTATATTCCTGACCAATGCTCTGATGATTGATACGGGATTGATCCCCGGATGAAAGTAGAAATACCTGTCCTCAAATGTAAGCAAAGCCTTTTCGAACTTCTCGGGAACTTCATCAGGACCGGGGAAACGCCACTGGCCGTCATCAGCTATCCTGGCTCCGAGAAGGCTCCCGTCGCCGGCCAGAACAACTGTAGATAATGGCGCCCCGAATCGTGGCATGGGCGAAATTAAAACCGGAGTGATCATCACTCCGGCAATAACAATTATGATCCTGAATTTTCGTTTCAAATCTATTCTCCTGTTACCGTTACCCTTGTTCCCGGATACCTTGCATAACAATTTTCGGTGTACATGGCTTCACACCAGATTGCAGGCTGGTAATATTCTCCCTTGTAGGCTGCATTCAGAACAAGTACGAAGGTTTTTGTTTCGTCCCGGCCGAGAGTGAAGTATGTATTCACCCTGTCGTCCCTGATATCGGTGTAATCGTAAGCGCTTTGCTTTATTCCGTACCGGGCTTCAAAAAGCCGGGTATTCCTTATCTCCCATCCCGATGGAACCATTGTTGTGAGAGCAATATTGTTCACCTCTGAGAAAGTATTGTTTGTTACATTGACAACCATCATGAAATCGGTTCCCATCTTCAGGCTTTTATGGTCTATAGTATTCATGTTCATATTAATATAACCGACCTTTATGCTCAGGCCTTTTTCCTCAGAAGAAACATCAGGAAGCATTGATATTCCTTTTCTGACCAGTGTTACATATACAGGAGCTTCTGAATTATTTATAACCGTAATCGGATTATCGGGAGATGTCATTTCCAGATCTTCAGTCATCAGTTCTTTTGCTCTGATCGTTTTTTCAGTCTTTTTACCATTTAAGGTGATGCTTATCTTTGATGATGTGGTGTTGCCTTCAGGTAATGTTTCAGCCCATTTCATATAACTGAATAATCCCCAGGCAAGCGACTGGGTGCTGAACCATGATGAACTGTTCATCTGATCGCAAATTTCCTTCAGTATTGGAAGAGCCTGTTCCTGTTTGTTAAGAAGTGTGAGGGTATAAAGTATTATGGCTTTATCGCGTATAGCGCTGCCATAATAATGATCATAATACTCCGGTTCCGTCGATGTATCCCTCACATCAAGCAGGTTATCCGCAACTTCAGTCCGGCCGGTTGCAGCATACGCAGCAGCCAGAAGCCATTGTGAAAGCCGGGGAATATCCGGGTTTTCTCTCAGCCTGTTCATTGCGCCCTTTTCAGGCTTACCTGCAAGTGCAAGGGTGAAAAGCCTGTAAGCCTGATCATTTGCAGCATATTTAAATTTTGGATCATACTTCCATTCCCTGGCAGCTTTCTGCTGATAACCTGTCCATTTCTGTCTGAATGCGGAAGTAATATTATATCCCTGACGTTCGGCTTCAATCATGAAATGTCCCGCATACGATGTGACCCAGTTATCTGCCTGGTATGATCCCGGCCATACTGCCAGTCCGCCTCCTGACATCTGCCTTGAAATGATTTTGCTAATTGCTTCTTTAATATTATAAGAAGATTTTTCAATCACGGCCTGGTTATTGGCGGAGAGCTCTTTGAGCCATATCTGTGGAAATGCGGCTGACGTGATCTGTTCTGTACATCCGTGAGGGTAATTAAGAAGATAATCAAGTCGTTTTTCGAAATTTACAGAGGGAAGGGCAGAAGCTTCGATCCTGGCGGAATTGGTTCCTTCCATGCCGAAAGGCTTAAGTGATGTTTCCCATTTCTCACCGGGATTCAGAAATTTTAACTCTGCACGGGTTTCAGGAGGATTTGGGCTCCTTATTCCTATCTCCATGTCATAAACTGCGGTTTCTCCTCCGCCTGTGGCAGTAACCTTAATCTTGCCGATGCCGGTCTTTTCTCCTGCGATAAAAGTAAATTCAGTGTCTTTTTCCCCTGCACCCCCTGTAAGGATTGTCTTTGTTGTTTCGATAAAGCTTATAAATTCATTCCCTTCCGCTTTAATTGTCACTTCAGGGATATTGTCTATCCCTGTAAAAAGAGTAACGGGAAGTGAAGCTTTTTCTCCCGGGCTGATAACCCGTGGGGCAGTGACAAGGACCATAAGCGGATCTCTGACAAATACAGGTTTTTCTGCCGAACCGTAAGCCCTGTCTTTCCCGGCGATGACCATAGTTCTCACTGATCCGGTATACTGTGGAAGAGTGAGAGTATGAGTGTTGGTTTTTCCCTGATGAAGTTCAAAAGGCCCGAGGAATTTCACGACCGGAATGAACCGTTGGGCCTTGTTTGCTGATTTATCTGTCAGAGCCTCATCTCCTCCTGTGGCGAATGCTCTTTCGAGAGTTCCGCCGAAGGATCCCAGTACATAGTCATAAAGATCCCAGGTCTTAACACCGAGGGCTTCACGGGCATAGAAATAATTCCAGGGATCGGGTGTTTTAAATCCCGTGATATCCAGCAATCCTTCATCAACCACAGCAAGGGTATAAGTCATTGCCTTGTTACCGGTCTCATTTACCTTTATTTCAAATGGCTGCCGGGATCTCAGTTCATCAGGCATTGTGATGACCGGATTAAGTCTTGTTCCCGGATCCTCAACCATCACATTAACAATTCCGTAAAGCCTGATGGGCATGTCATTGATAGTCTGGCTGTGGGGCTGAATGACAGAAACATAAGCATATACATTCGGAGCCATCTCAGGTGTTACCCTGAACCGCACTTCCGTATTAGCCTTATCAGTACCTGTACGGATCTGGTCAAGAACCCCCGTGGCATTCTCGATTGTAACCAGAGCTCTTGCATTTTCAGGTGATGGGAAAGAGAGTCTCACTTCATCGCCGGGATTATATTTCTCCTTATCGGTATTGACAACGAGCAGAGTTGCACCTTCGGCGTTTTCTTTCATTCCGTATTCCCAGGGCCAGTCGATGAGCAGGATTTTCCCTGTTGAATGGCCCGCAGGTGTTGTTGCCCGTATAAGATATCTTCCCCATTCATTCTTATTAATTTTAAAGGTGAAGCTGCCTTCCCCGCCTGAAGTGGTTATTGTCTGCCTGATGACAGGTTTATGTATCTGTCCCGATATATAATCTGCAAGGTACTCATCCCCTGATTCCCACCACCACCTGTATGAAAGCTTATACACGGTAATTTCAACTTCCGATCTTACAGGTTTTCCCTTTTCATCGACTGTAACAATCTTTACCTCATTATCTGTATCGGTGAACAGCATCCTGTCGCGGTCAGTCAGACCCGGAAGCCTGATCCCGGCAAAAACAGGCCAGGGAGCATACTTATAAGTTACCTGGGTTATGCTTTCATCGCCTCCCGGTTCCTGTGCTTTTGCCGTGAAAACAGCATTGAGCATTCCCGGGGCATTCAGCTCATAGCCGGGATCGAATTTTATTGTCGCATTTCCGTTCCCGTCCGTTTTACTATCAAAAATGTTTACGGTTTCGGGGTAAAAATCAATGATAGGATCATCAAAATCATATTGTTTAAAATTTTCAAAAACTGTTTTTGTATGTTTCAGGATATAATCGACGGAAGAATTCATATTGCCTGCCACACTGCCGTTCAGCCATTTGATATTAAGATTTCCTGTTGATGATTTACCTGAGCCTCCTAGTATTTCCGAGGGAAAGGTAAGGTTTATCTTCAGGCGGTTCGGCTTGATGGTCTCGATCCGTATCCTTTTTGTAAATGTAGCACCTCCGATATTGAACTGTGCCCTGTAGTTTCCTGTTACAGCATCTGTTGAAGTACCTGTTTTGAAAACCATCAGATTCCTTCCTCCAGGTTTATGGATCTGGTTATCAACTCTTTGTTCGAGAGGATTGATTAATTCAAACTGTACGGGATGATCGGGCGGCAGATCATTCAGCATATCTTTAATGAAAAGAGAAAGAAAAATTGAATCACCTGGTCTCCAGACATCTCTTTCACCATAAATAAATGCTTTAATACCTTTTTCGGGCTTTGTTCCTGAAACATCAAATGAGCTGAGGGAGAGTGATGCACCGTCTGTTACTTTGAGGTAATTGCGGTCTTTATCCTTTTTAGCGATTATCAGAAATGGTTTTCTTTCACAGAAAAGTGAAAATGAGCCGTCCTGATCGGTATTTCCGGCAACGATCTGTTGCATCTGGTAATCATAAGCCTCAATCTGGACTTCGCTTACCGGCAGAGCTGTCAGCAGGTCATTGACATTTACATGGAGTATATCATCCTCTCCTTTCTTGGCAATAAGGCCAAGGTTTGAAGCCAGGATATTACGCGATACATTCTTGTCGGGGCTGTAATATGCATCCATACATGGATTCTCACGATCTTCCCATCTGAAATTCAGGGAATAATAGATTGCGTCCCCGCTGTCGTCGAAATAATTTTCCGGATCTTCCCAGTAAGTTTTTTCAAGTTCCTGTGTCTGATCCAGAAGCTCCTCATATCTTGATGGTTCGCCGGAAGCGGCACAGGGATATAGTGACCATGATTTTCGCATCCCCAGCTGTACTTTGTAAAGAACACCGGGTTCAACATCTATATAATCCGCAAGATCGATTGTGTATAAATTCCATGATCCCGTTCCCGAATTTGTACCGGTAATAAGATCCACTCTTCCGGAATAGACAGGCCGGCCGAAACGTTTGACTGAATATCCCCTGTCAATATCATTTTCCTGGAGATAATAAGGAAGATTGTTTTCAAATATCTTTATGATCTTCAGGTCGACTGCCTTAAGATTCGCAGCCTTGAACGGAAAAATAAGGTTCTGTGAGGAAGGAAGGATAACACCATTACCTTCAAGCTTAATTCCCGGATTGACAGATGCAAAGTCAAGCTTTGTCGAAAAGGCCGAAGTCAAACCTGTCCCTCCCGAATTTCTGACCTGAGGTTCGACATTCAGAGTCACTTCCCTCTGGATATTATCAGAAAGAACAAGCGTAATTATATTTGTATTTATACTTGTGGTAACCGGCACCATCGGATCGAGGTAGACCAGTCCTTCAAGGTCCTGGGACGCATCCACGGGATCCGATAAAATTATGTCTATGACCGGATTTTCACCGGAACGGGTTTTGATATCCAGAACAGAAAAATCTTCTGTCGCGGGGATGATTATTGATTTTGATCCTTTCTGTTTTACACCCGAAGCAGTACCGTCCCATAAAATTGTAAGTTCACGGCTTTTCCCGGATCTTACGATCTCAGGAATAGTAAACCGGTGGATAAGATCCGAAGCATGATCCCATGTTACAGTTGTTTTTTTCCTGTCGAGCCTTGCTTCAAGATAACTCTCCACTTCCGCGGGAGGAATGAAGTCGGAGCTTACAATTTCACCGGTGAGATTATATTTATCTCCCTCGGGCGAACTTTCAAGCATGCCGGTCGAAAGGATGAAATCTTTTTTAAGTGTCTGTATCCTGAACGGAAATACTTTCAGTCTTTCCTCCACACTGCCGAGCTTATGGATCAGTAATTCACCTGAATAAATTTTCCCGGGATCGAGTATTTTGGATGGTTTGAAAACAAGTGTCGTTTCATCGGTCCATTCAGTTTTCCCCTTTAAGGGAGGGTTAAACTCAATGAGACCGGCCGGTGTCTGCTGACCGGCTTTTGCTGCAAACTCCGGCGTGAATCTTATTTCAATGACGGAGTTGGCAGGAATTATTCCCGAAGTGTATCCTGCAATATACCGGCTGAATCCTTTATCGAGAGGGAGAATAGTTTCAGTCACATCTGGCGCTTTAAGCAGACCGGGTCTGGGTGCAGATTTATCTCCTCGTCCGCAGGAAACAAAAGTGAGAACAGATAATAAAATAATTAGGGATCTGAAAGAATTCATGGCAATACCGTGATTATTTATGTAGTTAAAATTACGAAAAAGAAATTTACAAGTAAGCAAAATTGTATTTTGGAAAGAAGAGATATGAAAATTAACCGCAAAGGGCGCAAAGGGATTACGCAAAGTTCGCA
>ENA-UOWO01003633-UOWO01003633.1-activated-sludge-metagenome-genome-assembly--contig:-NODE-3633-length-17734-cov-4.419707_pt1 | contig 17734 bp, 10 predicted proteins | sample MGYA00238148_ERZ761564 | MGnify/ENA primary metagenome ERZ761564 (study PRJEB28885, sample SAMN05720194) | activated sludge metagenome | isolation source: Anaerobic digester | place: USA...
GTTCCGTCAACATCGCGTGAAAATGAATCGCTACGTACAGAGTTATATCTCCAAAGCTCTTTGCCTGTACGGAATGAAATTGCCCTGTAACTCCAAATATATTTATCATATAGTTGATTGTTATAACCTCGTCTGCTTCCTTGAAAAATGACTATTCTATCTGGATCATCCCTAGATTTTAATGGATTTATCCATATACAGCCTGTTCCTTTTATTACATCATCGAAAGCATATTGCCAAATTACTTTTCCGTCCGAAGCTCTAATCTTTCTTAAATTATAATCATAAGCTCCCTGTATAAGAAATATTTCACCATTATCTTCCATTATTAATGGTTGACCTGTCCATCCGGCTCCACACATTATGGCGGTATCCCAGGTTATATTAGGAATTACAGTTTTGCCGCATCCTAGGTTTGTTTTCCAGATAATATCTAATTTTTCGGGAGCTTCGTTACCGTAATAATTGCGGGTTTCGTTACCAAGAAAAGTAGGTACAATAGTTTTAGTACTGTCTTCTGGTGGTATAGTTGAAAAACAGATTAGGAAATTCAGAAATATATTAGTCAAAAGATACACCCGGATATTGTGCTAGTTTAAGTAATTGCTCATATTCATCTGCTGTTGGTGTTATCATATATCTCAAGGGATTTACAGTAGAACCGTATATCATAATTTCGTAATGTAGATGAGGAGCAGTAGATAACCCTGTAGATCCTACTTCCCCGATTAACTGTCCGCGAACTACTTTTTGTCCCTTCTTTACATGTATTTTACTTAAATGTGCATATCTCGTCGAAAGTCCGTTAACTCCATGGTCAATGAGTATTGAATTCCCGTATCCGCTGTTGGTATTATTATTCTCAATTTCTTCTATAGTGCCATCACCTGCAGCATAAACAGGAGTTCCTGTGGGAGCTACCATGTCAATGCCATGATGCATATGAACAACACCAAGTATTGGATGAGGACGATATCCGTAAAAAGACCCAATTCTTGTCAGTTCGTTTACATGTATAGGTTGAAGTACTGGCAACGATTTGAATATTTTCTCTTTTTTCTTTAGCTCTTTAATCAACTCATTATACGACAAAGATTGAATATTAAGCTTGTTTTCTATCTGATCAAGTTTTTTTGCAACATCTTTAACGATATCAGTGCTTTCATAACCATCATAATGTTTATATCTGTCCGATCCGCCGACACCTGCATCTCTTAAAGTGAAAGCTATTGTATCTTGTTGAAATGTTGTCCTGTAAATATAATTGTCTCTCTTTGCTATATCGTCAAGGATTTTATCACTTTGTTCAAGTCGTGCATTCATTTTCTGGAAATTTTCTTTTAAAAATTCATTTTCTGCACGTAAAATCTTCTCTTCAGGTGATTCAAAAACAACAATGTACAAAAACATTAAAGCAAAACCGAAAATCGCAGACGAGATAATGTATGGTACTAATCTAACTAAAAATTTTCTAAAACTAAATCGGATCTTTTCGTATTGTAGAGATTCGGGATTAAATTTATATTTAGTTTTTAAAAATTTCATTTTTTTATTTATTTTACCTTATTGGATATAATTGGACTGCAAATTTAATTATTTAATCTAAATTTGCAATTTAAAATAGTCTATTATATACGTAACTAACAGATTTATAATAAATTCATGGATTCTAAACAGATAAGGACACAATTCACTGATTTTTTTGAATCTAAAGGACATAAAGTGGTTCCTAGCGATTCTATGGTTATAAAAGGAGACCCAACCCTAATGTTTACAAATGCGGGAATGAATCAGTTTAAGGATATTTTTCTTGGTGGAAGAAAGCCTGATGTACTTAGAGTAGTTAACTCTCAGAAATGTCTTAGGGTTTCGGGTAAACATAACGATCTTGAAGAAGTCGGTCATGATACCTATCATCACACAATGTTTGAAATGTTGGGGAACTGGTCTTTTGGTGATTATTTCAAGAAAGAGGCTATTGAATATGCATGGGAATTGCTTACTGAAGTATATAAGATTGATAAAGATAATTTGTATGTAAGTGTTTTCGGAGGTGATAAAAACGAAAATCTTCCGGTAGATACTGAAGCAGAAGAGTATTGGAAAAAACTTGTTCCTGCAGAAAAAATTATTTATGGTTCGAAAAAAGATAATTTTTGGGAAATGGGTGATATGGGGCCTTGCGGACCATGTTCCGAAATCCATATTGATTTAAGAGATAAATCAGAGCAGAAAAAAACACCCGGACGTGAACTAATTAATAAAGATAATCCACTTGTAATTGAAATCTGGAATTTGGTGTTTATTCAATTTAACCGTAAAGCTGACGGAAGTCTGGAGCAATTGCCAAATAAACATGTGGATACAGGAATGGGCTTCGAAAGATTGTGTACCGTCTTGCAAGGGAAAAAATCTAATTATGATACTGATATTTTTCAAACAATAATCAGTGCAATTTCCAAAATCTCAGGTATAAAATATGGTCAAAGCAAGAAAACTGACATAGCTTTACGTGTTATTGCAGATCATCTGAGAGCTGTTTCATTTGCTATAGCTGACGGGCAACTTCCTTCTAATGTTAAAGCCGGCTATGTTATCAGGCGCATTTTGAGGAGAGCTGTCCGATATGGATATTCTTTCCTTGATATGAAGGAAGCATTTATTTACCAATTGGTTGATGTTTTATCAAAACAGATGGGAGCACAATTCCCCGAATTATTGTCTCAAAAACAACTTATTGAAAATGTCATTAAAGAAGAGGAAACGATCTTTCTTAGAACTCTTGATAAAGGTATAAAACTTCTGGATGATGAGATAAGGAAATTGAAACAAAAAGAAAAGACATCAATTTCCGGTGAAAAAGCTTTTGTATTATACGATACTTACGGATTCCCTTTTGATTTGACAGAATTAATTGTCCGGGAAAATGGTCTAACTGTTGATAACCAAGGATTTGATGTGGAGATGAAAAAGCAGAAAGACAGAGCTAGAAATGCAGCCGAAGTTAATACTGATGACTGGACTATTGTGATTGAAAATGAAAATTGTGAATTCGTTGGTTATGATTTTCTCAAAACAGACGTTAAAATAAGTAAATACAGAAAAGTTAAGCAGAAAAATACTCAATTTTTTCATTTGGTTTTCGATAAAACTCCTTTTTACTCTGAATCGGGAGGACAAGTTGGAGATAGCGGATTTTTGATAAGTCAAAACGAGAAAATTGAAATTCAAAATACTATAAAAGAACATAATCAGATAATTCATATAAGTAATGTGTTACCTGAAAAAATTGATGGAGTTTTTAGTGCAGAAGTAAATATTGAAAATCGTATTTCAACTACCAATAATCATTCGGCTACGCATTTGTTACATTATGCCTTAAGGAAAGTGCTGGGTATTCACATCGAACAAAAAGGTTCTTTAGTTGACCCTGATAAATTAAGATTTGACTTTTCGCATTTTAGCAAATTGTCAGATGAGGAAATTCGTTCGGTTGAGATTATTGTTAACGAACAAATCAGGAGAAATGTAAATCGTAAAGAACAGAGAAATCTACCAATTTCTGAAGCTAAAAAATCAGGTGCAATTGCATTGTTCGGAGAGAAATATGGAGATAGGGTAAGAGTAATTGGATTTGGTGATTCTATTGAGTTGTGCGGTGGTACTCATGTCGAAAGCACAGGACAAATAGGCTTTTTTAAGATTATCAGTGAGGGTGCTATTGCTGCAGGGGTCAGAAGGATAGAAGCTATAACGGGCAAAAGAGCTGAGACTTACATACTTTCACAGCTTGATAGTTTAAAACAGATTTCTTTATTATTAAATGGTACTAAGGATATAGTTAATTATGTTTCCAACCTTATCGAAGAAAATGCAAAATTGAATAAAAAGATTGAGACATTTCATGCATCAGAACTTAGATCAGTTAAAAAAGAATTAATTTCCGGAGCTGAGAAAATAAACTCTGTTATTGTAATTTGCAAAATACTCCAACTTTCAGATATCAACGATCTTAAAGAATTATGCTCTCAGGTTCGTGCAGAAGTCAAGCCCTTTGCCTGTGTTTTGGGAACTGTTATAGATAGTAAACCATATCTGGCAGTAGCTTTTTCTGAAGATATTATAAATGAAAAAGGATTTCATGCCGGTAATATGATACGTGAGATTGCAAAATTTATCCAGGGTGGCGGTGGTGGACAGCCTTTTGTTGCAACTGCCGGTGGCAAAAATCCCGATGGAATAAATGATGCAGTGGAGTTTGGCAGAAATGAGATAATAAAACTTTTGTAGTAACGGTGCCTTCGACAGGCTCAGTCACCGAATTGATATAATTACTTATTATTGGTGTTAGAGCTTTCATTATTTACGGTGTCTGAGCTACTGCTATTTACGTTGCCTGAGCTACCACTATTTACGTTGCCTGAGCTACCACTATTAACGGTGCCTGAGCTTGTCGAAGGCACCGTCTTATATTGCCCATAATTCTTTGATAATTCGGGCAAATCTTCGTTTTTATTATTTATAAGAGCTTCCTTTTTTTCTCTTCTCCATTTTTGAACTTGTTTTTCTCTATAAAATGCAAAGTCAATTCGCTCAAATTCTTCAAAATACACTAGTTTAACAGGCAAGTGCTTCTTGGTGTGATTTGCACCTTCTCCTGCATTGTGTTGTTCTATCCTCTTTTCTAAATTAATTGTACTACCAACATAATAACTTCCATCACTGCATTCCAAAATGTACATCCAACCTTTCATAATAATTTTGTTTTGCTTTATTACGGTGACTTCGACAGGCTCAGTCACCGAATTACAATATATTGTTATTTTTTTGGTTTGAGTTTATATGATTAATTTCCGAATTTATATTTTTAGATTAGTCAGAGTATTTATTTTCAGAGTTGTCATCGCTTTCATTAGTTGCGGTGCCTGAGCTTGTCGAAGGCACCGCAATTAATATCATATATTCCCATGCTTTTTCCTTATTATTAGGAATTTCTCCTTCGAGTATTGCTTCTCTTATAGCATTTTTGATATCGCCGACAAGTCTTCCGGGACCTATATTAAAATATTTCATTATTTCATCGCCACTTATCGGTGGTTGAAAGTTTCTCAAATTATCTCGTTCTTCGACTTCTGCTATTTTTCTTCGAACATGTTTAAAGTTTTCGATGTAATGTGCAACTCTACGTTCATTTTTTGATGTTATGTCCGCTTCACATAATGTCATCAGGGCATCAAGATCATCACCTGCATCAATAAGCAGTCTTCTCAGGGCAGAATCTGTTACAATATCTTCAACCAGAGCAATGGGTCTCATGTGAAGCTCAACAATTTTCTGAACAAATTTCATTTTTTCATTCATAGGAAGTTTCAATCTGTTGAAGATTTCGGGGACCATTTTTGCTCCAACTGTGTTATGGGCATAAAAAGTCCAGCCGGTTCCTTCCACCCATTTTTTTGTTTTAGGTTTTGCTACATCATGCAATAATGCAGCCCATCTAAGCCATAAATCATCACTAAGTTTTGAGATATTGTCAACGACCAGTAATGTGTGCAGAAAATTGTCTTTATGAGTTTTGTTGTTAAGAATACTGATTCCTGCTAAATTATATAATTCAGGGAATATTATTTCCAATAAACCTGTTTCAAACAGTAATTTGAATCCTGTTGAAGGCACAGGGGATATAAGGATTTTATTTAATTCTGTATGAATCCGTTCAGCTGTAATTATTTTAATTCTTTCTTTATTCCTTATAATAGCTTCCAGACACTCTTCATCAATCCTGAAATCAAGTTGTGTGGAAAAACGTATTGCACGAAGCATTCTCAATGGGTCGTCAGAAAATGTAATATCCGGATCTAAAGGAGTCTTGATAATCTTCTCTTGTAAGTCTTTAAGACCTATAAAAGGATCTTTTAGAATGCCGAAAGTCTCTTTATTTAAGCTTATAGCCAACGCATTGATTGTAAAATCCCTTCTTTTTTGATCATCTTCAATAGTACCTTCTGTAACTATAGGATTTCTGCTGTCAAAACTGTATGATTCTTTTCTGGCTCCGACAAATTCCAACTCAGTGCCTTTGTATTTAAACATCGCTGTTCCATAAGTCTTAAAAATGCTGACTTTTTTGACATCTACTTTCTTTGCGAGTTTCTTTGCAAATTCAATTCCACTGCCTCTTACAACTATATCAATATCTTTAGGTGTCTTGCGATTAAGTAATTTATCCCTTACAAATCCTCCTATTACATATACCTCTGTATTAGTCTCACTTGATAATTCGGAAATTATGCGAAATATTCCTGCTCTGAGAAATCTTGATATTTGATATTTATTATTGATCACTTAAACAAAATCTTATGTTTTCTGTTTTGTAAAAAAACAATTTACAAAAATATCTAAAAGAATTAAAAAATGGCCGAACATCTAACAAAAGAAACATTTATCGAGAAAATTTTCGATTACGAAAATGAAAAAGAATGGAAATTTAAAGGCGATAAACCTGCACTGATTGACTTTTATGCAGATTGGTGTAGCCCATGCAAAATGGTTGCTCCTTTAGTGGAAGAATTATGTGATGAATACAAAGGTTTAATTGATATCTATAAAATAAATACTGAAGAACAACAGGAATTATCTTCAGTATTCGGAATTCGCAGCATACCGTCATTACTTTTTATTCCTGTGAATGACAAACCTCAGATGGCAGCAGGAGCCTTGCCAAAAGATGGATTTGTAAAAGCATTTGAAGATGTTTTTGGAATAAAAAAGTAGTTTTATAATAGTTTTTGGTTTAAGTACCCTGAGTTTAAATACATAGTGCTCATTGTATTCAGACAAAGGGTTCTTTTTATTGTAATCAGATTGATGTATTTCTTTTTTACTTATTTTTTTTCAACTCTTCAGTATAATTGTTACTTTTGTAAAAAAAATAATATGATCTGGCTGATAAATTATTTGATTTTACTAAACCGCAAAGCATTGTTCACTAAGATTCTTTAGTTTGCGAATTTCTCGCTATTATTTTTCTTTTATTATTTATTAAAATTTTAATGTCATGAAAGTACATTTTATTAATAGTACATTTTTAAGTTTGTACAAAATTGAAGAAATAGTCACAAATAATCATAAAATCCAGCTATCTGATGCGGCAAAAGCAAATATTATCAAATGTCGCGAGTATCTTGATAATAAAATAAAAACACACAACAAACCAATTTATGGTATTAATACCGGATTTGGTTCGCTTTGCAATACATCTATAGGCGAAAATGAACTGGAGCAACTTCAAACTAATCTTGTTATGTCTCATGCCTGCGGTATGGGCGATGAAGTGGATAGCAAAATTGTGAAATTAATGATGTTATTAAAAATTCAGGCTTTGTCTTATGGCAAGTCAGGTATTTGTATCGAAACAGTTGAAAGATTAGTTTATTTTTATAATAATGATCTAATTCCTGTAGTATATCAGTTGGGTTCTCTTGGAGCCTCTGGCGATTTAGTACCGCTTGCTCACATGACTTTGCCTTTGATTGGTTTGGGGGAATTGTATTATCGAGGTAAAAAGCAAAAAACTTCGGATGTCTTAAAAAAACTAAATCTTGAGCCAATTAAATTAAAGTCGAAAGAAGGTCTTGCTCTAATGAACGGGACTCAGTTTATGTTAGCTCATGCTGTTGATTCTGTTTTGCACGCACAAAAAATTATGACAAATGCAGATAAAATTGCTGCTTTATCTATTGATGGTTATGATGGTCGAATAGATCCATTTAATGAAAATTTACATATTATTCGTCCTCACTTAGGACAAATAGAAACAGCAAAAACTATTCGCGATTTACTCGACGGATCTGAAATTATTTCTCAAGATAAAATGCATGTTCAAGATCCTTATTCTTTCCGTTGTATTCCTCAAGTTCATGGAGCGTCAAAGGACGCACTAAACTATGTTAAATCTGTTGTTGAAACCGAAGTCAATTCAGTTACAGATAACCCAACAGTTTTTCCTGATGAGGATTTGGTTTTAAGTGGTGGAAATTTTCATGGTCAACCTTTGGCAATTGTTATGGACTTTTTAGCAATAGCTCTTTCTGAAATAGCTTCTATCTCGGAAAGACGTGTTTATAGATTAATTAGTGGTGAGCGGGGTTTGCCAGCATTCCTCGTTTCAAGCCCTGGACTTAACAGTGGGTTTATGATTGCACAATATACTGCTGCATCTATTGTCAGTCAGAATAAGCAATTATGTACTCCCTCAAGTGTTGACTCAATTTCGTCAAGTAATGAGCAGGAAGACCACGTTAGTATGGGTGCAAATGCTGCTACTAAACTTTTGCGGGTTGTTTCAAATGTTGAAAGAGTTATTGCAATCGAACTTTTTGCTTCCAGTCAGGCTTTGAGCTTTCGTGAACCATTAAAAACATCTAAGCAACTTCAAAAATTTGTTGACGAGTTTCGTAAACAGGTCCCATTAGTCGAAAACGATATTGTAATGTACGAAATGTTGCATAGGGCAGAGGAATTTGCAAAAAAGTAATATAAAAAAAACCGCTCAACAGCGGTTTTTTTTTAATATATATTCTTATTTTCCTGCAAGTCTTTTATAATAATTGTATCTCCATTTAGCATTACTTTCTGCTTCAACAAACAATTTTTCAGCAATTTGAGGGAATGTTTTCTGCAAAGAGTTGTAACGTACTTCACCTTGTAAGAAATCCTGGAATTTTGACCAATCAGGTTCTTTACTGTCAAGTTCGAAAGGATTTTTACCTTCTGCTTCGAGTTGTGGATTGTATCTCCAGTTAGCCCAATAGCCACATTCTACAGCAAGCTTTTCTTCTTCCTGAGATTTTCCCATACCTGCTTTTAAACCATGATTAATACATGGAGAGTAAGCAATAATAAGTGATGGTCCGGGATATGCTTCTGCTTCTTTTATTGCTTTGAAGTATTGGTTTTGGCTTGCACCCATGGCAACCTGAGCAACATATACATAACCATAAGTCATTGCCATTGCTCCAAGGTCTTTTTTACGTGTTCTCATACCTGCAGCAGCAAATTTGGCAACTGCAGCAACAGGTGTGGACTTAGAAGCTTGTCCTCCGGTGTTTGAGTAAACTTCAGTATCAAGAACTAAAATGTTTACATCTTTTCCTGATGCGATAACATGGTCAAGTCCTCCATATCCTATATCATAAGCCCAGCCGTCTCCACCAAAAATCCAAACAGACTTTTTAACAAGATATTTTTTCTTATCAAGTATTTCTTTGGCAATAGGATCAGAAAGTTTCTCCAATGCAACCACTAATCTATCAGCAGCTTTTTCTGATGCATCAGCATTATTCATTCCTGTCAACCATTCCTGAGCAGCTTCTTTTGCTTCTCCTGTCCAGTTGGCTTCATTGATAAGCATAGCAATTTTTTCCCTCATTTTTTCGATACCTGCTGCCATTCCAAAACCATATTCAGCATTATCTTCGAAGAGTGAGTTTGCCCATGCAGGACCTTTGCCACTCTTATATGCAGGGCAATATGGTGTAGCAGGAGCAGAGCCACCATAAATTGACGAACAACCTGTAGCATTTGCAACTACCATTCTTTCTCCGAATAATTGAGTTATATTTTTGATATATGGTGTTTCACCACAACCTGCACAAGCACCTGAGAATTCAAATAGAGGTTGAGCAAACTGAGAATTTTTTACAGTTTTATCTTTTTCCAAAATGGTGTCTTTGTACCCAACAACTTCATCCATGTAGTACCAACGATCTACCTGATCCATTTGTGTTCCTAATGGTTTCATTTCCAATGCTTTTGTTTTTGCCGGACAGACATCAGCACAGTTGCCACAACCTGTACAATCTAGAACACTAACTTGCATTCTGAATTTGTATTCTTTTGTCCCACCAATACCCTGTATGGTTTTTGTCCCTGCAGGAGCTTTGCTTACTTCTTCGTCTGTCATGAGGAATGGACGTATCGCAGCATGAGGACATACAAACGAACATTGGTTACATTGAATACAATTTTCCGGTATCCATTCCGGAACATTTACTGCTACTCCACGTTTTTCATATTTTGTAATACCATTCGGGAAAGTTCCATCTTCACGACCATTGAAAGCTGATACTGGTAAAGTATCTCCTCTTTGAGAATTCATAACATCAGCAACTTTTGTGACGAATTCCGGAACTTCACGATTTCTTTTAATTGCAAAACCTTTTGTTTCAATTTTTGCCCATTCGGCTGGTATAGCAACTTTAGTAACTGCATTACCTGCATCAACGGCTTTGTAATTCATTGCTACAATGTTTTCACCTTTCTTTCCGTATGATTTAACAATCATTTTCTTCATTTGTTCAACAGCCTTTTCGTAAGGAATTACATTCGAAATTTTGAAGAATGCTGATTGTAGGATAGTGTTAGTTCTGTTGCCTAAGCCAATTTCTTCAGCTATTTTAGTAGCATTGATAATATAGAAATTTATATTTTTTGTTGCCAGTACTTTTTTCATGTGATCCGGTAAACGCTTTTTAGTTTCTTCCACATCCCATATTGAGTTGAAAAGGAAATTTCCATTTTGTTTAATACCTGCCAAAATATCATATTGATTTATATATGCAGGAACATGACAAGCAACGAAGTCAGGAGTGGTAACCAAGTATGGTGCACGAATTTGTCTGTCACCAAAACGAAGGTGTGATGCCGTAAATCCACCCGATTTCTTTGAGTCATAGGCAAAATATGCCTGACAGTATTTTTCGGTTGTATCACCAATAATCTTGATAGAGTTTTTATTTGCACCAACTGTACCGTCTGAACCTAATCCGTAGAATTTGCCTTGGAATGTATCAGATGACATTATTGATATATTCTCAGTAACAGGTAATGATAAATTTGTAACATCGTCTTCGATTCCAACAGTAAAGTGGTTTTTCGAATTTGCTGATTCAAGATTTGTGAATACTGCCATCATCATCGAAGGTGTAGTATCTTTAGATGATAAACCGTATCTTCCACCAACAATAACCGGACGTATGGAATCATTGTAGAATATTTCTTTGACATCAAGATACAATGGTTCTCCATTTGCTCCAATTTCTTTTGTTCTGTCGAGCACTGCAATTTTCTTTACTGTCTTAGGAAGGACTTTTCTGAAATATTTTTCGGAGAATGGACGGTATAAGTGAACTGTAATCATACCAACTTTTTTACCTTGCTTGTTGAGAAAATCAACAGTTTCAGCCAAAGTATCTGTAATTGACCCCATCGCAATTACTATATTTTCAGCATCCGGAGCTCCATGATATGTAAATGGATGATATTCTCTGCCTGTCAATTTTGTAATTTCTTGCATGTATTCTTCAACCAAATCTGGAATGTTTGCGTAGAATTTATTGGCAGCTTCTCTTGTCTGAAAATAGATGTCTGGATTTTGTGCTGTTCCACGAGTAAAAGGCTGATCCGGATTCAATGCTCTTTTTCTGAATTCATTAATTGCATTCCAATCCACTAATTTAGCCATATCTTCATTTTCGAGATACTCAACTTTCTGAATTTCGTGAGAAGTTCTGAAGCCATCGAAAAAGTGAACAAAAGGAACACGACTTTTAATTGCAGTAAGGTGAACGACCGGAGCGATATCCATAATTTCCTGAACAGAACCAGTTGCAAGCATTGCGAAACCAGTATTACGTACTGCCATTACGTCGCTGTGGTCACCAAAAATTGACAAAGCCTGTGCAGCCACACTTCTTGCACTAACATGAAAAACGCCAGGTAATAATTCACCTGAAATTTTATACATATTAGGTATCATCAATAATAAGCCTTGTGAGGCTGTATATGTTGTAGTTAAAGCACCTGCCTGTAATGAACCGTGAACAGCACCCGAAGCTCCTGCTTCTGATTGCATTTCTTCTACTCTAACTGTCTGACCAAATATGTTTTTACGACCATTTGCTGACCATTCATCTACATTTTCTGCCATATTTGATGATGGTGTAATTGGATAAATACATGCCATATCACTGAACATATATGCTACATGAGCAGCAGCATAGTTACCATCACATGTTAAAAATTTTTTTGTCTTTGTCATATTCTTTTATTTAAATTTCTTCAATAAACTGTTACTTTTTTTTAGAGTTGCTAAATTAGTAATAATTATAATTATAATCACTCTTTTTTATGTGTTTTACAAAACAAATAGTAAGTTAGAAGTATTCTAAATTATATTTCGTTGAGGAGAAACAAAAATGCCTTAAGACAAACAGATGTTAGACTTAAGGCATTAGGGTATAAAATTTACACTTTATAGTCCTTTGTCCATAGTCCAAAGGAACTCTTCGTTTGTTGGCGATTGCATCAAGCGAGCACGCATAAACTCCATAGCTTCTACTGAATTCATATCAGCTAGGAATTCTCTTAATATCCACATACGGTTTATCAGATCGTTGTCAATCAGTAGATCTTCACGCCTTGTGCTGGAAGCGACAATGTCAACAGCAGGATAAATTCTTCTGTTGGAAAGTTTTCTGTCAAGTTGCAACTCCATATTACCTGTACCCTTAAATTCTTCAAAAATTACTTCGTCCATTTTTGAGCCGGTTTCGGTAAGAGCAGTCGCAAGGATTGTTAATGAACCTCCATTTTCTATATTACGAGCCGCCCCGAAAAATCTTTTTGGTTTATGTAAAGCATTTGAATCAACTCCACCGGATAGAACTCTTCCTGATGCCGGAGCCACAGTATTATAAGCTCTTGCCAAACGTGTAATAGAATCAAGCAGGATTACAACATCGTGTCCACATTCAACCATACGTTTTGCTTTTTCGAGTACAATGTTGGAGATTTTAACATGACGCTCTGCTGGTTCATCGAAAGTTGATGCAATTACTTCTGCATTTACATTTCTTGCCATATCTGTAACCTCCTCAGGTCTTTCATCAATGAGTAAAATGATTAGATATACTTCTGGATGATTTGCTGCAATAGCATTTGCGATTTCCTGTAGTAAAACAGTTTTACCTGTTTTAGGCTGTGCAACTATGAGTCCGCGTTGTCCTTTTCCAATTGGTGCAAATAAATCAACAATACGAGTGGAAAGTGTAGCTTTTCCATTACCTGTAATGTCGAATTTTTCATCAGGGAACAATGGTGTTAGATGATCAAAAGGAATTCGGTCACGCATAAGAGCAGGATCAATTCCATTGATTTTAATGACCTTTATGAGTGGAAAGTATTTTTCACCTTCTTTTGGAGGTCTGATAGTACCTTCAACAGTATCACCTGTTCGTAAACCAAATAGTTTTATTTGTGATTGAGAAACATAAACATCATCCGGAGAATTCAGATAGTGATAATCCGATGAACGTAAAAATCCGTAACCATCCTGAATAATTTCAAGAACTCCTGTAACTGCAATAATGCCTGAAAAATCAAATTGTTCTTCTTTCTTCGATTTACTTTCTTTTTCAGGCTTTGGTTGATTTTCTTGAACAACTGCTGCAGTAGATTCCTGAGAATCGTTGGCTTTTATTGTATCTTCACTAATATTAACTTCAAAAAACTTTTGGGCTTCTGTATCAATTAGGTCTGTTTTATTATTACCTGATTGAATGACATTCTTCTTTATGACAAGTTTCTTTTCTGCATTTGCCTGTTCATTGGCTTTTTGCTCTGCTGTTGGTTTTGAAATGTCAACAGTATTTTCGTTTATAATTGTTTCAACTTCTTGAATAGGTTTTGCATTAGCTGTTACATTTTTGGACTGTTTAGGGCTTTTGGCTTCTTTCTGCTTTGAAATATTATTATTTATTCTTGTAAGATTTTCATTTTTTGCCTGAACATTGTGCTTAAATGTTTCTTTTTTCTCTTTGTCTTCACTGATTGGAGTTATTGTTTTCTCACTAGCAGGAATAGTCTCTATAGGTTCGCTTGAAAAAAGATTGCTATGACTATTTACAACGCTAAAAGCAACTTTTTTTGCTGTAATTTTTGTCCTTTGTCTTTTTTTGCCTTCAGGAGCAGTTTTTGATGCTTCATTTGAAGCTTTTATCGCTTGCAGATCAAGGATTTTGTATATCAGTTCCTTTTTACGAAATGATTCAACTTTGTTGACGCCCAAATTCTTAGCTATTTCTTTTAATTCGGGTAATAACTTTGCATTTAATTCTAATATATCATACATGATTTTTGATTCTGAATGTGTTTAACATTAAATTTTTATTATCTGATTTGTTAAATTCTGCTGAATTAGATTAATAATTATGTATGCAGAACTTTTTAACTCTGCAAATGTATATAATAATTTTTAGATAATAAAAATATTTTTTAAAATTTTTTGAAAAAAAAAGTAAAACTTGGCAACCTCTGAGCTATTAATGTCGTTTAATAATAGAGTAATAAATTCTTTATGAGACAGTTGAAAATTGCGAAAAAGGTAACCACAAGAGATACTCCTGCGTTTGAGAAGTATCTATTGGAAATTGGTCGCAAGGATATGGTCTCAGCTGACGAGGAAATTGAATTGGCTCAAAAAATAAAAAATGGAGATGAAAAAGCATTAGAAAGGTTGGTTTCAGCTAATTTAAGATTTGTAGTTTCCGTAGCAAAGCAATATCAAAATCAAGGTCTAACTCTTCAAGATCTTGTTAATGAAGGAAATCTTGGATTGATAAAAGCTGCCAAAAGGTTTGATGAAACCAGAGGTTTTAAATTTATTTCTTATGCTGTATGGTGGATTAGACAATCAATACTTCATGCTTTGGCTGTTCAGGGTAGAATGGTAAGACTACCCCTGAACAAGATAGGAATGATAAATAAGATAAATTCCGCTTCTGCAAAGTTGGAACAAATATTTGAAAGAGAACCTACACATTATGAAATAGCCGGAGAGGTTAATGTTGATATAGATGAGGTTACAGATACTCTTAAATCTCAATCAAGGTTTATGTCCATGGATGCTCCTTTGAGTAATGACGGAGAGGATGATTTTACCTTGTATGATTTGATGGGAATGAAAGATAGTGTATCTCCGGATAATTCCTTGGTAAAGGAATCATTGGCAAAAGAAATAAATAGCACTTTAGAAGTGTTGGGAGAACGTGAATCCCAAATAATTAAAATGTATTATGGTTTAGATGGAATTGTGCCTCGTACACTCGAAGAAATAGGTGAGGAATTCGGATTGACACGCGAAAGGGTACGTCAGCTTAAAGAGGCTGCAATTCGAAGGCTTAAACAATCAACAAAACACACAAGGCTCAAATCATACTTGTTGTAATTTGTCAGTTTTTAGAGGTCGTAAGACCTCTTTTTTTTTGTAACTAAAATAATTATACTAATTCAGTTATCAAATAATTGATATATTTGTAAAGTCATTTTATTATAGAACAGTATCTTATGAAAAATATAATTATTGCTCCTTCAATGCTTTCAGCAGATTTTGGTAATTTGAAAAAGGACATTGAAATGATTAACAAGAGTGAAGCCGATTGGTTTCATCTTGATATTATGGACGGAGTATTTGTTCCCAATATTTCTTTTGGTTTTCCAGTAGTAAAGTATATTAAAAAGTTTGCTAAAAAGCCTCTTGACGTTCATTTGATGATAGTTCAACCCGAAAGATACATTGATGCTTGGAAAAATGCCGGTGCAGATATTCTTACTGTTCATTATGAAGCATGCACACATTTGCATCGTACAATTCAGCAAATTAAAGCTGCTGGGATGAAAGCAGGTGTTTCATTAAATCCTCATACTTCTGTTAGTTTATTGTCCGATATTTTGCCTGAAATTGACATGGTTTTGATAATGTCTGTTAATCCCGGATTTGGGGGGCAGTCTTTTATCCCTCAAAGCCTTAAAAAAATTACGCTGTTGCGTGCAATGACTAATATGTCAAATCCCGAATTGATTATTCAGGTTGATGGAGGTGTTGACCTTACAAATTATAAAGAAATTGTAAAAGCCGGAGCAAATGCTTTGGTCGCAGGTTCTGCTGTTTTCGGCTCGGATAACCCAACTGAAACGATAAAAAAACTAAAATCTTAATAATTTCCGATTAAAATTGGTAGTGTTGAAATAGATTTTTCACTCTTCGAACAAAGTGAGAAATCTGCTTGAATACACTGAAGTTTTATTTTCATTGTCATATAGAGTTGAAATCCTATAAATAGATGCAAGATTTCACAACTTATATATTCCTAGCCTCTGTTTTATTGTATAATCAATCGTTCTGTATATACTCTGTCAACTGAAGTTATCTTTACAAGATATGCTCCTTGTTCAAAGCTCTTTACATTTATCTTTTCATTGACAGAAATCTTGTCTGAGCAATAAACTAGTTGTCCTGTAATGTTAAATATTTCAAGTTTAACCAGATCATTTTCGTTTATCATAAAATAATCAGATGCAGGATTAGGATAAATATTCCTTTCAGAATTAATGCTGATGTCTTCAACTTCTACAATATCAAATACCGCCGTTACATTCTTGTCTTCATTCATTATCAATTGTTCAGGATTATTATTGCCACTTAAATCTCCTTCCCAGTATGTGAAGGTACAATCCATCGGGAATTCTGCTGATAATGATAATATTGTATTTTCGTCCACTACAACTGGCTCTGTATATTCAATATCATTAACCTTAACAAATCCACATCCTATGACATTTATTATCAGCGTATATTGTTGTGTTGATTCGGTAGTAAAATTCCAAACTTCTGACCATGCACTTTCGATAACTCCATCTGTAGCTTTAACTCTCCAGAAATATTGTATTCCTTCTGACAAAGCAGTCAGTGTTTTCTGGGTTTCGTTGATAGTTTCTGTTGTAACATCTGTACTAAAAGTGTTGTCTGTACTTATCTCGTAAACATATTGAGAAGCTCCGCTAACTGAATTCCAGTCTAATACTACACTTTCTGCATCTATTTCTGTGGCATTGTTTGTTGGAGAAACAAGAATTGGTGCATCTAATTCATTGGTTTCAGTCGTAAAATTCCATACTTCTGACCATTCACTGTAAACTACGCCATCAGTAGCTTTAATTCTCCAGAAGTATTGTGTTCCTTCGGCAAGTCCTATAATTTCCTTATATGTATCGCTTATTTCTTGAGTAGTTATTCCTGATACAAAGTTTTCGTCTTCTGTAATTTCATAAACATAAGCAGACGCTCCATAAACAGAGTTCCAATCTAATATAACATTATCTGTATCAATGTCGGTCGAATTGTTCAATGGTGAAATCAGAACCGGAGCTGTTAAGTCAGCACTTTCGGTAGTGAAATTCCATATTTCGGACCATGGAGAATATCCATTTGCATTTGCACCACGAACACGCCAATAATATGTTGTGTGAGGGTAAAGTCCTGTAATATTTCCTGTAACCAATGATGTTGTAGTTGATTTTATAATTGCTGTAAAACTATTATCTAAGCTAATCTGATACTGATAATTAACAGCACCAGTACTTGCATCCCATGTAAAATCAACATCTGAATATGATAAATCAGTACTGCTGTTTATAGGGCTAACCAGAATAGGAGCTTCTGTTAATTCATAAGCTGTTGTAAAACTCCAAGTTGCTGACCAGCCTGATGTATCGACTTCATTTCTTGCTGCTGCATGCCAGTAATAATTTGTACCATATAATAAATTTGTAATATTTGCCTGCGAACTTGCAACACTTTGCTCTTGATATAACACTGAATTGAAAGTAAAACTCG
>ENA-UOWO01003636-UOWO01003636.1-activated-sludge-metagenome-genome-assembly--contig:-NODE-3636-length-17729-cov-7.694127_pt1 | contig 17729 bp, 10 predicted proteins | sample MGYA00238148_ERZ761564 | MGnify/ENA primary metagenome ERZ761564 (study PRJEB28885, sample SAMN05720194) | activated sludge metagenome | isolation source: Anaerobic digester | place: USA...
AAATAGACATCAATCATTGGAGAAAAACGGAACACGAATTTTTCCCAATTACGCAGGAACTACACCGACTACTCAAAGAAAATTCCGAAGACGAAAAGCAATACCGCAGGTATGTAGATAGTATGAAAATTTCTGTGCTTACGGCTTTCTATACACCGCCACAGGTCATAGATGAGATTTCAGCAAGCTTAAATGAAAGCGGTCTGAAAATCGATAAATTTCTTGAACCATCAGCAGGGATTGGCTCATTCATACAGTCCTTTTCGGAAAATCAATTGGTAAATGTTACCGCTTATGAAAAGGATTTGCTCACAGGCAAGATTTTAAAACAGCTTTATCCGAAAAGTAATATCCGAATAAGTGGTTTTGAGGAAATCCCAGAAAAGGAACAAAACAGCTATGATGTGGTTGCGAGTAACATACCGTTCGGCGATACATCTGTATTTGACCTTTCTTATTCCAGAAGCAAAGACACAACTAAAGTACAGGCTGCTAGAAGCATACACAATTACTTTTTCCTGAAAGGTACTGATATGCTCCGTGAAGGCGGTTTGTTAGTTTACATTACTTCACAAGGAATTTTAAACAGCCCAAAGAACGAACCGATACGCAGAGCATTAATGCAGGATAACAATTTGGTTTCGTTGGTCAGATTGTCCAACAATTTGTTTACTGAATATGCAGGAACGGAAGTTGGCAGTGATTTGATTATCCTTCAAAAAAATACGGCAAAACAAAATTTGACAGTAGCGGAAGAACTCTTTTGTCAGAGCAAGCAAACAGAATACAATACGCCTGGCAATGCTTTTTTTCAGGACAGCACAAGAATTGTACATACAGACCGCAAATTAGATACCGACCCTTATGGAAAACCAGCATTAATTTATACGCACAAAGACGGCGTTGAGGGAATTGCTAAAGACCTCAAACAAATGCTTACGGATGATTTTGGAAAGCACCTGAATTTGAGTTTATATAAAGGCGAACGAAACGATGAGCCTGTAATACAAATTCCGATTGAACCAACGGTTACACCTCCGGTTATCGAACCTGTAACCATTCAACCGGAAATACAATCTTTATCTGTTCCTATAATCAATCGGGAAAGTCCCCAGGAACTAAAGCAACTAAGCATTTTCGACTTGTTTGAAAATGTGGACGAGCCTGTAATGGTTGCTGCTCCACCCAAAAGAACGACACAAGTTAAAAGGCAAAGCACCAACAAAAGAAGAGGTGCAATAGGTCGCCAACCTGACCTGTTCAGTAGTGCGATGCAGCAACCTTATACGCCCCCTGTTACTAATAGAGCTACCAATGGAAATCCATCTACTAATGGTAAAAAACAGGAAGCTATCGGCGACCTGTTTTCACAAATAAACGGGAATGGCCAAGCTGATAAGCCAGCCGTTCCCAATACCATTCCCGAACCTGCTCCTTATAGTGGCGAACTGCAATCGTACCACCGTAACGATTGTCTTGTTGTGGATAATGGTTGGGTCGGTCATCTGCAAGATGTAGATACATCAGACGGTACGGCAGTTTTCCACCCTTTGCAGTTACCGACCTTACAGAAAGCAAGAGCCGAAGCGTACATTGCTGTACGTGATGTTTACCAAGACCTTTATAATAAAGAGGCAAAGTTTCAGACCGAATACAAGGAAGAAAGGGAAACGCTTAACCGCCTTTACGATGCCTTTGTCAAAAGGCACGGAAACCTCAACAGTGCCGATAATATCAAGCTCATCAAAACGGATAGTTCCGGAAAGGAAATACCTTATCTGGAACGTGTGGTTGGTGGCGTGGTACACAAGGCCGATATATTCAGTCGCCCTGTAAGTTTTTCTACCTTAACCATAACAACGGACAATCCCGAAGAAGCATTAGCGGCCTCGCTCAATAAGTACGGAAACGTGGATTTGGATTATATGTCCGAAATCAGCGGTATGACTGATGACGCTTTGAAAGAAGCCTTACACGGTCGTATTTATTACAATCCTTTACAAAAGAAATACGAGATATCCGAACGCTGGATTGCAGGTAACGTTGTGGAAAAAGCCCAGGAAGTCAAAGCGTATCTCGAAAGTAATCCCGATGATGCACAGGCTAAAGCAAGCCTTACCGTTTTGGAAGAAGCCCGACCAAGACGAATTGAGTTTGAAGAATTGGATTTTAACCTCGGCGAGCGTTGGATACCCACTGGTATTTATGGCCGGTTTGCTTCACATCTTTTTGATACGGAGGTGAACATTCATTACTCGGAGAGTTCTGATGATTTTTCTGTAAGCTGTAAACAAAAGAATGTTCATATATGGGATAAATACGCCGTAAAAGCTGAAAGCCGGACGTTTGACGGGATTGCTCTGCTCAAACACGCCCTTGTCAATACTACGCCTGATATTACTAAAAAAGTGATGGTTGGCGATCAAGAAGTCAAGGTACGGGATATGGAAGCCATACAAATGGCGAATACCAAGATTGATGAAATCCGAACCGCTTTTACAGACTGGCTTCATGCCCAAAATGATGAATTTAAGACAAGGCTTACCGACAAATATAACGACACGTTTAACTGCTTTGTCCGTCCGAATTACGACGGAACTCACCAGAACTTTCCTGGGTTAGACCGCAAAGCACTCGGAATTGAAGATTTGTATTCCAGCCAAAAGGACACGGTTTGGATGATAAAGCTGAACAACGGTGCAATCTGCGACCACGAAGTAGGTGCAGGAAAGACGCTCGTAATGTGTACGGCAGCACAGGAAATGAAGCGTTTAGGGTTGGCTCATAAACCTATGATTATCGGGCTAAAAAGCAATGTCCACGAAATTGCCGAAGCTTACCGCACCGCTTATCCACACGCAAAAATATTGTTTCCGGGCAAAGAAGATTTTACACCCCAAAAACGCCAACGTATTTTTGGCGACATTAAAAACAACGATTGGGATTGTGTTATTCTCACACACGACCAATTTGGAATGATACCGCAATCTCCCGAAATTCAGAAGGAAATCTTAGAAATTGAATTGGACAGCGTAGAGCGTAACCTTGATGCCCTGCAATCGCAAGGCAAGGAAGTGACCAGAGGAATGCTTGCCGGTGTAATCAAGCGAAAAGAAAACCTCGAAGTCAAACTCAAAACCCTGCAACACGATATTGAAAATCGTAAAGATGATGTGGTAGATTTTAAGATGATGGGTATAGACCATTTATTTGTGGATGAAAGTCATCAATTCAAAAACCTGATGTTCAATACAAGGCATTCAAGAGTAGCAGGATTGGGTAATGTGGACGGAAGCCAAAAGGCAATCAACCTACTATTTGCTATTCGTACCATTCAGGAACGTATCAATGCGGATATGGGAGCAACCTTTCTTTCGGGAACGACCATCAGTAATTCGTTAACCGAACTGTACCTATTATTCAAATACCTCAGACCAAGAGCAATGGAAAAACAGGGCATTCATTCTTTTGATGCCTGGGCTGCTATTTACGCAAGGAAAACAACCGATTATGAATTTTCGGTTGCCAATAATATTGTTGCAAAAGAACGTTTCCGCTATTTTATCAAAGTGCCGGAGTTGGCGCAATTCTATTCAGAAATAACGGATTACCGAACGGCTAAGGATATAGGCATTGACCGCCCTAACAAGAATGAGGTATTATATAACATACCACCTACACCCGATCAGGAAGTGTTTATTCAAAAACTAATGGAATTTGCCAAATCGGGAAATGCTTCTTTATTAGGAAGAGCTCCTTTATCTCCATCTGAAGAAAAGGCAAAAATGCTCATCGCTACTGATTATGCCCGTAAGATGTCTTTGGATATGCGGATGGTAAGCGGTGCGTATGATGACCACCCCGACAATAAGGCTTCGCATTGTGCGGACAACATTGCTAAATATTACAACCAATATAATGCACAAAAAGGAACGCAGTTTGTTTTCTCCGATTTGGGAACCTACAAGCCAGGCGAATGGAATGTGTATTCCGAAATCAAACGCAAGCTTGTGGAAGACCACGGTATCCCTGCGAACGAAGTACGTTTTATTCAGGAAGCAAAAAATGACAAGCAACGCAAAGAACTTATCAAAGGAATGAATGAAGGTAAAATCCGCATACTTTTCGGTTCTACAAGTATGTTGGGCACAGGAGTTAACGCACAAAAAAGAGCCGTTGCTGTTCACCATTTGGATACACCGTGGCGACCAAGTGACCTTGCCCAAAGGGACGGCAGAGCTGTTCGCAAAGGCAATGAAATTGCCAAGTTCTTCGCAGGTAATAAAGTAGATGTAATCATTTATGCCGTAGAAAAATCATTGGACAGCTATAAGTTTAACCTACTATACAATAAACAACTATTCATAGACCAATTGAAAAACAACAATCTCGGCAAACGAACCATTGACGAGGGCAGTATGGACGAAAAATCGGGAATGAATTTTTCGGAATATGTGGCTATCCTATCAGGAAATACCGACCTGTTGGATAAAGCTAAATTAGAAAAACAGATTGCGGGGTTAGAAAGCGAAAAACAGGCGTTCAACCGTTCAAAGTATAGTGCGAAGTACAAATTGGAAGACTATACGGCTGAACTTGATAAAGCCCAATCCCGCTTTGACCGTATGAGCCTTGATTGGAATAATCTACAAGGGCGTATTCAAAAACGTTCGGATGGTACAATTGCAAATCCTGTACAGTTGGACGGTTTACCGCCCAATGCGGATATAAAACAAATCGGTGCAAAGCTTAACCAGCTTGCGGACAAAGCCCGCACCGGAGGTCAGTATGAAGAAATAGGAAGCCTGTACGGATTTACCTTGTATGTCAAAACCGAAATGTCCGAAAAGGAGGGCGTGGATATACGGGTAAACCGCTTTTTAGTGCAGGGAGAGGGCAATATCAAATATACCTACAACAACGGTTTAATTGCTAAAGATGAGAAGCTGGCGGCTATGAACTTTCTTAATGCACTGGAGAAATTGCCGGGCTATATCGAGCAGGAGCAAAAGAAAATTGCGGAAATACAGAAGGATTTACCTGTTCTTCAGAACGTGGTAAACGGTATGTGGTCTAAAGAGAGCCGATTGAGCGAACTCAAAACGGAACTGGCTGCCGTTGAACGGAAGATACAGTTGTCTATCACTCCGGAACCTAAAGAAGAACCTGTGGAACAAATCGAAAAACAGAAAGAAACTCCAAACATTTCGGAGAATATTGTACGGACGAAAGGTACTTATTTGCCAAGAGGGGTATTATAGTATTACTTCTCGTTTTGCTCGTCCATTTTCTTTATCAGGGCTTCGCACAGGATGTCAAGGAATTTCGTTCGGTTAATTTTACGGGCTTTCAATTCCATAAACGTATGGTAGAAATCGCCCAAATCAATATTAAATGTGCTTTCAAATGTTTTGGCAATTAGTTTTATATCGGTATTTCCGTTGTTGAATACACCTTGTGCGTAGAGTGCATAAATCAACTCGGTTAATGCTGTTTTACTTCCCGTCCAGCTCAAAGGAGATTTACTATTTGCTTTCTTATAATGTTTGTTATTTAGCTGGTCTTCAAGATAAACTTGTATTAAATCGTTTGCCAATATCTTAGCGACCTTATAGTCGTGGGAAGTGGAAAAACGGTGGTCGGCTTCAAAATAAAACGTATCTAACCACAACCTTATATCGTGTTTGCCCCGAATAAAAAAATTCTCATCGAGAAAAGAGTTGCCACTACGGTAATACTTGTAAAAATCAATGTTGCTGTCAAAGAATTTTTTGAGCTTGTTCAATTCTTTGTTGAGGAACTTTTTTATTTGCTTCTCTCCGTAAGGCTTTTTGGTTTCGATTTTATAAACGGCGTTATAATAAATGAGCTTTGAAACAATAATAGGTTTCTGATACTTGAAAAAATGGATTTCTTCTTCTGTATTCTTAAAGTCGTTTTTCAATACAAACTTCTTTAAATCCGAAAGACTTTGAATGACAAGCTGTATAACCGCTTCAATTCTTTTTATAGGGCAGTCACTTTCAATCTCCAGTTCCTGGATTGCAGTTTCCAATTTAAGATATGTTTCATGATATAACTTGTCCATACAATCTCTTATTTTCGTTAATTACGCTTTTGAAAATTTTGAAATAAACCAGATACTCGAAATAGTAAGCAATTGTTATTCGAGTACCTAGTCATTTATCATAATTAGAGTTTGCTTCTAATACTAAAATATTTATCTCAATAGCAATTAGATCTAAACCTAATTGAAACGGTATTCATAATTAATCAGACTTAGGGAATATTGTTAATTTTAATAACTTGGTTGATGAACTATGATATTCAAAAAGTCATATTTTCCCTTTACAATTCTCTATAATGCATTTTCATTTAAAAACAATTGATAATTTTGCTCATTTTCAAAATAAGCTACCTCATCATTGTCTCCAATAACTACAATATAAGCATCAGCTTTGCTGATTTTTTTTAGAGAATGTGGATCCACTGCATAACGTACGCTTTGGTCTTTAGGAATTTTTTCTTTGCACATATTGCAACATCCGTAATACATTTTCCCTTCAAAAGGTACCTCAATCTGTTCTTTTCCCATATATGCGTCATTGACCATACATACAAGATTATTGGGTACATGTTTTCCTTTTTTAGGATTATTTATCTTTTTGATTTCGGTAGTTTGAGTTTTAGAGATTACTTCTGTTGCATTATTTGATTTTTGATCTGTACAGCTTATTAAAAGTACCGTAGCAAATGCTACGATACTTACTGTTTTTAATATATTTTCCATATTAATTATTTTTTAGTTTGATTTTTTGGAGGCACATCTGTTCCTTCCATAATTTCTTCTGAAGCCATTTTCAGGATTTTATCGCCTTCACTTAATTCGCCGAATATTTCTACTTTATCTTCCCACATTCTGCCTTTACTTACCGGAATATTTTTAGTTTTTCCTTGTTCAATACGAATGACGTAAGTGCCCATTCCGCTTTCTACAACAGACATCTTTGGGACAAAAAAAGTAGCTACTGAATTTTGTAATGGGATACTTGTTTCGGCTACCATAAAGGGTTTCAGCAGCTTTTCTTTGTTGATGAAATCTGCTTCTATTTTTTCGGAGCGAAGCCTTTCATCCAAACTTCCCGATTTTCTACTTACCAGAGCTATATGTTTCACTTGTGGCTGCGAGCGGACATAGAAACGTATGGTATCACCTATTTTGATATAAGGAGTATTAGCCTCGGGGACAGAAAGGTTTAACCTTAACTTTTGATTGTTTTCGATAACCAAAAGAGGCGTTTTGCTCATTGGTCCAACATAAGCACCAAGATCAATATTCCTATTGGTGATCGTTCCGCTAAAAGGGGCTTTAATTACCAAATAATCATTGATATTGCGAATTTCATTGTATGCAGAGCGTGCGGCAGCCAATTGCGATTCGTCGGATAATTTACGTGCCTTGATTTGATCGATCGCATCTTTTGCAACTGCACCCTTGGTTTCATCAGCTTTTAACATACGGTCATACGTTGATTTTGTTGACAGATAAATTGCTTCCTGCGCCTGTACTTTTGCTTTTGCATTTGCAATTTGCGATACGATTTCCGGAGCCTCCAACACCACCAAAGTTTGTCCAGCAACAACTTTGTCACCAATATCTACACGAATTTGTTTTACATAGCTATTTACTTTTGCAAACAATTCGGTTTGTTCATAAGGTTTTAATTCTCCTGCTAATTTTAGCGGAACTAATGGATTTGATTTTGAAATTTCAATCGTTTCCATCATATTCATCATCGCCATTTCTGGTTTAGAATTATTTTTATCTTTATTGTCATTGCAGGCTGCTAAAAGCAATAATGCTGCAAACGGAATTATATTTTTTAATTGCATTTTCTTATTGATTTGAATTTATAAAATGAATACTGTTTTCGTCTTCTGGGTCTAAGGAAGTAGAAATGATACTTGCGTTTTTCTGCATCCAGCCGAATACCAACGGAAGGATAATTAATACAGAAAAAGTAGAAAATAACAATCCGCCAATTACGGCTCTTCCAAGCGGTGCAATCTGGTCGCCGCCTTCACCAAAACCAATCGCCATCGGCAACATTCCTGCTATCATCGCCAAAGTGGTCATGATAATCGGACGGATACGCAACTTGGCAGCTTCAACTCCGGAAACAACAGCATCGATGTTTGATTTTCTTAATGTTTCGGCATTACTGATGAGCAAAACCGCATTGGCAATAGATACACCGACCGACATGATTAAACCCATATACGATTGAAGATTTAAGGTAGAACCTGTGATATTTAACATCAACAAAGCTCCAACCACAACAAATGGTACGGTTGATAGAATAACAATCGAGACACGGAATGATTGGAAAGTTGCAGCCAACATCAAAAAGATGACGAAAACGGCAATCAGTAAACCTGTTGCTAAACTAGATAATGTTTCATTTAATACTGGTGTCATTCCTGCAACCTCGATGTTTAAACCTTTCGGTAATTCGCCCAGAGAAGCAATGGCGGTTTGCACATCTTTAGAAGCTTGTTCCAAATCTTTTTTGTACAAATTCGCCGTCACACTTGTGTAGCCCATTGTTCCTAAATTGTAACTTTCGCCCAATTCTTTTGTAGGCGTAATGGTTGCTACATCGCCTAAAACAGGTCGGTCTGAATTTTTGCTCAGTGGTAAATTTGCCAATTCTTCTTTGCTGTTCAAAATATTTTGTGGCGTTTGCACCTGTACATCATACGCAATTCCCATCATTCCGCCTACCCAAAAGTTTTTATTGGTATAGCGGGTAGAAGCCGTAGCCGCAACCAATGATTTGGAAATATCCTGAACATCTAATCCCAATTGTGCAGCACGGGTACGGTCGATATTAATCTGCATTGCAGGATAATCCATTGATTGAGGAATTTGCTGGTCGCGTAAATAATCGATTTCTTTCAATTTTGCCAATAGTTTGTTGGCATACATTCGGTTCATCTTTTTCATCATTCCCGAAACGCGAATTTCAATTGGCGTATTGGTTCCTTGACTTAAAATTTTCTCCGTTAATTCTATCGGTTCAAAAGAAATAGACAGTTCCGGCATTTTTTCTTTGTAATAGGCTCTCAGCTTATCTTTCAGCTCATCCGAATTGCCATTAAATTCTTTCAAAGCCACTTGCATCAAAGCTTCGTGCGGACCGGCATTGTACAAATAAATTGGACTGACCGCAAATGTGGATGGATGCTGACCAATAAACACCGATGAAATGGCAATATTATCTTCACCAACATTATGTTTCAGATGCGATAAAAATTGTTTCACTTTGGTTTCTGTAACTTCAATTCTTGTACCTTCCGCCGCTTTTATCCTTACCTGGAACTGACGGGAATTGGAAGTTGGCAACACATCTTTTCCTGTGATTTGATACAGTGCAAAACCTCCCACCAAAACGAACAATAAACTAAGGCTGACAATGATTTTTTTTTGCTTGGTAAGCTTCGTCAAAAAGTTCACAAAACGGTTTCGGAATTTAGAAAACCAATCTTCTTTATGTGCCGGATTTTCGCAATGGTCTTTGTTGTGTTTCATCAACCAATTCGCCATTACCGGAACAAATGTTTGCGATAATAAAAACGAAACAATCATAGAAAAACCGATTGCTAAAGCCAAAGGCATAAACAAAGAACCCGGAATTCCCGTCATCATAAATGCCGGAGCAAATACCGCCAAAATACACAGCATAATCAGCAATTTCGGGAACGCAATTTCCTTACACGCATCCCAAATCGCTTGTGCTTTTGTTTTGCCTTTTGCAAAATGCTGATGGATGTTTTCAATGGTTACGGTACTTTCATCAACCAAAATACCGATAGCCAATGCCAAGCCTGAAAGCGACATAATATTGATGGTTTGACCAAATAATTTTAAAAATAATACGCCTGAAATAATTGAAATAGGAATAGTCATAATCACAATCAAGGCAGCACGGCGGTCTTTTAAAAATAAAAGCACCATCAAACCTGTAAGCAAGGCTCCTAACACACCTTCAATCACCAAACTTTTCAGTGCATTGGTTATGTAAACCGATTGGTCAAATTCATAAGAAATCGTAACATCATCGGGCATATTTCGCTGAATGTTGGGCAATTCTTTTTTCAAAGTATTGACTACATCTAAGGTTGACGCATTTCCGGCTTTTGCAATGTTGATATACACCGAACGTTTACCATCAATCAACGCATAACCCGTCGCAATATCGGCACCGTCTTTTATTGTCGCTACATCACGGATGTACACATTGTCAACAGAACCTTTAAAGATGGGAATATCTCCCAGTTCCGCTACTTCTTTCACCGTATTATTGGTAGGCGTTAAGTAATTTTTATCGCCGATATACACATTTCCAGAAGGCGATGTGATGTTGTTTCGACTGATTGCTTCTACAATTTGTTCGGGAGATAAATTATGAGCCCGTAATTTGTAAGGGTCAATATTCACTTCAATTGTTCGCGGGCTTCCTCCAAAAGGCGGTGCAGTAGTCAATCCCGGAATTTTAATCAAAAAAGGCCGTGCATTGAAATTGGCAATATCCTGTAATTGATTATTGGTTTTGGTATTACTTCTAAACACCAATTGACCCACCGGTTGCGAAGACGCATCGAAACGAATGATGAATGGTGGCGGTGCTCCCGGTGGTAAAAATACCTGCGAACGGTTGGACAAAGCATTAACCGTAGCAATGGCTTCACCCATTTCGGTACCTTCATAAAAGGTAACTTTCATTAGGGTTAATCCTTGCGTATTTTTAGATTCGATGCTCTTGATACCGTTGGTGAAAAGCATCATATTCACATACATTTTGGTGAAATAACCCTCCATTTGTTGCGGCGTGTAACCGTTGAATGAATGGGCAATGTAAACCACCGGTAAATCCATTTCGGGCAGAATATCTACCTTAATTTCTTTGGTTGCTTTGAAACCAAAAAATAGTAATCCCAGCACCAAAACCATAATTGCTATGGGTTTTTGCAGTGCAAATTTTATCATATTCATATTGAAATTTCTTAATAAATTAGGGTGTTAAAACTTGAATATCTCCCTGTGCAGAAGCCAATAACAACAAGGCTTGCCAAACATTATTCTGGGCAATTTCGTAATCAATTTCAGCTCTGTTCAAACTGTACAATGCTTGTGTAAAATCAACCAAAGTGGTTAATCCGTTTTGGTACAAAGCAGTTTGCTGTTTGTGAGCTAAAGCAGCGGCATCTAACTGAATTTTGGTTTCATCAAAATTGAGGTAGGCATTTTTTAGCTGTTCATTGGCTTGGTGCGACAAGGTTTTCAGCTCTTTTTGCTGAGCATCAAAACTGTGTTGCAGGGATTGTGTAACGAATTGTTGCTCTTTTATTTTTGTATTAAAACGGAAGAGATTGGTAACATTCCAGGTTAGCGAAACACCCAATAAATAATTGCCTCGGTCAATTCCAACACCTTTTAAATAGTTGGTTGAATAGGCGGAATTGTCTTGTGCGTAATCGGCTTCAAACCCAGAACCACGACCTTGAACAACACCAAACGCCGATAAATTGGGCTTTTTTTCAGCTTTCAAAACTTCAACGTTTTGTTCACTTTCATTGATTTTGCTTTGTTGCCATTGTAAATACGGATGTTTAGAAAAATTGTTTTCTGCCGTTTCTAATAACTTATCAGGAAGCGAAGTGCTGTACAAACTATCCAATTGATAGATTTTAAAATCGTCATTCATTAACACAGCAAGCTGTTTTGACCATTCTAATTCTTTGTCATAGGCTTTGATTTGTAGCGATTTTGCATTAGACCATTCTGCTTTTGCGAGTTGTGCATCTACTTCCGGTATCAATCCGCTTTTGGCTCGTGCGTTGGTCATTTCATAAAAAACCTGTGCCCGTTCTGCATTTTTTTCCTGAACAAATTTGATGCGTTGGCTTGCCAATAAATTGAGATAAGCCGCACTTACTTTTATTTGTTGCTGAAAAACTTCCTGATGCAAATCGGCTTGGGCAGTTAATTCTTTTTTACTTCCCAATTCCACTTGATTTTTAATTCTTCCAAATGAAAATAAATTCCAATTGACATTTGCGAAATAAAGTGAACCAAAAGCGGCGTTCCAATTCTGTTCAGCCAAAGGCATAGATGTAGCCGCAGAACCTAATCCGCCATAAGCGTACATTGGACCGTGCTGCACATTGATGGTTCCGAAACTTTGCTGTGCAGAAAGGGTGAAATCGGGTAAATATTGTTGCTTTTGAAAAGCTGTATTTTGAGCCGAAGCATCAACTAATTGTTGTTTGGCTTTGATTTTATCGTATTGATTTTGAGTACGATAAAGCGCATCTTCAAGTTTTAAGATTTGTCCATAACTATTAAAATAGCTCAGAAATACTAAACTTGTAGCTGCAATGAATTTTAATTTCATTGTAAATAAAATTTAAAAATTAGACATAAAAATGGATGGCAGCATCGAGAAAACGAAACTGCTTTATCAGATTTTTAGTCTAAAATCAAATTCTATAAACGCAATGTAAAATGTAAAGTGGATTGCCCTGAATAGGGACTTTTGAAGAAGAATAGGCGGTGTTTTTTGAATTGTCTGATAGAATTAATTCTAAATCGAAAACCGTTCCCAACATTTTGTTAGGAATAGCATCGCCCCAAAATTTTACCGAAAAATCAAAATTGTTATGTTTTTTTACACTGTCATCAAGTTTTATAATTTTCGATACATGCTTACAACAATTCTTCTTCTGATCTTTTAAACCCTTCTCCTTTGCAGAACAAATTGGACAAGGTTTGTCCTGATTTTGCTGTTGGGTGTTTGAAAAGCTGTAAACTTTACTCGCCGTTCCTTTACATAAATGTGCATATTGGGTAAAGCCCGAGGACAAAACCAAATAGCAAAGTGAAAGAAATATGACGAACAGTTTTTTCATAGTTTAAAGTACAAAGATAAACACTTTATTTTTGTAGAGCTTATATTATTTAGGTAATTTATTGTAAGATTTTGGGGTTCTTTGAAGTATTCTTTTTGCACTATCAGAAGCAACAATTAGCCCAGCTCCCAACATGATAATATCTTTTATCACCAACCTCCCTGCACCTGATAGATATGGAAACCCATATTGCGGGGTCGGAAAATCTCCACCTAGATTGGGGACATACACTTCAGGCGTGGTAATCAGGAACGATAAGGTAACAATAGACATTATGAATGTCAACAGGCCACCTATTAGACCTATTTTTGGGAACCAAATTCCGAGTATTACCGCCAATCCTATCAAAACAATGACCGTTCCTAAGCCGTATGAAAATAAGTATGTGCCATTACCGGTATGCCAATCTACATTTTTCTGTACAGTTTTTCCTTCGGGATTTTTATACAGCGTATGTTCTGCTACTTGTTTTCCCGTTTTATCTATAACGGTTTTATCTGCATTATTGTAGAAGAAACTCATAAAAGGGCTGTTGATAACAAATGGTACGATACCATCAGCTTCATATTGATAAGCTTTCAATCCGCCAATCCAGACCATTACGATGAAAATAGATATTCTAGTCAGATTGATAAAAGATTGCTGGCTATTTGCTAAAATATTGATCAATATATTCATTATTTTATTTTAAAGTTTTTTGAAATTGACAATTTTGGGTAGTAGTAGTGATAAAGCAAGATCAGTCCAAAGGAAAAAACAGAGACTATTAAACTCGCTATTGGCAGATATGCGACCTTTTCTTCGGGCAGGATAAATATCAAAAATGGAAATGCGTAAACCGCAGGGATTTTTATTTTGAAAAATGCCAATAACAAATACATAATTGCAAACAATACAGTAGAAAGCAGTACCCAATTTTCTATATAATTTCTGAGTGCTACAGCGATTGTGATGGAGAGGCATAATACAGCACTAATTTTAAGAGCCATTTTTAGGTTAAACATTTTCATACCCAGCGTTTCAAAAACCACTACGGTTATTGGGGGAATGATGATTATAGGTGCCAAATCTGTACTATATGCAACCAACATCCAAAATAACGTAATAACAAAATAAGCCCATAATCTTTTGCTATCCCAATCCGCTTTTCGTGGTATATCTTTATTGCGTTTGCCAGCAAGTACAACTAACATCAATACTAAGCTGGCAATGAGAATTGCATAAATAAACGACCGATGAGTGGCATTGGTCACAATGGGCAAAAAACCAGTTGCCAAAGCCGGTGGAAATGTAAATTTTAAACTGGCCATCAATATCATCATAGCTATTAATACCAACATTAGTTTTGTAAGATAACCGATCTCTATAAAATTTATTCCGAAACCTAATAGTGCAGTTACGCTTGGTAGAATAAAAATCATTTCGGTGCGTTGCATCCAGGATTTTTCTTGCCAAACCCAAAGTGCAACTGCCATTGCAGCCATTTCCGGAAGTATGATTTCGGGGTCGTTGAAATAAACAGCTGCGCCTACCATAGCCAATATAAACACAAATGCAGCAATGTACCACAGGTGTTGATGTATTTTTTGTTGTATCATAATTAAATTGCTATGTCAAAAAGAAATCAAGGCGGAATGTCTGATTTTTTTTCCGCCCTGAAAATCTAATCATTTTTTAATTACTCATTAATAATTCATTCTTAAGCCAATGCCCCATCCCATATCACTATCATAGTGTGTTCTAACAGCCATGTTTTTGTTAAGGATATAACTCAAATCTGCCATGTACTCTAAATCGGTATTGACCATGAAACCTCCCCTTAATCTTTTTGAAATAGGAATATCTTCACGCATTAACTGTAATCTTACAATACCGTCGTGATAAACTTCTGCCTGAAAATTGACCAACATAGGTAAAGTGTACATAAATCCTAAGCTGACCGCTCTACGTGTGTCTTTCTTGTTGGTTTGTCCAAATATGTTTTTTTCATGCTCGTCTTCTCCCATTTTTCGGTAACGATAATCAAAACCGACAAAAGGCATAAACCATTGCATCTTACCAATATACCTTCCAAAATGGGTTTCTACTTCATAGCCGTGCATACTGTTGTATCCTAAACGCCATTCTGTACCTAATGACCATCTTGCATTTTGCAACATCGCTCCACCGTCATTTCCATTCGTTGCAAAGTCGTTTTCAATCATAAAGTGAGGCATATTGCTTTCCCTTTGCAGTTCTTTATAGGCTTTTGCTTTATCGGGTAAATAGGGATTTTTGTAATCTCCAACTTCAAACACCCTGTTCATTCCTGCCATCATATGATAAAGAATATGGCAATGGAAAAACCAATCGCCTTCTTCGTTGGCTAAAAACTCTATAGTATCCGTTTCCATCGGCATAATGTCCAATACATTTTTCAAAGGCGATTTTTCTCCCTTACCGTTAATAACCCTAAAATCAAATCCGTGGAGGTGCATTGGATGTCGCATCATTGAATTATTATATATGGTAATCCGTAATATTTCTCCTTTTTTTACAGGTATTTTATCCGTTTCCGAAAGTATTTTATTATCCATACTCCATACATATCGGTTCATGTTACCAGTAAGCGTAAATTTTAATTCTTTTACTGGGACATCATTAGGAAGAGTGGTATTGTACGGCGATTGCAACATGGCATAATTCAAGGTTTTAATGTCAGCCAGAGCATTCGCATTATACTTATTGGCGTTGTCGTCCATTTTCATCCCGCTATGTTGGCTATGATCCATTTTTTTACCTCCTTCACCTGTAATTTCCGGATACATCACTACATTCATATCCATTTGGTTCAGGCTCATTTTCATACCCATATCATCCAGATTGCCATTCATTTTCATCATATCGTTCATCATCTTCATCCCTTCAAAATATTTCAATTTAGGAAGTGGAGAAATGAGTTGCTTGACCCCGTTACCAATAAAATAACTTGCCGATTGTGTCCTGTCCTCAGTAGTCGCTAAAAATTCATAAGCCAAGCCATCTTCAGGAATAGTTACTACAATATCGTAAGTTTCAGAAACCGCGATGATTAATCTGTCAACTTCCACAGGCTCCACATCATTTCCATCATTGGCTACTACCGTAATTTTCCCTCCGCCATATCTTAACCAGAAATACGAAGAAGCTCCGCCATTAGAGACACGTAATCTAACTTTGTCGCCTGCTCTTAGTTCTTTACCGTCAATTGTTTTCAGATCAGTGGTATGGTTTCCATTTATCAGTATCTTATCGTAATAAACATCGCTAACATCCATTGCCAGCATCCTCTTCCATTCATTCTTTATTTTCACACCAAATTTCCCTTCTTTAATCGCTTCAACATATGATTGTGTAGCACCTTTTTTGATAGCAGCCCAATCGTTTGCGTTGTGCAACATACGGTTGATGTTATTTGGGTTAAGATTTGTCCACTCACTTAATATAATAGGGACGGTTGGCAGATCATCAATACCATTTCTAAATGTTTTATCATCACCTCTTTTTTTCATAATAAAACTACCATACATTCCAATCTGTTCTTGTAAACCCGAATGGGAATGATACCAGTGAGTTCCATGCTGAATGATAGGGAAACGGTAAGTGTAGGTTGTACCCGGTGCTATTGGCTTTTGGGTAAGCCAAGGCACACCATCTTCTTTATTAGGCAGAAACACTCCGTGCCAGTGCAATGATGTACTTTCCTTTAATTGATTGTGCACCACAATCTCAGCGGTATCCCCCTCGGTAAAAGTAAGCGTGGGCATTGGGATTTGTCCGTTTACCGCAATGGCTCTTTTTTCTTTCCCGGCATAGTTTACCAATGTGTCTTTTACATACAATTCGTAACGCACTACTTTCTGTGCGAATAATGTTTGTGTGCAAAGCAGTATCAGTACTGTTTGCAATATTCTTATGGATATTTTTTTGTATCTAATCATTATTTAAAAATTTTATTTAATGCTATCTTCCATTGCACCAAACCATTTCATCAAAATCTGCTTATCCTCTTCCGACAATATTGCATTGCGATGAATTAATGTGTATGACGACAAAGGCATTTCCCCGTCCTTGATCTGTCCTGACATAGCTCTTAACTTACTTCGCTGCTTGCGGGCAGAATATTCACCAAACTCGCTAAAGTTCAGTTCCTCTTTGCCTTTTTTGATATGCTCTGCCAAGTACCATGCTCCGGGCTGGATGCGACTGTACCACGGATAGCTTGTGTTGTTGCTATGGCAGTCGTAACATGATTGGGCAAGGATGGCATTTACGTTTTGTGGCACGCTATATACCTTTTCGATATGGGTTGCGGGCACTTCGTCCGATTGGTTACGTAATGGCTGAAAAAACTGTATACCGATTAGGATAACAGCCAACCCCAATATGATTTTCTTTTTTAGGGACATAAATGTTTCAAGTTGCTTCATTTAAAAACGCTGAATGAGGTTGTTCGGCTTCTCCTTGTTAGACCATGCTTTCATGAAGGAACAGCAAGGGCACAGAGAATTTATTTACCGGTGATTGTTTTTTCCACCTTTCCGCATGTCATCATTTTGGAGCCATAGTACGGGTTTTTGATTTCCTTGTTTTCGCTGAACCAAACAGCACCCTTTCCGTCATTGAACATCGGGCAATGGTCTTGATACAATGTTTGTGTTGTCCCAAATAATTCAATCAGATCTTTCAAACCTTCGCCAAGTACTGCTAAGTGTTCCCGTTGGTGGTGAATGTTGCCA
>ENA-UOWO01003637-UOWO01003637.1-activated-sludge-metagenome-genome-assembly--contig:-NODE-3637-length-17726-cov-12.533077_pt1 | contig 17726 bp, 9 predicted proteins | sample MGYA00238148_ERZ761564 | MGnify/ENA primary metagenome ERZ761564 (study PRJEB28885, sample SAMN05720194) | activated sludge metagenome | isolation source: Anaerobic digester | place: USA...
TCGGAGAGATGGAGCAGAAAATCGGCCGCTTTGGCGCCCTCCTCACCGGATTTGCAATGGATGCCGGCGAGTTGATAAAGACCGCGCAGTCTGATGCGCTCCTGTGCGCTCAGCGTGGCGCTCTCGACGCGAAAATCGGCCATGGGGATGCGATTCTGGTCCAGATGTCCGAGCGCTAGCAATTCCCCCTTGTAATTGGCGCGGAGATGACCGCCGGTGTGCAGGACCATCAGCGCCGCATCGATAGCATCGCGCGGCCAGCCGCAGGGCGCATCCTCGAATTCGCCGCGGATCTCGCGTCCCGACTTGCCGGCGCCGATGCGGTCGAGAATGGCAGCGCAGACCGGATGCTTTTGCGCCGCGTCCTGCCATCCGATGGCCTGCAGCGCCGCCTCGTCGCCGCTCTTAGCCCGGGTGATCACTGTGGGCCAGCGCGCATCGTCGGCCGCGTGGAAGCGGGGGAAGAGGCGGTCCATAGAGGCTTCGGCGGCGTGGCGTACTTTTTCGACCAGATCGAGTTCGAGGCGCTCGTTGCCGCCGCCCTGAAAGACCCTGGCGTTGTTGACGACCTCTTCGACCATGCGTTTGCGGCCATCCGCCGCGGCGGAGAGGCGCGTGGCCATGGCGTCGCGCGCGTCGCGGCCCTCGTCGGTGCTGGGCGTGCCCTTGAATTCGAGGGTGCGCTGCGCCGCCTCATGGTCGATCAGCGTTTTTTTTAGATCATCGGCCGAAGCCTTGGGGATGTAGACATAGATGATCGGACTGTCAGAGCCATCAGCGCGGCTGTCGTCGACCACACTCTTTTCGCTCTCCCCCCAGCCGTCGCGGATCCACACCGGAATTTCATGGCCCTGCGCCGAGGGCCGTTCCGGCCCATAGTGGATCAGCAGCTTGCGCGGATATCGGCTCTTGCCGTGCAGCAGCTTTTGCGCGCTGAGCAGCTTGTCGCAAGCCTCGCCGAGCAGAGTGGTGCGTTTTTGCGAAAGCCAGGTGAGGTCGCCGGCTATCCGGGTCTGGCGGTTGCGGAATTCGCGGTCCCATTCGGCGCTCTCGCGCGTCTGCAGGCTGTATTCGTCGTCCAGCCTGATCAGCTTGCCCTGTTCGGTCAGTTTATCCAGAACCACGGGAATGCGCTGGCGCAGGGAGGCGCCGTCACCGGCCAGCTCTTCGATGAGCAGATCGGCGAGCATCTCGGGGGTGGCGCGCACGCCGATATCGGCGACCTGCTCGCGCGGCAGTTTGCGGATGAGAAAGATCAGGCTGCAGAGGCGCTTGGCCAGGCGGCCATCCGCGCTGCCGTCATCCAGTCCCTGAATGGTCTCATCGATCTCGCGCAGCAGCACGCCGGACTGGAGCATGTTGGCGCGCTGTTCGTCGAAAATAAAATCCGCCGGCGTGACCGTGCCCACCGGCTTTTCGCCGATTTCGCGCACCGCGTCATAGACCACACGGAGCTGCGTGCGCAGCTGACTGGAGGTGCCGGGGATATCCACGGCGCGGAGCACGCTCTCCCAGAAACGGCGGCGCACCGGCAGGAGGGGATAGTCGTCCACGATGGTGATGCGGTCTTCACTTTTCGGGCCGATACGGGTGCCGATCAGATGACGATCGATCTCGCCGGCATGGGTGGTATAGACCTGCTCGACGGTCTTGCGCTTGTCGGCTTTTTTCGCCAGCACGACGCGGCGGGTCACGGTCTCGACATCGGTATCGGAGAGTTCGACGGCGATGGTAAAGCGGTCGCGGAGGCGCTGCAGCAGGGGCACGCTGCCGGCCAGGGCGGTCTGGCCGGAGCCGATCAGCAGCAGCCGGCTGTCGAGCTGCTTGCACAGCGCTTCGGCCACCTCCTGCACTTCGGTGGAGCGCTGGGTGCTGTCGCCGATGAAGAGCTGCACCTCGTCCAGCACCAGCACAGTCAGGGGGAGCTGGCCGTTGCGGGGCAGCACCTGACGGATAATTTGGATGAAATCGGCGGTGGAGATATCCTGGACGACCGGGAACTGGTTTTTGAGGATGGAACGCACCTCGCGCGCGTTGGGCGCGAAATCGGGATAGACTTTTTCCAGCGCTTTGGCGATGACCGGGCTGACGTAGAGATCATCCAGCTCAGCCAGCAGGCTCTTGCCGGCTTTTTCCACTTCCGCAGAGATCTGCTCAAAAATGTTGTTCTTTTTAAGCCAGAGCCAGAAGCGGGCCTGGGGATAGGAGGTCGGCAGCCCCATGGAGCGAAAGAGGATGCCGAGGATGGCGAGGCGAACGCTTTCACCGCCGCCGGAAGGGAGTGTGCCGGCCGCGGCGTGAAGGCCGCCCGCACGACGGCTGAGGGTATCCAGTTCTCTCAGCAGATCGGTGACCTCGACCGGCAGGTGCGCCAGTCCACGCGCTGAGGCGCCGTCGGCTGTGAAGGTCGTGTTGACCCAGAGGTGGCGCAGCATTTTTAAGAGATGCGACTTGCCGCTGCCGAAAAATCCGCTCACCCAGGCGGCGGGCTGCACCGTGGCATCCGAATGGCTGAGGCAGGATTCCAGGATGCGGATCATTCCGCTCCTGTATTGTCCTTCGCAGACGAAATGTTCCAGTTCAAAACGAAGGGTTGCCTCCTCCTTTTCGGTACGGCCTTCGTTGACAGCCGCCACGCCGTCGTTCATCAGTTTGACTGCAAGAGGATCCCGTACAAAAAGCTCCCTGTTCTTCATCCATCCGCTCCATTTTAAAAATATTAACTTTGGCGGCCGCGGCCTCTGGCCTTGATTTCATACTGAAAGTGATCATTATTCTGACGCCTGCGACTAAAAATCCGCAGCCTCAGGCGTCCATCTCATCCTGAAAGGTGATTGGCACAGCCAGGTAGTTCCAGTTATCGCGTGCGTCCAGCAGGCGATAATTGTTGTTCTCATATTCGCCCGGGAAAAAGAGCACCAGCCGGCCGCGGATCTCCCGCACCACCTCTTTCAGCACCAGGGAGACCTTGGCCAGGCCGTAGAGGCTGGCCACGCCATGGACGGCGACGACGGTGTTCTCATCGACCTCGTCGGCGGTGAGGGCGGCAGCCAGCTGATCCGCCGCGTAACGCAGAAAATCGCTGTGCAGCTTCATGGAGATCGAATCCGGCTCCTCGAAATAGATCTCCTTGTATTCGACCCGGGCCATCCATTCTGCAAAGGTGCGGGTGAAATCAAAAGAGTTCCATTTGTGGCCGGTGCGCACCGTGGCGATTTCAAAGAGCTGCAGTTTGGCTCGGAGGCGGCGTTCCTCGGCCGGGGGATAGACGACAAAGATGGTTTTCTGGTCGCCGGCAAGATTTTTTTGCCAGGGCGTGGCGATATGATTTTTATATTTGGCGACGAGATTCTCAATGCGTCCCATAAGCCAGCCGCCTTTCCTCTTCGGTCAAAAGAGTGTTGAAAGAGATCATCATCACGCCGCCCGCCTGGCTCATCTCCAGAAGTCCCATTCTTTTGGCGTCGACGGCCAGTTCCAGGATGCGGCCCTCGCCGAGATCGAGCAGCCGTGCCCAGAGCGAATGCAAAAGTCCGGCGCCGCGATGACCGAGGAGAAAGCCCAGGAGCAGGGCGTAGGTCACGGCCGCGATGGAGGGCTCCACCTGTCTGCGCACCTTGCGCATGCGGCCGGTCAGGTGGCCGGACTGGCTCCAGGATGAGGCGGCATTGCGCAGCACCTTATCAATAGTAGATTCATTGAGCCGCGAGTGCAGAGCCGCAGTGAGCGTGGCGGCGAGTTTTTGCCGGCTCAGTTCGTGTCCGGGGGCCAGGTCGAGGATGGCTTCCGCAGTCAGGCGCAGCAGCGGGTCGCGGGCCAGGGCGGTGAAGAGGGCCAGTAGATGTTTGCTTTTCTCATCCAGGTCCCAGAAGCTTCTCATCAGGCGGAAGAGGGGAACTGTGGGGTCCAGGGCATAGAGTTCGCGCAGGCGCTGGGCGGAGAGTTCCCGGCTGGCGACAGTCTGTTTGCCGAGGCAGTTATGAGCGATGACGGCCTGGTCGTATTCAGTTCGGATGGATTCCTTGGGGCAGGATTGGAGCAGCGCTTCGAGTTCGTGCAGCATGATGGTGCGGCTGGTATGGGTGCCCTTGTCGCCAAAGCGAAAGCCGAATGCGGTCAGGGCTTCAGCATTCGGAGGGGCTGGCAGATTCTGAAGCATGGGATCTTGATCCATAGATACTCCATGTTTTCGCCGGCAAGTTTGCCGGCGAAAACAATATAGGAGTATTTCTGGCGGTAAGCAACAGAAAAATGTCTAATTTATTTGCCCTATTGAATTGATTTATCGCCTTCCATACAGAAGGGTTGTCTTAATTTTATCAGAACAGCGTCTAGGTAACTTTCATTAAGCAGATACTACAATCATCACCTGATACTTCTCGAAAAATTCCTTTTTCCAGATTCTTACGCAATGCAGCAGTAATCTTTTCCTGAGGATACCTGTCACACCAGCCGAGCATTTGATGGTAATAAGCACGATTGATCTGGGTGGTTTTTCTGACGAAAAGCGTTTCAGCTGCTCCATCGGACATGATCATAAAACTTGCAGGCAGCTGTAGCAAACCAGTAAATATTTTACAAAAAGGAATTACACCTTCTGATGTAACGAAATACGTAGTGTTGGCATACTCACCTCTGGTTGGTGCTGATAATATGGTAACCTCCTTTTTGGCAGAGGATGCTATAACTCCATCACCGATGTGTCCAGCAATAAATCTTGCCGCCTTTTTTGTCCGCTCTATATAAACAAAAAGCAATGTACAAGCCAGCTCTGTTATATGAACCTTATTCTTCAAAGCCAAAGAGCCCAGGCGAAACAAGAGATAACTGACAATTTTTTCACGCGCCTCTTCAGGGTTACTTATCAAGGAATTGAAATTATCCTTTACATAGGGGATGACACAAGTCGTAACAGATTCGGCGCCGATCTGTGAGAACAGGCTGGAACCAGCACCATCTGCTAACGCTATTCCGGCAGATTTTCTATCCTTAGCCCGATAAACCTTAAATTTATCCTGGCATGGGAGGCCCTTTGCCTGATGAGCTAACCCTGTAACAGAACTCCCAGCAACTTTAATGTATGAGCGCATAATTAGTCCAGTGTTCCCCAATCGCTAATTTTGTCCAACGGTAATTTAATTGCCTCTCCTGGCATTGATTGAGAGACCACGGTGACGCTTTGACTGAGCCATTCAAAAAACTCTTTAAATCGCAATTCCTTTAAGCGCAGTGGTTTTCTCGAAGGTGAAAACATCTCCAAAGCCAGCAGATCACTTCCTTTACCGACTCCAATTGGAAAGATGGTTAACTTTTTAGATCTGACTAAATCTGCAACCCTAGGTGCCACTTCTAAATGACTAAAATCTGTAGGACGTCCATCCGTGATTATTACTAACCATGGCTGGAAATAATCAACACCGGCATCTTTGTATTCTCGTTTGCGTCGATCCAGTAATTTCAAAGCGGAATCCACAGCAGTTCCCAGGCAGGTTCCACCAACTTCCTCCACAGTAATAGCAGGTAATTTTGTTTCTGTTATTGAGTCAAAATCTACAAGTTGTTCCGGTTTAGAGGAAAAAGTTACTACTGCCACCTCTGCTGAATATCGTGCAATTTCATGTTCCTGTAGTTCTTTGATAAATAGCTTCAATCCTGCGTTGAGTTCATCAATGGGTCTTGGATTCGTCTGCTCGGTTAAGCTCCCCATCTCTATTTCTCCGCTCATGGATGGGCTATTATCCAGAACCAAGCAAATTGGAACTCGTGCAGTTGGATTTTCAATTAAATCCGCACGCCTGAGCTGTAAATCCCGTGCCATTATTTGCCTCCCTGCTTGCGTATGCTTGGTTTAATCCTAAACAAATCTCCATACAATGCTAATACTGAAAGATATTTTTTCTTCGCAACATCATCTTTCGGTCGATTGCTCTTGATATTACTTGGAGATGTGATAATGAGATCCCTTATATCCACCTCTGGTTTTTTATTAAAACTCACATCACTTATTCCAAATGCTTGTTTGGCATGCGCTGTGAGCGCTTTAAATCGTTTTGGAAACAATTCATCACTGCCCCCTTCTGTGTCAAGATGAAAATGTTCCAAATCATATTTATAACCGCACATTAAATCAAGCCAATCGGCCGCACTTATACGTTTATTTTCAGCAAAGCATTCGTAAAATGCTTTTTTAACTTTATACGGCAAGTGGCTCCATATAAACCTCCATGGCCCTGCAGGTGCACCTTGTGATGCTCTTTCACCAAAAGCATAGGCAAACTCACCATTAAGAATATTTTCACGTGGATCACCGCCGCCCTGATGGCTGTAAGGTGGTTTCCCTGGAAGAAGAATCATAAAAAGTAATGTAGCAATCGCAAAATATTCATTGTTTGGCGTCCTTAAAAATTCTCTAAAATTTCTGTTTTGGATTTCTGGAGCTGTAAAATTGGCCATGCCGACTGTACAAGGATATTGTCCAATTTGATAACTATCAGTATCGACAAAATAGATATCCCGCTCTCCAGCAACAAGAAAATTATGGGGATTTACATCACCAATCAAGATATCGTGTTTATGAAGTTCAACTACTTTTTCCAGCCATGTGATTGCTAATTGAACAAGGTTTCGTCGTGTCCAGTTGGGAAAATTGGACTCAAGCCTTTTCTTGATAAACATGGCTTTCTGCATGGATTGCCCTTGGGCCAGTGGCATGATATAACCTATAGGGTCTTGTTCATCATCATATGCCATTTCTAATGGCCAACATAATCCGGGAATTTGAATCCTAAGATCTGTCATAAGTGTTAGCTTATCAAAGCGCTCTTTCGTCAGCTTATCGTTTTTAAAAATTTTGCACGCGTGTCCTGTTTCTGTTAAATAAATCTTGCCTTCACCGCCATCACCAATGCGTTCGATTAGCTTGACTTTTTTTTGATTTTTTAAATGGACAATACTTATCTCCCCCTCCGCATTACCACTACTTGAATAATCTGGAGAGTCAGCTTTTAATTTATTACTATCCGTCGAAATATTTTTAGCCACGGATCCGGCATGAGTTTTAAGGTTCTTTTGAGGTTTAATATTTCCTGCAAATGATGGGTCTGGCTGCCGATTTGATAACACTTCATTATTTACCATATTCAGGGATGGAATTTCTTCATTACTATCATTTGCTAAGTCCTTGGTGAAATGCCACTTCACCAGCTTGCCGTGACGGTCAAGTTTTAGTGTCAATATTTCTTTGGAACTGATAACAGATTTAGCTTTCTTTATTTCCGAAATGTCTTCAGCCAATTTACGATCTTGCGTAATCAAGGCAAGATTATATCTTGTTCTATGTTTTAAGAAGACATAAAGAAAAACGTTGTCAGCAAAAGGATCGTTTTCATCTTGTTTTTCACTTAAACAATCCTTTTGGCGATACCTTTCCAATATCATCTTGCCATGAAATGCACTTGTTCTTGTCTTCAGATTCGGACTTTTTACAAGTTTATTAATTTCATCCGACACCCTAACCGGTATTATAATTTTGTTGCCTGTTTCCAGCAGAGCATCTAGGAGATCGTCAAAAAAAGTATTACTTGATTCATGCATAAAAGTGCATGTATCAACGAAAATCTTATACTTATTCATAAAACTTTTAAGATCCATTGAGGCACTTTCCTTAAGTATAAATTTGTTGAGAATTCTTCCAGCTGTCAACTCAATATAATTTAGACTGATGCTTCTTCTGGCCCAACTCTCTCCGTAATGTCGAAGCGAGATCCTCTTCTCTGAAGAAAAAAATACCCAGTCCTCTGTTATTGAAGATCTGGGTAAGCAATTTGCCTCTGATTTCCCAATAAAACCACACCCGCCGCTATTCTGAACGATAAAGTCATTGAGATCCGTTTAACTGCATCGAACTAATTTAATACTATATTGCCAAAAAGCAAATATATTTAAAGAAAAGGTTCTGCTGCGGAAGGATTGGTATTCAAAAATTCGATATGAATGATAAAGAGAGAGGTTATAATGCATTTTAAATAGTAGCCGCGAAGACTGAGCCGCCCGCCCCCCCTCCGGGCGGCACAGTGTGGTTCGAATTCGATCTGCAACAGATTCCCTCCAGCTGCACAGACTGCAGCGCGGGGTTCTTCGGCCCTACCTTAACAAAATCATTTTCTTCAATTCCAGATAGAGCGGAGCGTCCCGGGGTGCAGCCCGAACTGCCAGTCGGTAGAAATAGACACCGGAGGCGACGGGACGGCCTGTGCTGTCCAACCCATGCCACACCACAGAGTGTTCTCCCGCCCCCTGCTCTCCCTGATCCAGAACCGCGACCGTACGGCCCCGGCTGTCGTAAATGGTCAGCAGAGCCGCAGCCGGATCGGCAAGCCGGTAGCGGATCGTGGTGCGCGGATTGAAGGGATTGGGGTAATTCTGCTCCAGCTTGCAGCTGACCGGCAGGCCGGGTTCATTCTCCTCAACCGGGGTGGCCGGGTTCAGATACTTGTAGATATAGATTGCACCCGCGTTGGCGCCTTTATCATCATCCTGCCGGGCGCCGGAGATGATCCACTCCTCATCATAGACTACCGGCAAACCGTACCAATCCGCCTCCTCGCCGTCGCTGGCGATGATCTTGGTCTCCTGCCGCCACTGGCTGCCGTCGTAACGGAAGATATAGAGCGATCCGGAATCCTTGCCGTTGTCATCGTCCAGATAAGCCCCCACGGCCAGGCCATCTTCGTAGAGGGAGGTATGAGCACCGAAAAAATCGCCCTCCGCGCCGTCGTTAGCCACGATCTTTTGCCGCTCACTCCAGACCTCGCCATTCCGCTGGAAAAGGTAAACCGCGCCGGCGTTCTTTGCTTTGGCGTCATGCTGATAAGCGCCGACAGCCAGCCATGACCCGGCGATGGAGCATTGATGGAAAAGATCCGCTGCGGCGCCATCCCCGGCCACCAGCTTTTGCTGTTCGATCCAGGCCGTGCCGGACCGTTTGAACACATAGACGGCGCCGGCGTCGCTGATCGCCCCGTTGTCATGATAGCGGGAGCCGACCACTGCATAGTCATCATCCAGAGCGGTGGAGACGCCAAACCAGTCCTGGGCCGCGCCATCCGACGCCAGCAGCTTGGCCTGCTGGACCCAGGTCGATCCATCCCGTTTGAATATATAGGCCGATCCAGAACGCGTACCCAAATCTTCATCAAAGAAAGCGCCCACGATTGCATAGTTGCCGTCGATCGCCACGGATATACCGAAACGGTTATCCGTACCGCCGTCATCGGCCGTCAGCTTGGCCTCCTGCACCCAATCCGAGCCGGTCCACCTGAAAATATAGGCCGAACCCGACTTGTCGGCTGCGTCGTCGTCCCAGCAGGCGCCGACGATGGCGTAATCCCCGCTGATGCCCACCCCGTAACCGAAATAGTCCTCCGCAGCCCCGTCCGCCGCCACCAGCTTTTTAAACTCGATCCATTTCGTGCCATTCCAGCGGTAGAGATAGGCCGCGCCGGCATCATTTCCCCCCGAGTTGTCATCGAGATGCGCGCCGACAATATACCAGGGTCCATCCTTGTCAATAAAACCGCCGTAGGCATCCCCCTCCGTTGTTTCCCCTGCCTTGAGCTTGATCTCAATGTCGGGGCGCATCCATTTGTACTTCTCCCCGTACCTGTAGAGGTAGACGGCGCCGGAGTTGAAGCCGTTCTGGTCGTGTAACCGTGCGCCGGCGACGATCCACTCTCCGGTGATACCCACCGACAAGCCATACCAATCTGACCCTGCGCCGTCGCTGGCGATGATCTTGGTCTCCTGCCGCCACTGATCGCCATCGAGCCGGAACACATAGATCGATCCCGAGTCGGTGCCGTTGTCATCATCTCGATAGGCACCCACAACCAGGCAATCTTCATTGAGCCTGCTATGCGCCCCGAATCTGTCTCCCAGTGCTCCCTCGTCCGGAGTCAGCTTTTGCCGCTCAACCCAGGCCGATCCCTCGCGATGAAACATATAGACCGCGCCGGCGTCATACGCATAATTGTTGCTCATATAATCCCTCCCGACGGCGAGCCAATCCCCCTGGAGAGAACATATATGGTAATGATCCAGGGTCTGGGCGTCGCCGGGCGTTATCTTTTGCTCTTCGCTCCAGGCTGTACCGTCCCGCCTGAACAGATAGACCGCCCCGGCAAGAGGGGTATCCCCCTTTTTGTGATTGGACGCGCCAACTGCGGCACGAGTACCATCCAGGCTGACAGATACGCCAAACTGGTCCTCTGCTGCGCCGTCCGAAGCCAGCAGCCTGGCCTGCCGCGCCCAGCTCGAGCCGCTGCGCTTGAAGATATAGGCGGATCCAGACCGCGTGCCGAAATCGTCGACAAGAGTAGCCCCCACAATGGCATACTCCCCGTCGATGGCCACAGAGATGCCAAATCCGTTGTCGGGCCCCGCATCGTCAGCGTTGAGCCTGGCTTCCTGCGTCCAGGTCGCGCCGGATCGCTTAAAGATATAGGCTGCCCCGGACATGTCCGTCGCATCATCAGCCCAGCAGGAGCCGACAATGACATAATCGCCGCTTATGCCCACCGAATAACCGAAAAAAAACTCCGCCGCGCCATCCGGGGCCATGAGCTTTTGCTGCTCGATCCAGTTGTTGCCGTCCCAATGGTAGATATACGCCGCCCCTGCCAGCATCCCGCCCGCATTCCCGTCACGGAAAGCGCCAGCAACCATATAGTCTCCATCCACATCTACGGAAACACCAAAAAGATCTCCCTCTGCGCCGTCCCCGGGCGTCAGTTTGGTCTCTATATCGGCATGAATCCAGTTGTCGCGCGGACCAGCGGTACCTGAGACTGCAGGCTGAATATCGTCGAAATAGAACCCCCCTTCGAAATAATCGGCCATACTACCCTCGAGATAGATGTAGACATGTCTGATCGTATAGCGTGGGATCGAGGACAATACTGTTGTCCAATCGAAGCTCAGATTGGTCCAGTTCGGGTTCTCATTCCAGGTTGCGATGCGTTGATTCTCCTCGAACGCCCGATAGCCGCGTACCTTCGCCTGATCCTGATCATAAATTTCCAGGATAAGGTTGACCTTCAAATCCAGGTGCGCATCGGCAGTACCGATCAGATCCATGGCATTGAGGAGCTTGACCGAAAAACCTCCGGCATTTTGCCAGACCGGATCGGCCGAGAGATCAGGAGATATTAGCTGGATTATCCATAGTTGCCCCTCGGGATTGGTGATGCCGTGCCCGCCGGCGTTGCTGATCATGTACGAGCCGAGGTTGTTACCCATCGTTTCGCTGAGAGTTGCCGCCGGGTAGTTCACAGCGTCCGCCCAGCCAACGGAAAAGTTGCTGGCGAACGGACCATGCCTGACTTCATCGGTCGGCCCTTCGTAGATCCAGCCCTGCAGTGTGCCATCGTTAAAGTCAAATCCGCCTGCGACGGCTACCGTCGCAGCCCCGGTCAATACGAGAGCGATGACCATAGCTATCCACCATCCGGACTGCATGCATGTTGATTTCATACCCTTCGCCTCCATTTTTATTGCCTAATGCATTCTTAAAAACAGTGTCAAAAAGATCATCACCAGCGAAAGAACGACAAGGAGCAGCAGCAGGCAGATGCCGGCCGCCAGCAGCCGCTCCTTCCTGCGCATTTTCACGACATCCGGCTTCTCTGAAAGTGCTGCAGCCGGTTTCCGGGCTGATCTCTCTTGCCATCTGAGCAGCATACAGGCATCGATTCCATTAAAGGTTTTGTCGCCCTGGTCATGTCGCCGCACTCGCAGCGCCGGCCCTGTTCGCAAACCGGCACCGTTCCTTCAAGTGCTTGCGGCCTGGACGGCGTACTTGATCTTCACTTAAATATAGGGAGTTGCCGGGATTGAGGATTGCTGTTTTGTGCCGATCTTTTGCTCTTTTGTGGCAAAATGGTCAGCTGGGGGAGGTCGTTCTCCGGGTATACTCGGAGGGCAGGCAGGAGAAATACTTTCTAAAGGCGCGGCTGAATTGGGCGGGACTGCCAAAACCGACTTCGAAGGCAATTTGGGTGATGCTGATTTTGTTTTCGGCGATCATTTGCGCGGCGCGTTTGAGCTTGTACATGCGGATGAACTCGCCGGGCGCCTGGCCCGTGATGGCGCGCAGTTTCCGGTGCAGCTGGCTGCGGCTGACAAACATCTTTTGCGCCAGCCGCTCGCTGTCGAAACCTTCATCCGCGAGGTTTTCCTCCAGGGCCAGCAAAAGCCTCTGCATAAATTCCTTCTCGACCGCATTGGCCGCGAGGGGCTCAGGCTGCAGATTCAATTCCTGCCTGATTTTTTCGCGCAGGCGCCTGCGCTGATCGACGAGATTATTTATCCGCGCGAGGAGTTCGTCAGCATCGAAAGGCTTGGTGATATAGTCATCCGCGCCGGTTTCGAGCCCCCTGATTTTGTCATCCGGCAAGGCTCTGGCGGTCAGGAGAATGACCGGGATATGGCTGGTCTGCCAGCCGGTTTTAAGGCGATGACAAAACTCGAGGCCATCCACGCCCGGCATCATCACATCGCTCAGGATGAGGTCGGGCATGCTCTTTCCCGCCAGGGCGATGCCCTCGACAGCGTTTTCAGCCTGAACCGTGTCATATTCCTGCTCGAGCAGGCCGGCCAGGAAAAACCGGAGATCGGCGGAATCATCCACAATGAGAATTTTCGGCCGCCGGACCGCCTGCCGGCTCGATGCGCCGTCCTTTGCCCCCATCCCGCCGGCTTCTGCAAGCAGCGCTTCCGCCGCGTCAGCCGGACCGGCCGCATCCGGCGCGCTTTCCGGCACTTCCCGGCCCGGAACCGGCGCCCGGCTTCTTCGCCCCTGCCCTTCTGCATGAGCGCCTGCCTCACCATCCTCCGCGGCCGCGGGACTGGTCTGCAGCTCTTCATCAAGAGGAATTTTCAAAATAAAAGCCGATCCCTCTCCTGCGCGGCTCGAGACCGAGATCTCCCACTGGTGCAGGGTCGCCAGTTCCTTGACCAGAGCCAGTCCGATGCCCGAGCCCCCATAGTTCCTTTTGGACGAGTCATCGACCTGGAAGAAGCGGTTGAAAATATTGGCCTGGTCCTCTTCCGGGATGCCGATCCCGCTGTCGATGATCGAGATCACCGCTGTTCGAGCGGCGGATGGGTGTTCAAAAGCCGGGGGCTGTTCGCAGCGCAGCTCCACCGCAATCCGTCCGCCGGCAGGCGTGAATTTAAAGGCGTTGCTGAGCAGATTGTTGATTATTTTTTCGAACTTGTCCCGGTCGAGCCGAGCCGCCAGCGAGTCCCTGTCCGGGCGGAAGATCAGTTCGATCTCTTTTTGCGCGGCCAAAGGTTTAAAGCTGTCGGCGATGCCCATCAGCAAATGAACCAGGTCATGCTGCTCCAAAAGCAGCGGTATCGTCGCCGCTTCGAGCTGCGAGAGCTCGAGCAGTTGATCGATCAACCGCTGCAGTTTCCCTGCGTTCCGGTAAAGCATGCGGTAATATTCGGCCCGGTTCTTCCTGATCTTGCCGTTGATGAGCTGCTCCAGCGGGCCTTTCATCAAGGTCAATGGCGTGCGGAACTCATGGGAGAGATTGGCAAAAAACCGTGATTTCATATTTTCAACTTCGCGCAGATGGGCGAACTCGAGCTCCTGCATCCTGAGCATCGCCTGGGTTTTAGTGCGATGGGCCTGAAACCGGACCAGGCCGTAGGTGCTGCCGGCGAAGATCAGCAGATAGAGGAGGATGGCCCAGCCGGTCTGCCACCACGGCGGCGTGATGGTCACCCTGATTCCGGTCACCTGATCATTCCAGACCCCGTCGCTGTTCGTCGCCCTGGCTTTGAAGGTATACCGCCCCGGATTCAGATTGGTATAGGTGACATAGCGCCTGGCTCCTCCGTCGACCCAGCCGGCATCGAACCCTTCCATCATGTAGGCGTATTCGATCGCGGCGGGAGCGTTGTAATCCAGGGCCGCGAGCTGGAACGAAAAGACGTTCTGCCGGTGCGAGAGGGTGATTTCTTTTGCATAGAGACTGCTTTTCTGTCCGTTCAAAGCGGGATCATCGGCTGCCACCGGAGTATTGAAAATATGAAAATCGGCCAGGACAACCGGCGGCCGGTAGAGAGAGCGGGTGATCGTGCGCGGATCAAAACAGTTCAAGCCGCTTGTGCTCCCCATCAGCATCATTCCGCCACCGGCATTCAGTGCTGAGGAGGAATTGAAATCGACGCCGAGGAGGCCGTCGGACTCGTCATAGTTGATGACCTCGCCATCCTCTGTATTGAAGGAAGAGATGCCGGCCGCTGTGCCGAGCCAGAGGTTGCCGTTATCATCCTCGAGGATGGTTTTAATCGAATTGTTCGCCAGGCCGTCTGCCGTGGTGCAGGAGGAGATGATAGTGGCCTGCGCGACTGGCAGGTCAGCGCCGCCGTCCTGCACGACCAGCTTGTTCAATCCGCCGCTGGTCCCGATCCACAAAACCGTTTCATCCGCCGGCAGGCTCTTTTTCCCGTGTTTAGCTTCGCAGATCGCATAGATGCTGTTGCTGTTGAGCGCTCCGCTGCTCACGCCCCCGGCGATTTCCTGCTCGTCCGCTCTCCCCTCTCCGGCGAACCAGTGGGAAAAGCTTCCACCGTTCTCTTCAGAGAACAGGTTCAACCCGCCGCCGTTGGTCCCGATCCAGAGCCGATCTCTGCTGTCCTGGAAGAGGACCCAGACATCGTTGTGACTCAGGCTGCGGGGATCATCCGGATCGTGCAGCCAGAGTCGATAGGCCCCCGTGACCGGATCCAGGCGCGCCAGTCCGAGCCCCCAGTAGCCGATCCACAGATTATTCTGCTGATCGCACCAGAGGGCTTTATTGTACTGGATGGCCGGGATGGTGATTTTTTTATCGTGGGCCTGAACGGAGCGCGGCCGGCTGGTTTTCAGGTCGAGGCGGAACAATCCCGAGCCGTAGGTTCCGATCCACAGCTCCTGCCCGCCGCCGGAGGCCAGGGACCAGATGTTGAGCCCGGTGGATCCGGAATCTCTTTTTATTTCCCGGCTGCTGTTTGACGGATGCGCGCTAAAGGCATCGGTGTAGTAGAGTCCTTCCTCGGTGCCGAACCAGATCCGGCCCTCCCCGGTCCTGGCCATCGCCGTGACATTTTTCGCCAACCCCTGCGTATTGATAAAAGGGGCTTCCCGTGAGAGCGTGTTGTTGAATTTCTGGCTCCTGGAGGGGAAAAAACAGAGGCCGTTTTCCGTGGCCACCCACAGCACGCCGGACCGGTCCCTGATCATGCCGTTGATGTGGCTGTGGGCCAGACTGTGGGGATCATCATCGTCCGGGACGAATCGGTCGAAACTCCCCATTTCCCTGTTGAAGCGGATGAGACCGGCGAACGAATCGATCCACAGGATGCTCTCGCCTGCGTTCATCTCCTCGATCACCGAACCGGCTGAGGCGCCGAACTGCAGATCATCCGGATTGGGAATGTGAATTTTCGAAAACGCCCCGGTGCCGGCATGGTATCTGGTCAAGCCATCGGCCGTTCCTATCCAGATGAGACCCGGATCATGTTCTGAACGCGTCAGATTCCAGACAATATCATCGCTCAGGGCGCCGGGATCCTCCTTTTGGGCGTAAAAGCGGGTGATTTTCTCGCTGCCGTCCCGGGAGCCGGAGGGCAGCCGGTTCAATCCGTGGTAGGTGCCGATCCAGATGTTCCCCTGCGGATCCGCGACGATCGAGGTGACATAATCGCTGCTGAGCGAGGCCGGATCCCCGGGGATGAAATGCCAGTGCGCCATCTGCCCGCTGACGGGATCAAGGCGGTAGAGGCCGTCTCTGTAGGTCCCTATCCAGACGGCGTTTTCGTTCTCTTCGTAAATGGCGGTGATCGCATTTTCCTTGATGGCGCCGGTTTTCAGGTCCCACTTGCTGAAGCGGTCGGCCGCTGGATCATACCGTTGCACGGCGCCGCTTTTGGTGCCGATCCAGATCCTGCCGGCGCGGTCTTCCACCAGGGTTGAGACGGAGTTGTCGGCCAGCGAGTTTTCATTACCGGGGATGGTGCGGAAAATGCGCATGTCATAGCCGTCGAAGCGGTTCAGCCCGTCATCGGTGGCGAACCACAGCAGTCCCAGCCGGTCCTGCAGCAGATCGTTGATGTTGTTGCTGGTCAGACCGTCGGCGGTGGTGATGCGGTTGAAGCGGATGGAGGGAGCGGGGCGGTTACGGGTGTTCCCCTGGGCGGTACCTGCAGCCAGGACGAGGATGGCCCAGATCATGAGCAGCGCGCTGAGGATTAACCGGTTAGAAACTCTGTCTGTTGCGATGCCGCCCATGAGCCACCCCTGCATGAGCACTGTTGTCCTGGTCGTGTGCCGGGATGCGTCCTGTCACACAGAAATAGAGATCGGATGGGAGAGGGCAAATTCATTTTCAGGCGGCCGGACTGCAGCCGGCACGCGTTCCGCTCCCCGCCTGCTGGTAAATTAGCCAGGCGGTAAGTGAAAATCAAGTACTATCTCGCCATATTTTTTAATCCGTTCCAGCTCGCGATATACTCCAGACTCTCGTCCACTCCCGGAAGCTCCTCCGCACTCACTTCCCACCTACCCTTCAGCCCAAGTTCTTCGGCCGTCAATTGAAAGTGACACATGGCGATACCGAGGTCGACGCGCGGGAGATCGGCGATGGTGAAAGGGATCAGTGAAGTCCGGCCGGACTTGTAGCCGGGTTTGCGCTGCAAATAAAAATGACAGCTTTCGCCCTTCTGCACAACCCGCCAGGGCTGGCCGTTGCTGGCCGAGGGCGCCAGGCGCAGCATGGTGAGAGGAATTTCGAAAGCGCCCGCCTCGGCCGCGTGCAGGGGCGTCTCGAAACCGCCCTGTAAAAAGAGGCTCTCCCACGGCTTGCGCGAATCGGCCTTGATCTGGCTCCGCATCATCCGGCGCAGGCGGGTCTCTTCTGCCGGATAGCCGACCGCGGCCACAGCCGGGACGATCTCCGCCGCACCCGCACGGATGCGGCCTGCGAAACTGCTTTTGGCAAAGCTGCCGCCGAGCCAGCAGCTCCCCAGTCCGAGGCCGTTCGCATAGAGCAGGATGGCCTCCATACCCCAGCCGAAATCCTCGAGGTTCTTTTCGCCCGGCGAGGTGGCGCCGATGATGAATCCGGCCGGCTCCTTGATGAAGCCGTAGGTACCGAGGCCCTTGAGCGCGCCCGGATCGTCGCCGGCTGCGGCGGCGAGTTCAAAGCGCAGGGGCGTACCGAAGGGGCCGCTAGTGATCGATGCGCTAAAGGCCGCCAGCCGCGCGGCCGTCTCCGCGGCGATCGGCTTGTTCTCATAGGTGCGGCAGGAGCGCCGCTGTTTGATCAACTCAATTACGGAGGTGTCGAATGGGAGCATGGGTTTTCTTTCGTCTGAATTGTGTCTTGTTTTGAATATTGCCCGTCCTCACCGAGAAATCGCAGCCTGGCATTCGATGTGTGGTTGTTTTGCCGGTCAGAGCTGTCTTGATTTTGAAACTGCAGCTGAAATCAAATACATGATCAATAGTAAAATCTAACATCTTCTGTTAGAATATCCAACAAATTGTGTTAATTTATAATTCTCCGCTTAAATAATCACTCTCAAAGTGGAGGATTGGCCGTGCAGGATCCGATGGGATATCATCTGTCTTTGAGCGCTCAAAGAACAATCCTGTGTTTGCTTTTCTGTTTGCTTTT
>ENA-UOWO01003643-UOWO01003643.1-activated-sludge-metagenome-genome-assembly--contig:-NODE-3643-length-17704-cov-8.874214_pt1 | contig 17704 bp, 17 predicted proteins | sample MGYA00238148_ERZ761564 | MGnify/ENA primary metagenome ERZ761564 (study PRJEB28885, sample SAMN05720194) | activated sludge metagenome | isolation source: Anaerobic digester | place: USA...
CCCAAATTCCCCAGCGGCGTGGCCACTACATACAATCCAGCCTGAATTTCTAAGTCTTCACCCATGTCGCTCGTGTCCAAATAATGTGTCGTTTATTTCTAAGTCGTTCGCTACGAGCCATGAAGCACCCGTTTTCGCTGTCGGTCGTTGCTGTTCTGGCGGCGCTGTCCGGCGCAGCCAAAGCGCAGTCGGGTGAGCGAGTCATCACCAGCGAGAGCCCTGCGCGCACTGTAGCGCAAACCGGTGCTGCGACCGATGCGCCAGGCGCGCGACTTCGCGTCGTGTTGTTGTTGCCGCTCGATAACGCGCTATTGAAGCGCGCAGCGGTGACGGTGCGGGACGGCGCGAATGTGGTGTTCGCGACGCGCAAAAACGAAGTGATCGTGAGCGAATGCGCCTACGGCGGCGCGGGTGCTGAAAGCGTGGTCGCTGCGTATGAACGCTGTGTGGATGCGCGCACCGATTGGGTCATTGGGCCGCTGGGGCGCGCGGATGTGACCGCGCTGGCGCTGGCGAAATTAGCAGTGGCGCGGCCCACGTTGATGCTCTCGTCGCTGGGCACGGTGCCGCCGAACACGATGGCAGTGCTGGCGCCAGATTTGGAATCAGAAGGCGAGGCGATTGCGCAACAAGCGATGACTGACGCATGCCGTGCGCCGATGTTGGTGGAGGGCAGCGGTTCGTTGTCTGGTCGCGTGGCCGTGGCGGTAGCGAGCTATTGGCGCGACCAGAACGCGATCAAGCTGCGCCAGGCCTCACTCGGAGATCGCGGCAGCTGGCGAAAGGCGACCGAAGGCTGGCGGCGCGATAACGTGGATTGCGTGATCTTCGCGGGCGCGGGCGCGGTGCTTAGCGAATTGCGTCCGTATTTGCGCGGGATGAGCGTTTACATGACCAGCGCGAGCTACGAGGTTGCGCCGGATCGCACCACCGATTGGACGGGCTTGCGCATTGCTGATGCGCCGTGGTTGGTGGACTCAGAGCGCGAGGACTTTGTGCCGTACGCGCCGGCCGAGAAGCTCTCGCCGACGCTCGGGCGCCTGTATGCGCTCGGCGTGGATGCAGCCCGATTGGTCAGCGCCGCAGCGCGCGACTCGTTGCCACGTGCATTCGACGGGGCGATTGGTCAGCTCACTCTGAAAGACGGTCAGTACCGTCGGCAACCGATGGTGGGCGAATTTCGCGACCGAGCGCCAGTGAAGCTCGGGCAGTAAGCCAAGTGACAACCGCTGGAGAGCGCTATGAGCGCGACGCCGAGGCGCTTTTGTGCAAGGCGGGCCTCACTGTCGTGGCGCGCAATTGGTCGTGCCGCATGGGCGAGATTGATCTCATCATGAAGGACGGCGCAACGCTCGTGTTCGTGGAGGTTCGGCAACGCGTGAGCGCAAGCTTCGGCGGCGCCGGCGCGAGCATCGGCCGGCAAAAGCGCGAGCGCATTGAGCGCGCCGTCGGAATGTATTTAAGTCGGCTGCCGACAACGCCCGCATGCCGCGTCGACGCGGTATTGTTCGAAGGCGGTAAAAAGCCGGAGTGGCTTAAGAATATTTTTGCGGATTAGCGTAACTGCGTGGACCTGTGCGCCGTTTGCCCTGAACGTAGCCAAGGGTTCGATGCAAAATCAAACGCTCGGCTAAGCTCAGGGCGAACGGATTTAGTAATCGAGAAAATCGCAATGCCGGAATCTTTTACCGACCAATTTGCCGAATCCACCGACAACGCGATGGTGATCGGCATTCGAAAACACTTCGAGGATGCTGCCGAGAATTTCGCCACGGCCGCGGCGTCGCTCGCGCCCGTCATTGAAGACGCTTCCGGGCGCATCGTGAACGCGTTTATGGCGAACCATCGCGTGTTCACTTGCGGCAACGGCGGGTCGGCGTCCGACGCGGAACATCTGGCGGCGGAGCTAGTCGGGCGACTGGAGCGCGATCGGCCGGCATTGCCTGCGTTTGCACTATCCGCCAACAGCAGCGTGCTCACCGCTGTCGCCAATGATTACGGCTACCAAGACGTGTTTGCGCGGCAAGTGCGCGCGCATGGCAGTGCAGGCGACGTCCTGATCGCGATTTCTTGCAGCGGCAATTCGGCCAACGTGGTGGAGGCTGTTGCGGCAGCGCATGAGCGTGAAATGCAGGTGATTGCGCTCTCAGGCGCGGATCCGGGCAAGCTCGGGGAACAACTCTCGTCACGGGACTGTCTCATTTCAGTGCCCGCAACCCGCATAATGCGAGTTCAGGAGCTTCATCGCGTATGCATTCACGCATTGTGCGATGCCGTTGATCGAATTTTGTTGGGAGAGTAGCCATGAAAAAGAATGTGAAATTGATGTTGTCGGCAATTGCGGTGGCGGCCGTTGCAAACATGTTGTCCGGCTGCGCAGCGGTGGTTGTGGGCGGCGCAGTCGCTGCCGTTGCCGTCGCGGAAGATCGTCGTTCGAGCGGCGTCTTCATTGATGACGAAAACATCGAGAACCGCGCGCTCCTGAAAGTGAAATCGCGCTTCAGCAGTCAGGTGCATGTGAACATCACAAGCTACAACCGGCACGTGCTCATCAGCGGCGAAGCGGCGAGCGAGGCAGTGAAGCGCGGCGCTGAAGAAGAAGTGATGAGCGTAGGCGGCATCAAACGTGTGTTTAACGAGCTCGCAATAGGCGAATCGCGCGGCGTAATGTCGGTGACCAACGATACGCGTCTGACGACATTGGTGAAAACACGGTTCCTAGAAGCGAATCGGTTCCAACCGAATCATGTAAAGGTTGTGACCGAAGCGGGGGTGGTTTACCTCATGGGCATTGTGAAGCGGGCGGAAGCAGAATCCGCGAGCCAACTCGCGAGCACCACCAGCGGTGTGACGCGGGTGGTGCGCTTGTTTGAATACCTCGACTAAAATTCAGGTTTTGCTGCTGGGCAATCCGCACTGGCAGCGCCTCTCGACGACGAGATCCTCAGGAACCTGAAATGACACAAGCTACTGCCGATCGCGAGGTCGATGCCCGAGGGCTCAATTGCCCGCTGCCCATTTTGCGCACGAAAAAAGCGCTCAATGACATGAAAAGCGGGGAAGTGCTGCGCGTGGTCGCCACCGACCCGGCCTCGCAGCGCGACTTTCAGGCGTTCGCGCGACAAACGGGCAATGCGCTGGTTGATCAAAGCGCGGCGAACGGAGAGTTTATTTTCTTGCTGCGGCGCAAATAAACCACGTCACATGCGCTCCGGAGCCCTGCTCCGGATTGACGGTCTCGCCTTGGTGGGACTGTCAGAGTGGCGCTAAGGTCGAAGAATCTTCAGGATCGCGGCCTCAACAGCCGGGTCATGGCCTTGCAGTTTTAGAGATTGGCGGAGCGCTGGCAGCGCATCGCGTCCAGCGCCATTTTGGTATTGCGCCAACCCCAAACATTGCCACGCCTGCGCGCTGGACGGCTGGTCAACAGTCCAACGCTGACAAACGCCCTGCACAGCGGCGAAATTTCCTGTGCGGCGCGCCGCTTCTGATTGCTGGATATAGCCGTCGATGCGCACGCGTCGCTGATTCGCCTCGGCAGAAAGGCGGGCGATCGTGGCCTCTTCCGAAGTGGCTGTTGGCGCTGTTCGTTGTGACGGAACTGTTTTTGGCTTGGTGGGCGGATCGACGTTCGCAGCCGTGGATGCGTCGGCTTTAGCGCTAACGTCGCTGGCACTCGATGTTGGCTGCGGCGTGTTCTTTGCGCGGTCCGGTCCTGGCATCGACGACACAATACCCATCAGCGCGCGCTCCGCGCTAGCCTTGACGTCGGCACCGCCGCTGGCTGTTGCGCGTCCCCACTCGGACATGTACGGCTTCAAAGCATTGAAATCGTCGCGCCAGGCCGTACCCAGAATGACCACCGCCGCCGCCAGCACCATTAGCGCCGCTGATACCGTGGTTACCGCCATCGGACGCGCCATGATTACGGCGTCGCCGCTGGCATCCCAAACCGTTTCTTGCTCTCGTGCGTCTTGCATCACGCCCTTGAGTCGCGCGAGGGCTAGCGGCCAGAAACCGCCAACCGACCCGACCCATGCGACGCGCCTAGCGCGCGCCCACGCAAGCTGCATCGCGTTAGGATGCGCATGATCGGCGGGGCGGGACGCGCCGGTGACCACGACCATACCGAATAACCACTTGCCACACGTGGTACGAAACCGCTGTGTAAGAAATGCCTCCAACGGCATCGTTGCCAACACGACGAGAACCGGCAATACGACGGGAGAGCGCAGCGCAACCCACCATAGGTTAAGCGATGGCGCGAACGCTTCTGCCGCTGCGATTAGACCGTAAACCAGTAAACCGACGAGTGCGTAATCAACGAGTCGCGCCGCCACGCGGCGCCAGACACTTGTTGCCGTCACGTAGCCGGCAGCGCTGCGTGTGAGCTCCATGAGACGAAGCTTAAAAATCCACGCGATGTCATGCTGGGGAGCTGGTACGCCGAGGAAAATAGAGCCTTCGCGTCGCCACTTGATCACGGCTAGACGGGACAAGCTTGCCGCTGAGACAGGCACATCCTTCGCTTGCGATACAGACATCGCTGCAAGAAACATCAAGATCGCAACAATCAACGCTACCACGGATGCGTACGCGAACGAAAGCTCGGGGACGGCATCGAAGGGCTGAACAAACGCACCCCACAGCAGCAGCCACGCGCCAATCGCCAGCAGGTAAACCAGCGGTGACGACCACGCGCCAGCCTCGGGCAGCGGGTCGGCCAGCGAACTGACACCCGGCAAAAGTTTCGGAGTGCTACTACCTGTGCTCAGGCGCGAGCCTTCCATCGCGGCGTCACCGACCTGCCCTGACTGGGACGCCTCACCGGTCGTATCTCGTCCGCCGCCGACAGGCAAACGCCAAGGGCCTGACCCCACGCCGGGGCTGAGCGCGGCGTCATAGTCTTTGCGGCGAATTGGATCCACCAATATCGAGGCTGCAAGGGCAGCGAATCTCACCGCCTCTTCGGTATCGCCGGAAGCGTCGCGCGGTACGGCCCAGAAGCGCCTAAGGACCGAGCGCAACGAGGCCTGAATCTCATCAGTAGGACTCGTCGGGCTTAACTCTAGCGCTTCATAAATGCTGCTACTGCGCATGACATAGGACTAATTTGCGTTAGCGTGATGATACTCGGACACGTCCAACGCTCGGTGACCCTAGTCGTTTTCACCGTTTTCCTTGGCGCGGGGATAACGGTTGCACGCGCTAAAGTTCTAGCGCAAAAAAAACGGCCCCGAAAGGCCGTTTTTTGTAGCAAACCAGCGATTAAGCGCCGGTCGGCTGACGCGAGGTAAGCTTCTCGCGAATACGCGCAGATTTGCCCGAACGGTCGCGGAGGTAATAAAGCTTGGCGCGACGCACGGCGCCGCGGCGCTTCACTTCAATCGAAGCGATCAGCGTGGAGTACATCTGGAAAGTACGCTCAACGCCCTCGCCATTGGAAATTTTACGGACGATAAACGAGCTGTTGAGGCCTTTGTTACGCTTAGCGATCACGGTGCCTTCGTAAGCCTGAACGCGCTTGCGCTCACCTTCAACGACGTTTACGTTCACGATGATTGTGTCGCCCGGTGCGAATGCTGGGATCGTCTTGTTAAGACGGGCGATCTCTTCTTGCTCTAGTTGAGCGATCAAAAATTTTGACATTTTTGTTCCTTGTTTTGGTGTTTTCAGAGTCTGAGCGGTGTGCGATCACGGAGGCCATAGGCGACTCCGAATCTATGTCTGAAACGCCTAAGCGATCAGACACTAAACACACATCAGTTCCGTATGAACCGACTTGTTTCCGACGTTACCGTTGGGACAAGCCGTATTCTTTTAGGAATTCAGCAGTAAGCCTACGATTTTAACTCGTTTTGGGTCGGTTTGTCGAATTCGGCTGCCGACTGGATCATTGCCTGCTCCTCGAGTGTCAAATTTGCGTTCAGCAATAAATCTGGGCGACGCTTCCATGTGCGGAGTAAGGCTTCACGGCGACGCCATTGGTCGATTTCCGCATGGTCGCCTTTAGCAAGCTCAGATGGAATGTTTTCGCCTGAGGCTGTTGCGGCGACGGCGTATTGCGGCCAGTCGAGCCGTCCGTCCGAAAATGATTCGAACGTCACCGATTCGTCATCACCCAAGGCGCCAGGAATCAGACGCACACAACTGTCGATGACCACTGCCGCCGGCAATTCGCCACCAGACAGCACGTAATCGCCAATCGAAACGATGGCGTCCACGTTTTCGTCGATCCAACGCTGGTCAATGCCTTCGTAGCGTCCTGCGACAAAGGTCAGGTGATTGCATTTGGCCAATTCGCGGGCGCGAGATTGGTTGAGTGTGGCGCCGTCGGGGCTCATGAAAACGACAGTCGATTTTTCGCCGTGCCACGCGCGCGCCGCAGCAAGCGCCGCATCAAGTGGAGCAGGCATCAGCACCATGCCGGGACCGCCAGCCGCGGGCCGCGCGTCAATAGACCTTCGTGTGTCCGTTGCAAAACCATGCAAGGGAAAACCTTGCCAACGCCACAACCCAAGCTCGCGAGCACGACCAGTGACGCCGTACTTCAGCGCATTTTCAACGAGTTCAGGAAATGCCGCGATCACGGAGATCGACAACATGATTAGTCGAGACCTTCCCAGTCCACATCAACACGACGCGCAGCAAGATCAACCGAGCGCACGATCGCATCAACGAAAGGAATGAGCTCATCTCCGGTTGCGGCTTTCGGGTCACCGTCCGGGCGCTTGACGCGCAAAATTGGATGTGCACCGGACTCGAAAATTTCGGTGATCTCACCAAACAGACGTTCACCGTTGGTACAGCGCAGTCCGATCAAATCAATCCAGTAATACTCACCGTCCGGCAGCGGCGCGAACAAACTGCGGTCGACCGAAATTTCTTTGTTAGTGAGTTTCGCGGCGGCTTCTGGAGAATCGATGCCGACAATCTGCGCGACGATGCTTTCACCGTGCCGACGCGATTTGGTAACGGCGTAGACCGTGTTGCCGATCTTCACTTCACGCGCCTTAAGCAGCGTCTGCGCGTCTTGCGAGTACGGATACCAATGCAACGCCCCAGTCAACCCGTACGGGCGACCTACCTTAGCGAGGGCGATGAAGGTTGGCGTCGCAGCGGCGTGCGACGATTCCGCCACAGGTGCGGGCGGAATATCCACGGCGGAAGCCAATGGGCTGGCGGATTTCATGTTGCTGCCGGTGACGACAGCAGATTGCGCGCCGCCACGCGAATAGGGAACTTAAGCGGCTGGAGCAGCAGCGGCTTTTGCCAGACCTTTCGCGAGACGCGAAACGGTATCCGACATTTGCGCGCCCTTGCTCGTCCAGTGCGTCAAGCGCTCCTGAGCGATACGCACGTTTTCAGCGCCTTCTTTGCCGACTGGGTTGTAGAAACCCAAGCGCTCAATGTAGCGGCCATCACGGCGATTGCGCGAATCAGCAACAACGATATTGAAGAAAGGCGAACCCTTAGAACCACCGCGAGAAAGACGAATAACAACCATGACAGTATTTGTAGCCGAGAATTTGGTTAGCCGACGATTATAGCGCGATTTCTTGCATTGCGATAGTTTGGGCGGGAGCAAGAACGGTAAAAGCGAAAAGTGTTGATCGACTTTTACAAAAATACCGCTCCGAGCGCCGCCCAGCGGTCGTTGCGAGCAAAAAGCTATTGATCAAAGGTCGAAAAAAGCTAAGCCGCAGCGACGCTAGCGCCCACTAACACGCGCAGCTCGGGCAAGCATGAACCGCAGTTTGTTCCGCATTTTTTAGCCGTCTGAAGCGCGTTCAGGCGTTCCGCCGGATTGCCTTGAGCGGCAGCACAAAACTCAACAATTTCCCGCTCCGGCACATTAAAGCAGTTGCACACGACTTTTCCGCGTGCGACGAACCCACCGGGTGCCGCCGCACTTCCAGCGAGTAAGCGCTGACGTAACTCCAGCACCGACGTGCCCGACAAAAAGTAGTCGCGCATCCAAGTCTCCGCCGCCAGATCGCCCGCCAGACGCGCGCCGACCAGTCGCCCATCTTCCACCCGCACCCGGCGGCTCAGATTGCGGCGAGCGTCGTCGTAGGCCAGCGTGCTCCCACCAACCAATCCCAAGACACGGTCAATCTGCATTAATGTCGCGGCGTCCGGCGCAGTCTCAGCCGCCAAACGAAGCACTACACCAGGGCGCTCCGCGCCAATCAAAGTGGCGCTGGCAAACATGCCGCCGGCATTGGCGGACATCGTTTGGGCAACTTCACGTAGCTCGTCGCAAACTGCCACCGGATCGCGCCCACTTTCTACGTCAGCGACATAAGCAAACGCCACCATCAGCCACGGCAGTGCGGCGCGCTCGACGCGAACAGCGGTGTGTTTGAGTTCGGGCTGCTTGGATACCGGATCAAAACTACCAGTGGTCAACGCGTTCACACCATGCGAACCCGCTGCAGCGAGCGTGAGCCGCCCCCAATGCATCGGCAAGTAACACTGTCCGGAGCGCACATCGTCGCTCGCCGCGAGACGCACCAACAGGTCGCCGCGACGCGACGAGACTTTCACCACTTCGCCTGCGACCAAACCGCGTCGCGCCAGATCGTTGCTATTCATGGTGAACATCGGCTCAGGCTCGTGGCCATATAGCTGCGGCACGCGCCCTGTGCGGCTCATGCCATGCCATTGATCGCGCAGCCGCCCTGTCGTGAGGGCTAGCGGATAGCGCGCGTCTACAGGCTCTGCAACAGGTTTGTACGGCGTCACGCGAAATTGCGCTCTTCCAGTTGCAGTCGGGAAAATGCCGTCACCGTAGAGCCGCGCCGAGCCCACCGTTGCGCGTGCGGGAAACGGCCATTGCTGCGGGCCAGTGGCTTCGAGCACTTCGTAACTCAGCCCGGTGATGTCCAAGTCTCGCCCACGTGTTGTCTGGACATGTTCGTTGAAAATTTCTTCTGGCGATTCATATGGAAACAACGTTTCGCTGCGCCCAAGCTTTCGCTCAAGCCGGCGCGCAAACTCAACGACAATCTCCCAATCGTGCCGAGCAAGCCCAGGCGGCGGCAACACGCCGTTAACGTGCGTAATACGGCGCTCCGAATTAGTCACGGTGCCGTGCTTTTCGCCCCAGGTGCTGGCCGGTAACAAAACGTCCGCCAGCTTCGCGGTTTCGGTGGTGGCGAACGCCTCTTGCACGATCGCGCATTCCGCCTGCGAAAACGCATCAGCAACCGAACGCAAGTCAGGCATCGATTGCGCGGGATTAGTGCACGCAATCCAGAGCAGTTTGATTTCGCCTCGACGCACGGCGTCAAACATTTCCACGGCCGATTTGCCGGGGACCGCAGGCAGCGCAGGCACGCCCCAGAGCGCAGCCACTTCCGCGCGATGTTCGGCATTGACTACTTCGCGATGGCCCGGGAGCAAATTGGCCAGCCCGCCCACTTCACGCCCGCCCATCGCGTTCGGTTGGCCCGTCAACGAGAACGGACCAGCGCCGGGCTTGCCAAGTTGCGCCGTTGCGAGATGCAAATTAATGAGCGCCGCATTTTTGTCGGTGCCGGACGATGATTGATTCAAGCCTTGGCAGTACAGCGAGAGCGTGGCTTTAGAAGATTTCCACCACGTTGCGAATTCAACAATTTGCGTATCGCTCACGCCGCAAATACGCGCGGCCCATGCCGGAGAGCATTCACGCACGGCGAGCTTCAACGCCGCAAAACCTTCCGTATGCGCAGCGATGTAGGCCGCGTGTGTCGCGTCTTCCCACAACAACCAATGCAACACCGCGTTAAACAGCGCCACGTCGGTCCCGGGAAGAATCGGCAGATGCATGTCCGCAGCGCGCGCGGTTTCCGTTCGACGTGGATCGATGCACACCACTTTGAGCGAGGGATTCTTAGTCTTGGCGTCTTCAAGGCGACGATAGAGAATCGGGTGTGCCCACGCGGCGTTGCTGCCGGCAATGACCACCAATTCCGCATGGTTCAAATCTTCGTAACACGCAGGTGGTGCGTCGGCACCGAGCGTAGCTTTGTAACCGGCCACTGCGGACGACATGCACAGCCGCGAATTGGTGTCGACGTTGTTGGTGCCAATCAAGCCTTTGACCAGCTTGTTAAACACGTAGTAATCCTCAGTTAGCAGCTGTCCGGAGATGTAAAAGCCCACGCTGTCAGGGCCGTGCGCGGCGATCGTCGTCGCAAACTTTTCAACCAACGCGTCTAATGCAACATCCCAACTCACGCGCGTACGTTGCTCGTCGCGAGACACACGCATTTCCGGGTGCAGCGCCCGACCGTATGGCGTGGTCGTCAGATGCAGCGTGCTGCCCTTGGTGCACAAGCGACCAAAGTTAGCCGGATGCTCCGGATCGCCACGCACGGCGGTGATGCGCTTGCCGTCCGTCGTTGCCAATACGCCGCAGCCAACACCGCAGTACGGACAGGTTGTTTTGACTTCCTTCATGCCCAGCCCGGACGCATCATCAATCGTTCGCACCGACGGCCCCCTCGGCTACGAAAGATCAACGAATACATCTCCGTTGTCCACTTTCACGGTAAAGCGCTGGGTGCAGCCCACGTCGGGCGCGACCGCTTCTCCGCTCCTCAATTCAATCGACCAGTTGTGCAACGGGCAGGCTACGCGCTCGCCAAACACGATGCCTTGCGAAAGTGGGCCGCCTTTGTGCGGGCATTTATCAAGTAACGCGAACACCACGTTCTCCGAATTTCTGAACACGGCCACGTTGCCACCTTCGCTCTCGCTGCGCTCAACCACGCGTGCGCCCAGCACCGGAATCTCATCAAATTTGCACACGTAAAACCATGCGGGATTCTTGTCGTTACCGCGAAGGCGGGGACCTAGACCGTCCGCCGTGGCGAGTCCAGCAACCGATAACGAAGCGTTGCCGCTCGCTGTCTGGATTCCTGTCTTCGCGGGAATGACAGGGAAAGTGGCGCTCATACGGCCTCCTTCATGGCCGCCGTAGCCACCGCCTTAATCGGAATGAACTGGCGCGTATCCACACGCGCTTTATCAAACTCTGCCCACGGATCGGGCTCGCCATCGAGGGCAAATTGCAAACGCTCCCAGAGCGCCTTGCGATTGGCCGCATCTTCGATCACTTTTTGTTTCACGTAATCAAGGCCCACGCGCGCAAGGTAGTGCACCGTGCGCTCAAGATACCAGCCCTCTTCGCGGTAGAGCTGCATGAACGCGCCGGTGTATTCGAGCACTTCCTCCGACGATTTCACCTTCACGAAGAACTGCGCAACTTCGGTTTTGATGCCGCCGTTACCGCCAACGTAAAGCTCCCAACCGGAATCCACACCGATCACACCCACGTCCTTAATGCCGGCTTCAGCGCAATTTCGCGGACAACCGCTCACTGCAAATTTCACTTTGTGCGGCGCATACATGCGCCACATGGCGCGCTCAAGATCTTTGCCCATTTGCGTGGAGTCTTGCGTGCCAAATCGGCACCATTCCGAGCCCACACAGGTTTTCACGGTGCGTAGCGCTTTGGCATACGCGTGGCCCGACACCATGCCGATGTCTTTCCACACAGCGGGCAAGTCTTCTTTCTTCACGCCCAACAAGTCGATGCGTTGCCCCCCGGTCACTTTCACCGTGGGGATTTTGTATTTGTCGACTGCGTCTGCGATGCGGCGCAGCTCGCTTGACGTCGTCTCGCCGCCCCACATGCGTGGGATCACGCTAAAGGTGCCATTCTTCTGAATGTTGGCGTGCGCACGCTCGTTGATGTAGCGCGACTGTGGATCATCCAGCGCATCCTTCGGCCACGTTGAAATCAAGTAGTAATTGATCGCCGGGCGGCAAGACGTGCAGCCATTTGCCGTGCACCATTGCATGAATTTCATCGTCTCCGGCACCGACAACAATTTCTGCGCCTTGATCGCGTCGCGTACTTCTTGATGCGTGTGATCGGTGCATGCGCACATCGGTTTGGTCTTAGGCGTGGCACTGTAATCGCCACCGGCTGTGAACATCAACAATTGCTCGACCAAACCCGTGCACGAACCACATGACGACGACGCTTTGGTGTGCTTACGCACTTCGTCGAGCGTAAACAAACCTTTGTCTTTAATCGCTTTGGTGATGGTGCCTTTGCATACGCCATTGCAACCGCAGACTTCGTCGCTGTCTTTCATTGAAGAAATACGCGTATTGCCTTCATGCCCGACATCACCAATGTTTGATTCGCCAAACATCAATTGATCGCGAATCTCCGCAACGTTTTTGCCTTCACGCAGCAATTTGAAATACCACGAGCCGTCCACCGTGTCGCCGTAAAGGCACGCGCCCACCAGCTTATCGTCTTTGATTACCAGCCGTTTATATACGCCGCCCATTGGGTCCGAAAGCACGATGTCTTCAGTATCGTCGTCGCCCTGAAAATTGCCCGCGCTAAACAAATCAACGCCCGTCACTTTGAGCTTGGTCGAAGTCACCGAACCCACGTAACGGGCAATGCCATATTCGGCTAAGTGGTTGGCGCAAACCTTTGCCATTTCAAACAGTGGTGCAACCAAGCCGTACGCCATGCCACGATGGTTTACGCATTCGCCGACGGAATAAATGCGTGGATCGGTCAGCGTTTGCATCGTGTCGTTCACGATGATGCCACCGGGTCGCGCGCTCACTTGCAAGCCGGATTTTTCTGCGAGCGAAGTGTTGGGCCGAATGCCCACTGCCATCACCACCAAATCAGCCGGAATTTGTTCGCCGGTTTTGAAACGAAGCGCCGCAACGCGCCCCGACTCGCCTGCGATCAACGCTTCGGTCTGCGCTTGCATTTTGAATTCGATGCCTTTGGCTTCGAGCGAGGCTTGCAACAGTTTGCCTGCCTTTTCGTCCAACTGGCGCTCCATGAGCCAAGGCATGACGTGCACCACGGTGACATCCATGCCGCGAAGCTTCAATCCGTTGGCCGCTTCGAGTCCGAGCAAACCGCCGCCGATGACGACTGCCTTTTTGTAAAGCTTCGCCGCGTCAATCATCGCTTCGGTGTCGGCGATATCGCGATACGAAATTACGCCGGGCAACGATTTGCCTTCGATAGGAAGGATGAACGGGTTAGAGCCGGTTGCGATGAGCAGGCGGTCGTAGCCGAACGCTTCGCCGGTATTAGTTCTCAATTCACGGCGCGTACGGTGTATTTCGGTGATTGTTTTGCCAGTAATGAGATTGATACCGTTATCTGTGTACCAATCCCAGTCGTTCAACACGATGTCTTTTATGGTCTGCTCACCAGCGAGCACGGGCGAAAGCAGGATACGGTTGTAATTGGGATGCGGCTCGGAACCAAACACGGTGATGTCGTATTTGTCGGGCGCGATCTTCAAAAGCTCCTCAACCGTCCGGATACCGGCCATACCGTTGCCAATGACAGCAAGTTTTTGTTTGTTCATGTAAGCGCTACTCATTACGCTGCACGCTTTTGTTTCGCGTATAAAAACTCAACGACGGCCTTACGGTAATGGTGGTAATCGGTGTTCTCTGCCAGCGCGAGGCGATCACGGGGACGTGGTAAATCAACATCAAGAATTTCACCGATCGTCGCCGCTGGTCCGTTGGTCATCATCACAATCCGATCCGATAGCAGCACCGCTTCGTCGACGTCATGCGTCACCATCACCACGGTTGATTTCGTTTCGGCCACGATGCGCAGCAGCTCATCTTGCAGGTGCGCACGCGTAAGCGCGTCCAGCGCACCAAACGGCTCGTCAAGCAACAACACGGCCGGTTCAATAGCTAGCGCGCGGGCAATACCCACGCGCTGTTTCATGCCGCCCGAAATTTCGTTAGGATGCTTATGCATTGCGTGCGTCAGTCCCACCATTTTTAGCGCCGCTTCGGTGCGTGCGGTGAGTTGCGGCTTTTTTTCCGTTGCGCCGAACACGCGTTCGACTGCCAAGTAAACGTTGTTAAAACACGTCAGCCACGGCAGCAACGAGTGATTTTGAAACACCACGCCCCGGTCCGGACCCGGCCCCGAAATTTCGCGTCCACCGCAGACCAATACGCCACTCGACGCATCACTCAAACCTGCGATCAAGTTGAGAAGCGTTGATTTTCCGCAGCCCGAGTGACCAATCAGCGCTACGAATTCGCCGCGCTGAACGCGCAGATTGACGTCGCGTATTGCGATGAATTCGCCTTGCTTGGTGTTGAAGCGTTTATCGACATTGTCGACGACTAGATGAAATGAATTGCTCATGTCTGTTCTCCTCGGCTACCCGCATTCAAACTTGTTCAAACTTAAAGCGATTGGCCACCGCGATTAGCAGTCGCTCCAAGAGCAAGCCAACGATGCCAATCGTGAAGATGGCGATGATGATGTGTTCCATCACTAGGTTGTTCCACTCGTCCCACAGCCAGAAGCCAATGCCCACGCCGCCGGTCAGCATCTCCGCGGCCACGATCACCAGCCACGCGACACCAATCGAGAGCTGCACGCCCGTGAGCATGTAGGGCAATACGGCGGGCAGCAAAATCTTGGTGAACACTTTCCACTCGGAGAGGTTCAACACGCGTGCCACATTCAAATAGTCTTGCGGAATACGCTGCACACCGACCGCCGTGTTGATAATCATTGGCCAAATAGAGCAAATAAAAATCACCCAAATCGCAGCAGGATTGGCGGCCTTAAACACCATGAGTCCAATCGGCAACCATGCCAACGGCGACACTGGGCGAAGGATGCTGATGATCGGCGCAGTCATGCGATTTAAGTAGGTGAAACGGCCAATCATGAACCCCATCGGGATGCCTACTAGCGCGGCGAGGCCAAAGCCAATACCCACGCGTTGCAACGAAGCCAAAATGTTCCAGCCAATGCCTTGATCGTTCGGCCCTTTTCGATAGAACGGATCGCTGAACAATTTCACCGCGCTGTCCCACACTTTGGCGGGTCCCGGAAACTGCGAAACCGTTTGCGAAAGCGCTTGCCACAGCAATAGGAACAGCAACACACCCACTAATCCCGGCACCACACTTTGCACGAATCCGGTAAGCGCTTCACGCCGACGACGCGCGGCCAGTTGCGTCTTCTCATTGCGTTCAATATGGGCCGCAGTGGCTACGACCGCATCGGGCGCGACGACGCTTGGCGTAGTTGTCACGGCAATCTCGGATGCATCCGAAGCAGTTGCAGCAGGAGGTGATGCGGAAGTCTGCGCCTCGCGCGTTAAATCGTTCATTGTCAGTGTTGCAGTCATAACGAAGTTCTCTTGATTCAACGGATTAACAAGTAAAGCGGGCACACGGTACCCGCTGCGGCGTTACACCTTTATCTTGAAGCCGTCGGCGTAGGCTCTCGGGTTGGAGCCGTCCCACACCACGCCGTCGACAAGCTTTGAGCTACGCATGTCGCTCTTCGGAACGTTGACCTTCGCGGCTGTTGCGGCCTTCTTGTAGATATCGGTTTTGTTGATCGCTTTAGCCACGCCCAAATAGTCCGGATGTTCCTTCAGCAAACCCCAACGTTTGTGCTGCGTCAGGAACCACATGCCGTCGGACAGATACGGGTAGTTGGTCGCGCCGTCTTTGTGAAATTTCATCGCGTTGGCATCGGTCCACTTTCTGCCGTTACCGTTGTCGTACTTGCCTTCCCAACGGTCTTCGATCACTTCAATGGCGGTGTTCACGTACGACTTGTCCGCGAGAATGGTGGCGGTTTTTTTCTTGTCTACTTCTTGATCGATGAAGCGCGAGGCCTCAAGAATCGCGGCGACCATCGCCCTTGATGTGTTGGGATATTTTTTGGTGAATTCGTCGGTCGTGCCGAGCACCTTTTCGGGGTGATCGAGCCAGATGTCTTGCGTAGTCGTGGCGGTGTAGCCAATCTTGTCGAAAATAGCGCGCGCATTCCACGGCTCGCCCACGCAGTAGCCGTCCATGTTCCCCACGCGCATGTTTGCCACCATTTGTGGTGGCGGTACCGTGATCACTTTGGCGTCAGCCATCGGGTTGATACCGTGCGCGGCGAGCCAGTAGTAGAGCCACATTGCGTGCGTACCCGTCGGAAAGGTTTGCGCAAATGTGTATTCGCGCTTCTCTTTTTTCATCAGCGCGGCCAGCGATGCGCCGTCCACCGCGCCTTTGTCTTTGAGCTGATTACTGATGGTGATGGCCTGACCGTTGTTGTTCAACGTCATCAACACCGCCATGTCCTTCTTCGGGCCGCCGATTCCAAGATGCACGCCGTAGACCAAGCCGTAGAGCACGTGCGCGGCGTCGAGTTCGCCATTCACCAATTTGTCGCGCACCGAAGCCCAGCTTGATTCCTTCGACGCAATAATTTTGATGCCGTACTTTTCGTCGAGCTTCAGAACGGACGCCATCACCACGCTCGCGCAATCCGTCAACGGAATAAATCCGATGCGCACTTCTTTCTTTTCGGGCGCGTCCGAGCCTTGCGCCCACGCGCCTTGCCGCACCAACGGCGAGACCAGCGACATCAAACCGGCAGCCCCAGCCGATTGCACAATCTTGCGTCGCGTGGCGGAGGCCGGTGCCACCGAGGCGAGGGTGGCCGACGCAGCGGAGATTTCAGTAGACGAAATGTTTATTTCGATAACGCTCATAAACGAACTCCGGAAATAAAAAGGGGCGCGCGACCTGACGGTTGCGAGCCCCTGTGCTCATGGTGGGTCGATAAGACCCAAGCGAATTGTTCAGACTAGAGAGACTGTAGTGGTCGCCTTTGACCGCCACACGCCTACTTAGCGAGAGTCGTGCCAGCGACGAAAAGGACCGTACAGATGTGCTTCGCGCGGTGGTGTGGTCGGCCTAGGTCAGCGTTTATGTGTACAAATCCACCGAAGGGAATGCTGCGGCGCACCAAAGCGGCGCAGTGCAGGCCATTTTGTGGCGTTATTCGTGTTCAAGCACGCTCACGGTGAAGCAAACGCTCGGCGGCCTCAGCAACGGTGCAACGCTCCTGCATTGCTCGCGTTCGGAGCGCGGCGTAGGCCTCTGGCTCCGTCATGCCGCGCCGTCGCAGAAGCGCCTTAGCCTGTGCAAGCATGCGATCTTTATGACTTTGACCTTCAACGGTTAACTTGGCCTCACTTAAGTCCGCCAGTCGCGCTTGATCGTGACTAAACCGCTCTAGCGCCACGCCGATGACGGAGCGCAGGCGGTGCGGGCTCAACCCAGCGACCACGTAAGCAGACACCCCCGCGCGCATTGCCGCGCGCATCGCAACCGGGTCCTCGTCCTCTGTGAACATCACAATGGGGCGCTCTCGGTGCTGCGAGGCAACACACACGTGCTCTAGCACGTCGCGGGCAGCGTCATCCGCTGCAATCAGGATAAGCGCAGGATTCCACCGCTCGATCTCGACGTGAAGCGTAAGCGCGTTGACCGCCATGCTGCGCACCTCGTCGCCATTGGCGGCAAGTGCTGTCTCGACAGCGGGAAGATCATGCTGAGTATCGTGAAGTAACAAAATCCGCACGCTGACAGCCTCTCGCGCAATGCGCTGTCAATGATTGCCAGCACAAGAAGAACACATATGTTGCGATACAGCAAAAAACATGCAACTACAGATTCTTACTCGCTAACGCGAATAACTTTTTGACGTTAACGACTGCCTTGCTTTAGTTTCAGCGATTTTTTCTTATAAGTCGACTAGTTGGATAAACGGGCTACATCGACCAGCTGGATGTCGATAGTTCGATAAAGCCGTATCGAT
>ENA-UOWO01003644-UOWO01003644.1-activated-sludge-metagenome-genome-assembly--contig:-NODE-3644-length-17697-cov-8.013150_pt1 | contig 17697 bp, 13 predicted proteins | sample MGYA00238148_ERZ761564 | MGnify/ENA primary metagenome ERZ761564 (study PRJEB28885, sample SAMN05720194) | activated sludge metagenome | isolation source: Anaerobic digester | place: USA...
CTGTTTGAAAAAAGTAAAATCAACATTGATAAGGATCTGTTGATCAATACAGCAAAGGGACATGAAACTGCTGTTAAAATGGGAGAAAGAATTGGTGATGCTTCTCTCATTCAATAGACGGCATCATCCTCCTTTTCAAAACTTCCTAAATCCTCACTGGCTTTATGATGAATTGTATGAGCCCGATGAAGGATCAGTATCCAAATAAAATCATTTTCTCCAGAGTTTTTTCCCGTATTCCCATCCTTTACGGGCAGGTTCCTTAATATAAACATCCAATTCAGGATGATTGCTAACTTTCATATTTGCAGCATCATATTCAATGCGGGTATCGAATCTTTGAGCCAAAACTCCTGTAAGAGACATCTCTACTAATCTTGCAGAATAATCGAAATTCGAACCAGGCAGTGTATTGTTTTTTATGGCTTCAATCCATTCACGCTGTGGATTTTCTTCAAAAACCCTTGGGATTGTCTGAGCCGGCAGATTTTTCTGAAATTCTTCCCACTCTCCTTCAGGTAATAATATTTTAGGATTATTCGGACGACCGCCTGTCATAAGACAATGCTTATCACCTACCATAATCATACCACTCCCCGGCAAACTTTTAAGGTTCCATTCAGGACGGTTTTCAGGTTTTAATCCGCCTTCGTACCAACGCATGGTAACAGGAACTTTACTACCCCGGGCTGGAAAATTCCACCGTATAATGGCCTGGTCTGAAACAAATCCGGTATCAGGAACAGGTGTCTTAAACTCAGCTTCAACAACATCAGGCATTCCCAGATCCAATGACCAGAAAGGGGCATCAAGGGTGTGGCAACACCAGTCTCCCAATTCACCATTTCCGAAATCGAACCAGCCACGCCAAGTTTTTGGGGCATATATAGCATTGTATGGCCGATATGCTGCAGGACCCAGCCACAGATCCCAATCAAAATAATCAGGAACAGGCTGTTCCGCAGGTGGAAAACTTTCGGGCTTGTCAAAATATTGGCCCTTACCAAAAGTTGGTCCATCAAACCAGGCAATTACTTCAGTAACATTGCCCAGAATCCCGGCTTCATACCATTCTTTCACCTGACGAATACCATTGGTGGCATGTCCCTGATTAGCCAGCTGAGTAATGACTTTATAGCGTTTAGCTGCTTTCCGGAGTGTCCTTAATTGCCAGATATTGTGTGCAAGTGGTTTTTCGACAATAACATGTTTGCCAAGCTCCATTGCAGCCATTGCTGCCGGGAAATGAACATGGTCAGGAGTACAGACCATCACTGCATCAATTTCTTTGTGCATCTTGTCAAACATCACCCTGAAATCTTTAAAGCGCCTGGCATCAGGCATTGCCTCAAAACCGGCAGCAGCCCTTTGGCTGTCAACATCACATAATGCAACAATATTTTCATTCCATTTCGGATCTTCCTGATTAATGAGTCTGCTCCAATTGGCTCTACCTTGTCCTCCAACGCCAATCACTGCAACATTTAGCCTGTTCGAAGGTGAACAACTAATCAGATTGGGTATGAAAAATACACCTGCTGTAAATGTACCTGCTGAAATAAGAAAATCTCTTCTTGTTTTTATCATGGTCGTGTGTAGTCTTAATAATATAATCTCATAAATATATATTAAATATATCTTACTTGATTTTATTAACCTGAGTTATTCCCATATTTTAATATATGCAATTTGAACCAAACACATTTTAACCAGGCTTTGTGGTATTCATCAGGAAATATGCAAAGGAATTATAACTTAATAACACGAAGTGAATAGTTGCAACTTTGCACCGTTTTTGGTGTACAAATAAAGCCTCTTAATAAGCTAATATTGAGAGGCTTTTTATTTTATGGGATACAAACAGGATACAAAATATGCTGAAATTAACCTTTTTCCTATAAAAAAGGGAGAACTTAAAGTCGTATTGTTTGATTACGAAAGTTTATATTCTTTATTATTCCAATAATGAAGCACATGATAAGGATTTTTAATTAATATGTGCAGCAGAAAATCAGGCTACTATTTTAGACCGGTAAAAAATCTTAAGATTCGATTTGTTATACTCCTCCGGGGATAAATTAATAACATCCATAGGAATTTTAAATCTTTTCAAGGTTTCTATCTCAGGCTTCATGGTTAACCTGGCACGTTCAAAGAGATCCAGGTTCTGAAAATCAGACGATATTATAATAATATCTATATCACTATCTTTCCCCATTTTTTCACTTAATGCTGACCCAAATATTGCTATGGAGTCAACATGAATCCCGTGTTTTATTAAAGATTGTTTTAAATAAGCAATTATTTCGTTTATTGCTGCTTTATCCATATTTGAACTTCTTTAGTTTGCTGTAAAATTGATTCTGTTCGTTCTTTTGTATATACAGTGAAAAGTTTTCTTAAATCATCAGGATATCTTGTGGGCACAGAGATATTATTCAATGTATAAATGAATTCATAATGAGCTTCACTCAATTCAAGTCCTATTTTATCAATAAAGTATATCAGGCTATGAGATTTTGAAGGAAACTCACCTGTCCTTTTTATTAATAATCCTTTCAAGGCTTTTTCTAAAGACATATGACACATGAAAATACAATATACACTCCTGCCGGATTTAAGCATATCAATTGCCGTTCCCAAATCATAATCCGATTGAAAATACCATTCTTCATATCTGGATTTAATATCCATAAGACAAATTTATCAAAAAATCTGTATTACAGTTTTTTAATGATTCGTTTTTTATTGCTGCTATTATTAGAATACAAATATACCTTCAATATCATATTTTTAAGGTCCGTATTTTTATAATTGCTGAACTTTATACCGGGCTGGAGTTAATAAAAGTCCAGCCTTATAACAAGGCTCCGGCATTGTATTACTGGTAAAGAGAAAAGAAAGGAAGTCAGGCTGAAGTTGATTATGGCATTGAACCTGGAAATAAAATTGTACCCATTGAGGTTAAATCAGGTATAAAAGGGAAAATGCAGAGCCTCCGGATCTTCATGGAAGAGAACGGAAGTAAATTTGGAATCAGAACCTCTTTAGAGCATTTTGCAGGGAAAGAAAAGGTAAAAATTATTCCCCTTTATGCTATTGGGGAAATCTATTCAGCGGATAAGAGTAATCCCTTAATCTGAATCAAACACACAATTCATAAGGTTGCAGCTTTTATCTGTTGGGGGTACTGCACCCTCTGAATCCGCCAGCTGGCGTAGCAGGAGGGCTGAAAAGAGTGAGAGTGAGAGCGAGTAAGAGAGCAATCGCAAGAACTCTCGTTCTGTATTTATCAATACACTATTCAAAATTGATAATTACCACTTCCCCAATTTTTCCTGAGCCGGAATTTCTTTTATAAAGAACTTCTGCCTGCCATTTGTAAGAATCTGAGTTTCAATTTTTAATCCCGCATAGGAAAGATATTTTTCGTAATCAATTTCCCCGGTAACTGCAACATAATCAAACTCGTCTGAAAGTGAGCACCCGGCGACTGTTTCGCAAGTTTCTCTGAATTCCGCATCTGTAAAGCCTCTGTTAAGCTGCCGGTAATATTTGTAATATAAAAGCCTTAATACATCGTCGAGATTTTTCGTATTTTGAGTTGAATGCCGGATTGCAAGGTCGAGAATCAGCCCCATAATGGCCCCCTTATCATAACACGAGATTGATTTGTCATTTTCTCCCCTGGCTCCGAATGGACCATCACTCCAGGTATTATAACTTGCCTGCGCAAGAGATTGAAATTTCCTGCCCGGATCATTTTCATATGCTGTAATATTTTCGGCGAGACAAGAATATAATTCCTCATCTGTCAAAATTCCTGATCTGTGCAAAATAATATATTCATAGTAGACGGTAATACCTTCACTGACCCATAGAAGGTTGGTTCTGTTTTCTTTAGTGTAATCAAAAGGGCCAAGTTCAAAAGGCCTTATCCGCTTTACATTATAGTTATGAAAATATTCGTGAACCAGGAATTTCAGAATGCTTTTTAAATCATCCGGACTTCTGATCTGATTTCCGTTGAAGCTCACAGTAGTATTGTTCAGATGCTCTATCCCACCGTAACCGGGACCAATCCCAATAAAAGTATATTCATCATAAGGCACTTCCCCGATAATCTCAATGGCTTTTTCAAGAGCTTTTTTCAAATTATTCATGAGAGTCTGCTGGTCAAAATCACCCCCATTGTAACAGAGGAAGCGGTGGTTCACTCCTGCGACAGCAAAAGATGGAAGCTCTGTAAGATTCCCGATAAGAATCGGGCTGTCATACAGGATATCAAAATCAGCAGCAATGAAGTCATTCTTTTTCCCACATGGTCTTAAACCAGTAGCAATATCATCCCATCCTTTATTTGGGATAATAGTAATCCGGACTGGTACATCAAGATAATCCTCAACAAACATGAATGTTGAGGCAGGAATAATATATCCATGATTCGAATCAAGATAATTGTATGCAACAAAGCTCCTTTCAGATTTTACATCATAATTTAGACTGAAAGGTTTTCCGTGTGAGAGGATCATCCACGAATCGGAATCTTTCCTGATTATGGATAAATTATTATCTCTATGATCTGTGGCTATGATGTTCTGAACGTTGGCGGCATAATTCATCAACTGATAGTATCCGGGCATCCAGGCAGGCATGCTCAGAATTACTGTATCCTGAGACAATCCATAACAGTCAAGCTCCACATGGAATAGCTGGTCTGAGAGATTCTCCATACTAACCTTGTAGCTGAAATTCAAATCTTTCCTGCAGCCGCTCAGGACGAGGAAAATGAAAACGGCTGTGACAGGCACCAGTGATACTTTATTCATAGGTTGGATTTATTATTCCAAAGTTAAATATCTTTTCCCTTGCTGCAACTTATGTCCGGTCAGGGTAAAGTGTCCGCCGAAGCTTTCATTGATGACCGAAACTCAGTGAAGGCAGCAGTGAAAGCAGGCTTAAAACAGAGCTCTATCCGGTAAAATACCGGATGTCCTTCTAATTTATACTGCCTGACTTTGTCATTCAAAAGGTTTATGTAATTTTACCCATGGTGTATATAGTTTTCGCAAAAACTAATTTACAACATTGGGGCAAACCTTTCTGGAGTATCCCTCTTATAATCTATTAACCGGACACGAATGACTTACAATATTAACCTGATAAAATCCAATGAAAATCATGAATAAGTTAATCTTCATTTTACTTCTTATTATTGCGGGAACAAATGTAAATGCACAGGATTTTGGCCGCAAAGAAAAAATAAACGACGACTGGTATTTCAATCCGGGAGACATCCAATACGGGGGAATAGAAAATATGGATTGCAGCAAGTGGGCTGTTGTTGATCTTCCTCATGACTGGACAGTTGAACAGAACGCCAGTCCGGAACTGGCAAGTTGTACCGGCTATCTGCCGGGTGGAATTGCCTGGTACCGGAAAGAAATTAATATTCCTGCCGTTGAAAAAGACAACAAAGTATACATCTTCTTTGAAGGAGTTTATAATAACAGTGAAGTCTTTATCAACGGGAAATGGGTTGGAAAAAGACCCAATGGCTACATATCATTTATGTATGAGCTGACTCCATACATAAAATGGGGAGAGAAGAATTCGATTGCTGTGAGAGCAGATCACAGCAATGATGCGGATTCGCGCTGGTACACGGGATCAGGGATCTACCGTGATGTATACCTTGTATACGCCAACCCGATCCATATCAATCTTTGGGGTGTGGCATACCAGGCAGAAATTGAAAACAATGTGGCACTGGTAACAGTTAATACAACAATTAAAAACTCAATAGAATCTTCATCCATAAAAGTAGTTCATGAATTATTCAATGCTGAAGGACATTTAGTTGCATCTACCTCAAAAAGCGGAACGGCTGATGCTAAAAGACTTACAGAATTCAGCCAGACTATGAAGCTCAGGTCGCCGGCATTATGGAGCATCGATTCACCTTATTTGTATTCGCTCAAAACTTCTGTATATAAAGGAAATAAGGTTATTGATGAGAGCACTTGCAAAGCCGGAATCCGAAAAATTGAATTTGATCCTGATAAAGGCTTTTATCTCAATGGAGTGAACACTAAGGTGAAAGGTGTATGCATACACCATGATGCAGGTGTCCTGGGTGCAGCAGCTACAAAATCGGTATGGCGGACAAGGCTTGAAACTTTAAAAAGTCTTGGGGTTAATGCTATCCGGACAAGCCATAATCCTCAGGCTCCGTATTTGTACGAATTATGCGATGAACTTGGATTTGTTGTCATGGATGAGGCATTCGATGAATGGGAATATCCAAAGAACAAGTGGATCAAAGGCTGGAACGTAGGAATTCCTGGGCACCAGGGAACTTCCCAGTATTTCAGAGAATGGAGTACACGGGATTTAAAAGATCAGATAATGCAACACCGGAAACATCCATCAATAATAATGTGGAGTATAGGCAACGAAGTAGACTACCCTAATGATCCCTATACACATCCGGTACTGGCCGATGAGGGGATCAGTCAGCAGTCTGTAAGGGCATTTCTGGAAGATCACCCGAGAGCAGAAACCCTTGGTCAGATTGCCAGGGAACTTGTAGCAGTGGTAAAAGAAGCTGATAATTCCAGGCCTGTCACTGCAGCTCTGGCGGGTGCAGTGATGTCAAACTATACAGATTATCCTTTCGTACTTGATCTTGTCGGTTATAATTACACCGAAAATAAATATGATACTGACCATAAGCTATATCCCGAAAGAATACTTTACGGAAGTGAAAACAGGCATGATTTACCGGCATGGTATGCAGTTAAAGATAAAGAATTTATTTTCGGACAATTCCTCTGGACAGGTATTGATTATTTGGGTGAAGCGGGTCCATGGCCCGCTCGTGGTTTTGTTTCCGGTTTGCTTGACCTGACCGGTAATATAAAACCCCGGGGGTATTTCCGCAAAGCACTATGGAGCAAAGAGCCAATGGCTTACATTGGAACATATAAACTTCCGGAAAGGAGTGGATCGCCCCGGGGAAACAGATTATCAGCTGATGCCCCGCCTGTCTGGAACTACGACAAGAATACCAGAGTTCAGGTAGTCTGTTACACGAATTGCAACGAAGCAGAATTACAGCTTAACGGAAAAACTGTCGGTGAACGTAAAAAATATGACCCTGAAACCGGAATAATTGCATGGATCGTAAACTACGAACCGGGCGAACTTAAAGTAATTGCATTCAATAACGGAAAAGAAGCTGCAACATGCAAAATTATTACGAATACAATGCCTGCAAAAATTAACGCTGAAGTCCTTAAACAAAAAGATAATGAGCTTCTGAGACAGGTGAAGGTGCAAATCCTGGATGCAAATGGAAATCCCTCCTTCCTGGCTGACAATGAAATTACCTGTGAATTGACCGGAGGGACTTTACTTGGAATTGAAAATGCTTCAACCAATGTAGCAGAAAATTATCAGGATAATAAGCAACGTTGCATAAATGGCAGATTATTAATCTATGTAAAAAAAGATGCTGCCGAAACTTCAATGACATTGAAACTGTCATCGCCGCTTCTGGAAACAACAGAGCTGAAAATAGAATAATCCCACATTACTGTACCAGGCTTCTCCTTAACTTTTCCGTCAGCCTTCACCGGCGCCATCTCCGGGGAAATGCTTCATCTGGTGGTGTACGGCGTTCACGTCCCGAAATTATTTTCTATTCTGTTGTAATCACCAGTTCTCTACCCCTCCTCAGATCATTATGTGAAATAAAGAAACCATCTGTCTCCTGATCATCGTAGGTGATGCTTGTGATTTTTCTCCCATTATTTCTTTTACTGATGATAAACCGGGTATCACCAAGAGAAAAAACAACCTTGTCGAAAAGAGGAACCGTAACAATATATTCCGGATCGGCAGGTGAAAGGGTATACAACCCAATAGCGTTAAACACATACCATGCCGACAATCCGCCCGAATCATCCATTCCCGCATAAGCCAGACCTTCATTACCCATGTTGTAATAATAATTCATAATAGTGTCCAGTACGGCCTGACATTTTTCCTGTTTGCCGACAAAGTAGTACATATAGGGTATGCCGTGGGAAGGCTGGTTACCGTGGCAATACTGCCCGATAAATGTTGTGAAGTTATATGCTTCGTATCCTCCCCAGGGTACGATGAAAAGAGAGTCAAGCTTCTGCTCAAAGGCTCTTTTATCGGGATAAAGCCTCACCAATCCTTCGGGATCGTGGGGTGCAAAAAATGTCGACTGCCAGGCATTGGCTTCGCGATACATGAATACATAATACGGATAATCAGGATAGAAAGGCTCCACCCATTTGCCGCTTTCCAGCCGTCCGCGCATAAAGCCGGTCGTGGAATCAAATACATTTTTGTAATTGCCGCTGCGTTGCATCAGCATGTTATAATTGTCCGTATCACCCAGTTCTTTGGCTAAAAGTGCCACAGCATAATCATCGTAGGCATACTCGAGAGTTTTTGTTACTGCCGCCTTCGCTTCGTCCACTTCGGTTCCGGTAGTAGGATTTTTTACGTCGTTCTCGGCAATCCATCCTCTTTCCTTGTATTCGTCGAGATATAACCTTGCCCTGGGATTTTCGACTGTAGCATTGCGAAGCATGTAATAGTAGGCGCTGTCTGCATCAAAATTCCGCAAGCCGCGCAGATAAGAACCGGTAATGAACGGAGAAGCATGATCGCCGTGGAAATATGTGGGCATGAATCGACTGATCTTTGCCCTGTCGGTCATGGAGCTGATAATATCATTGGTTACATCGGGAGACAACATACCCAATAGTATCAGCTTGTTCCTGTAATCATCCCACAATGCAGGATTGGTGTAATAATGAAAATCCTTCCTGACCACATTACGACCTTGATCAGTAAACTCTCCGTCTGTGTCGCTGCGGAGCGCGGGCCACAGAAACACGCGGTACAGGCACGAGTAGAATGTTCTTCTTTGTTTTTCCGTTCCTCCTGTTACCAGTATTTTCGACAGTAATGCTTCCCACGTTTTATCGGCTTCTTTAAGCACCTGAGCGAAAGTAAGATTCATCATTTCTGCTTCCAGGTTTTTCTTCGCCTTTTCCACACTTACGAACGAAAAGCCTATTTTCAGTTCCAACGCTCCCTTACCACCGGCAAAATTGACGATAATGATTCTTTCACTGTTATTCCGGATCGAATCGATGCCTGAAATATTGTGGTTTGCCACCGCGTAAAAGTAAATTGGCTCGCCGGTTCCCTGAGAGCCCGAAAAAGTATTTAAGTTTTCCTGTTTGAATTTCCACCTGACTCCTGGTCGTCGGCTGTTCGTCCTCGAAAGGTTTAGCAACAGTCTTTTGTCATCTCCCCTGCGGTATGTGAATTTATGATAAGCACAACGAAGGGTTGATGTCATTTCGGCGTTGATTCCGTATCGCTCAAGGTAAACCTGATAATAACCTGGTTTTGCCGATTCGTTTTCATGGCTGTAGCCCGACTGGTAATTATCGGCTGTTATTTCACCGGTAAAAGGTAATATGGGTACGTGACCCAGATTCCAGTGCCCCATGCTCGTATGAAAGAATGCAAAGATGGTCGTGTCTTCGTACTGATAGCCGGATCCGCTGCCAAACAGGGTCACCGGAGTTACCTGTACCATGGCGTTAGGCAGCGATGCACCGGGGAATACTTCCGCTCCCCATGCACGATGTGTGGGTTTATAGCCGAGATCGGTACTGTCCCACAGTGTGGCGGTTCCAAGAAACGGATTAACATATTCTGTAAGCCTCGGAGCCGGCGAACAGCCGATGAGTAATGCCAGAAACATGGCCGGAAAGAAGGATCTACTAAAACCTTTTATATCAATATAACGATTCATGGAAAGACCGATTAGTTCTTTTAAATGACTAAGATACAATTTTTAATTATTTTTATACACTAAAAGTCTTTCAGCAAACACAGGTGGAGTTTACCACTTTCAGGTGGCCCGATATTAAAAAATATAAGCTTCATGATAACAGATATTTATACCGGAGAGAAATGATCAGCCGACCCCACTCAGTTTACATCTCCGGTGCTTGTTCCTATTGAGATTACATTTATCTTTACTCAAAACAATACGATGAAAAAATCATATCCCCTTCTTACAGTAATTTTCTCGATCGCATTCTTTTCCGGCATATATGCCCAGGACTGGCCACAATTCCTTGGACCAAACAGAAACAGTATATCTATCCAGAAGGGCATCCTCCGTACCTGGCCTGCCGAAGGACCCGAAGTGCTGTGGACAACAGATATCGGTCCCGGATACGGTGGCCCTGTCATAAAAGCAGGCAAAGTTTATCTGCTTGACAGGGATGATAAGACAGGTGATATTATGAGGTGTTTTGATTTTAATACCGGAAAGGAATTATGGAGTTATAAATATGATGCACCTGGAACATTTTCATATCCGGGTTCAAGAAGTGTTCCGACTATCGATGGCAACAGGATTTATTCCTGCGGTCCTTACGGAGACCTGTACTGCATCGACATCAACACACATAAACCGATATGGAACAAGAACATAATGAAAGATTTCGGTGGGACTAAAATACCTGTATGGGCAATAACCCAATGTCCGCTTATATACGGAGACTTGCTTTTTGTGTCATATTCTAAGGATCCGTATGCCGGACTGGTTGCCTATAACAAACTTACAGGCAACATCGTATGGAAGACCGATGCATTCGCAAATGAAACTTATGCCAGCCCCATTGTAGCAAAAATAGCAGGAGAGGATCACATAGTAATAGCATTTTCATCAACGAATAATTATATGCATAAAGACGTTGAGATGACCATGGGTAAGATAATCGGGTTCAAGCCACAAACAGGTGAAATTCTCTGGGAATATAACAACTGGGAAAATGCGATCCAGGTTGCTCCGGCATTTGATGCCGGTGAAGGCAGAATTATTGTTATGGGAGGATATGAACTGGGGACAGTGATGATAAAAGTGGAAAAAACCGCTGATGCCAGATTCAGCGTCAAAGAAATTTTCAGACATAATGATTTCGGTGATCACACCAAACCACCACTATTGTACAACGGTTATTTCTATGCCCAGTTCTCGACAAACAACAGACGCGATGGTCTGTGTTGTATGAGTATGGAAGGGAAGGTCTTGTGGAAAACGATGCGTAATCCTCTTTTCGATAAAGGCAGCATGATCCTTGCCGACGGACTGATACTGGCAACAGATGGCAGGCAGACATTATATCTTATTCAGCCGGATCCTTCAGGATTTAAGCCTCTGGCTTCTGCAAAGATCCTTGACATGGGTCAAAACTGGGGTCCGATAGCTCTTGTCGATGGAAAATTACTTATCCGGGATCAGGGTAAGCTGAAATGTATTAAAGTTACCCAATAAAAAATCACAATTTTAAACACAGCAAGTTTCACATAATGCTGATCATTCCGGAAATGTCCTTGATTAGTCAGACCGGAGGCTGGTAATTGACCGATCAGAGAGGCAACAGCGTATGCATCTATTCAGGTGGTCTGCCAACAACAGGCGGAACACCATACTTTTCAGTGCGGCTGTCTTTGATCACACCCGACCAGTTCAGTCCGAATGCAAAATCATAAGTGTTACCATCGCTGTCAACATGACATTCCATATCACGGGGTACATCTTCGAATTGTTTCTCAACAGTCTCCATATTGGCAGGCATTTGAAGCGGGAGCAGACCGGATGGTTCTGCCTTGCCCGCAATAATTTCAAGGAAAGCTTTGTCGGGCAGCCAGGATGACCTGTCTCCACCGAATCCCACAAGGATTGCATCAACCTCGCTCTCGAATTCCGTGAACACCATTGGATTTGATACATTTAAAGCAACAATGACTTTTTTTGCAGCTGACGCAGTTTTCAGTACGAGATCCAGATCACTTTCATTCCTGATGATTGCGGTCTTGCCGAAATATGAGCGATTCTCCTTAACCATCGTCTTTAAATCGCCATAACCTTCAGGCGATTTCTCAGTCCTCTCGATCATATCTCCTCCGATGGACTCCAATCGTACGAATTTTGAATTTGCAGTATAGGGACGATATTGCAGTGAGATAGGAAGATATGTGTATTTCCCGCCTTCGGTTGTAAAGCCTCCGAATCCCATGTATGTCGGATTCCCGTTTTGCGGGCTTGTAATCCTGACAAGAGCGAAGTCACACTCTGATATTTTTGCTTTTGATGCACATATTATGTCCTTTGGCGATACAGTTGGATTGCCCTTATCATCCGCCGGACCTGTAAGTTTTTTTGCAAGAACGTCGGTTACGACATTGAAATATTTTCCGGATATTTCGGGATCAAAAGCAGGTCTTGCTGAAGCTGGTCCCCCTCCCCGCCCGCTTGTCGCCGCTGAATAAACCATAGGGATATAAACTGTCGGTTTTCCTGCTCCCGGAAATGCACGGTGAATGATATTACCGCTGTTCTTAAGCATCACGACAGATTTGAGTGCTGCCTTGTATCCTGCGGCATTATGCTCCGCATTGTTGGGAACTGTTTCGGCTATTTCGGAATGGTAGTACATGGGTCCAGAACTGCCCTCCGGGGAATACGTTGTATGCACCGTCACGGGTATGCGATTCGCGTCCGCCTTCAGCTGAGCCGTCTCCGGGGAAATGCTTCATCTGGTTGTTTACACTATGAATACCCCAGCCAAGATCATTCCCGTTTTCGTCGTAGGTAGATTGCCAGGCATTGATTACTGCTCTTGCAATATCCATTGACAGTGCAGGGTCCTCGCCGAAGGTACCTGAAATACATTTCCATCGTGGTTCTGTAGCCAGGTCCATCTGTGTGGCAACTTGCATAGATATTCCCATTGCGCGCCATTCTTCTGACATCAGTCTTCCGTATTCAGCTCCGACTTCAGGATCAAATGTTGCTGCCATAGCAAGGTTGCCTGGCCATTCGGACACGTCTCCTGATCTTGGATCAGCTATCCAGACCGCAGGAATACATACAATACTATCAAGCTTCTCTATATATTCCTGTACCATGTTATTCCATGAAGCCTTCACCCTTCCTGACGTATTCGAACCAGGTGCTCTTAACTGCCTGTGACCCAAATTCAGAGCCTCCTTCATTGCATCATCAAGTGCATCCGGATTGACGCGACCCAGGCCAAAAGGATTCATCTTCATTCCCATCATCTGCTCAACAGGGATCTCGCTGACCATGGCTGCTGCTCTTTTGTCAGAGTCAACGCGCCAGTCTTCATACAGATCCAGCATGTTGTTCCTGTTGAGATCTTTGAAAGCATATCCATCTGACTGGATAAGCTGAAGCCCGGAACTCTTTGAATATCCAAGGATTACACCATTTTCATTTGTTACCATGGTCCAGCCGTCGGGAGTCAGTGATTCCGTCCACCTGACTTTTCCCGTTCCAAGACGGTCGGTTTTCCTGGGATAATCTTCGGTATTACAGGTGGTAAAAAGCAAAGTTGAAAGTCCTGTCAGTGTTCCCAGAACAAACAGGATTTTTTTTAATGAAATTATATCGTAAAATAAGTTCATTGATTTACCTCCTTCCGTAATTAAATTTTAAATATCTCATATAAAAATAAGAGCGCTTATTTCATTGCCTTATGCTATGTCGATCGTTAAAATTTTTCGTAATGAAGACATCTGACGATCAAAATTTTTATTTGTAACATAGTAACTGGTATCAGGCCTGAATGGGTTCAGATCTCTAAAGAAAAGATCATTCTGATATCAAATTTACGAAATAAGTCATTCACCGGATAATTAATTATTATCATTCAGGCCTTGCATTAAATTGTATATTTGCATAAATGCATAGAAAAACTGAAGTTAATAAATATCGGTAATGACTGCCCTGGAATTAATTATGTTGCTTCAGAAATTCCTGCCTGAAACAATAATAGTGGCACGGTGATATGAGAACGGGTATAACGATATATTAGAACCAAGGCAAATAAAAATCAAAATTCTTTACGTATGAAGAGACTAATTCTTCTGATTGCATTACTCTTTCAATTTTATTTTACAGGTTTCATTCAGGCGCAAACAAAACAAGATTTTTCCTCTCTGGCAGCTGATGCAGAACTCAGTCTTGAGAAAGGAATTGCCTTTATTCAATCGCTGGCCATTGAGGGTGGGTATGTATACCATTACAGTATTGATGGTAAAGAAAAATGGGGTGAAGGAAAAACAGATGATCGTACTGTTGAAGTTCAGCCTCCTGGTACTCCGGCTGTTGGCATGAGCTTTCTGAGAGCCTACAGGATTATGAAAAACAAGGAGTTCCTGAATGCAGCAGAGAATGCAGCTAATGCGCTCATTCTGGGTCAGAACGAAGCCGGAGGCTGGGATCATAAGATCTATTTTGATCGTCCCTCCGGGAAAACGGTAAGTTTCGATGATAATCAGACACAGAGCGCTATCAGTTTTTTGATGGCACTGGATCAGGAAATTGATAAGCCCTCTTTAAATGAATCAATAAAAAGAGCATTGGATCTGATGCTGGAATCCCAGTTAGACAATGGTGGCTGGCCTCATCAATATCCGAAGCAGGGTAATTATCACGATTATGCTACTTTCAATGATCAGGGTATTAACGATTGCATCAGAGTAATGATCGAGGCTGATACCTACTATAAAGAAGAGAACTATAGAAAAAGTTTACAGAAAGCAGGACGTTTCCTGATGATTTCCCAACTTCCTCCTCCACAACCGGGATGGGCACAACAATACAATGAATATCTGCAGCCAGCCTGGGCCCGGACATTTGAACCACCCGCCGTTGATCCATCTGCGAGTTTGCATAATATTAATAGTCTGATCGACCTTTTTTTGCATACCGGCAAAGAGGAATTCCTGGAACCTGTTCCTGATGCAATCCGATGGTTGAAGGCTTCCCGCTTACCTAATGGAAAATGGGGACGCTTTCTCGAATTAGGAACCAACAAGCCACTTTATTACGACCGGGGACGTATCCGGGTAGATTCGTTACAACAGCTTTCTCTGGAAAGACGGACCGGATATGCTTATGAAGTGAATCTTCAGGATGCGCTGGAAGCTGTTGAATTGAGGCTTTACCATGTAACCAATCCGGATATTGCCCATCCGGAGATTGATATGGAAATCAAATTAATTGAATTAGCTGCTGATGTCCGGGAAATAATTAAAAATCAGGACAAAATGGGGCGGTGGATTGTTCATCAGGACCAATTCCGGAAAGAAGTACAGGGCAAAGTATGGAATGGAGAATACCGGATAGAAGACCGTATTTCCAGTTCCCTTTTTAATCGTAATGTAGGAGTGTTATGTGCCTTTCTGGAAGCTTATAAGGATTTGCAGGCTATCAAAATACCCGGTAAGTGATAAAACTTTAAAAAATGAATCTGTGATAATACTGATGGTTTCTTACACCTTTAACCTGCCTGCATCATTGGATGCACCCCGTTTACGAAGTAATCTGATAAATCAGAAAATAACTGCACCAAACATTATTATTACAAAAGCAGATACTCCTGCCCCTATTTTTGCGATTGCCGGAAAGCCCAATTTTAAAGTGAAATCCATAGGAAGGTTGACGGCTATGGCCTAAAGGGCACAATAATAACATACTCGTCGGGAAACCGAATGACATGCCTGAGGCATCCTTAATCAACCATGAATGGCAACAACCTCTGAAAAACTGATTATTCTGATATCAAATGTATAAAATAAGTCATTCAACGGATAATCAATTATTTTCATTAAGGTCATAGAAAATATCAGGGGAGATATAATTTGATAAAAGTGCCGGTATAAAATTTTATTTCCATCCGTATGTACAAAATGGTGGCTCCTCAGTTTCTAAATGTGTATTTTTAGCATCTGCTACCATACAATTCTTTATGTTAGTTTAAAAATATAAAATTACAGCCTTATGAAGTACATCATCTTGTTACTCACATTGTTTTCCGGCGTATCGGGTATTGCTCAGGGACAGACCAAATATCCGTCTGAAAATGTGATAATAACAACCAGAAAGAATCCTACCCGGGTCCGGACAAATGAAAATGGGAAGCTGCTAATAAATGTATCTCATAAGGATCTGAATAAATTTAAAACGAATGGATTTGTCCGCTATGGTGACTTCGGAGCCAAAGGTGATGGGAAAACCGATGATATAGATGTCATCGCTGCGACACATGCGTTCGCCAATCAGCACGGTTATAAGGTAAAAGCCGACGAAGAGGCAACATATTATATCAGCGGAAAGGACCGTACGGCAGTTATCCGGACCGACACCGATTTCGGAAATGCTGCTTTTATAATTGATGATTCAAACGTACAGAACCGTAATTCACATATTTTCCTCGTCAGTTCCGGGCATATTCCTTTCAAACCTCAGGGGATATCATCACTTAAGAGAAATCAGGAGAAACTTGATATATCCCTGCCTGGTACCTGCCTGATCAGTGTAACCAATTCCATTGTAAAACGATATATCAGGTTCGGTCCGAACCAGAATAACGGATCCTCACAGACGGATATATTTATTGTAGACAGGGACGGCAGAGTGGATATGAAGGCTCCTATAATATGGGATTTCGATCAGATAACTGAAATCACTGCACTTCCTATTGATGAGACAACCCTTTCAATTACAGGGGGACGCTTTACAACGCTAGCCAACAGTGCCGAATCAAAATACACATACTACAGCCGGGGTATCGCTATAAGACGGTCAAATGTTATCGTGGATGGATTGGAACATCATATCACAGGCGAGGGAGATCATGGAGCTCCTTATGGCGGATTTATTTATGTCAGTGAATGCTCCTATGTAACAGTCCGTAATACCCTGCTTACCGGACACAAAACCTACCAGACCATAGGCTCGGCAGGAGTTACAGTCTCCATGGGCAGCTACGATATTTCAGTCAACCGGGCTCTCAATGTATCATTCGTGAACTGCAGCCAGACTAATGACATCAAAGACAGCAGATACTGGGGAATACTGGGATCCAACTACTGTAAGAACCTCCTTTATGACAGTTGCACCTTTTCCCGCTTCGATGCTCACATGGGAGTCGCCAATGCTACGATACGTAATTCCACTCTGGGGCATCAGGGAATAAATGCAATCGGCAGCGGAATATTTACTGTGGAAAATTCAACAATATATGGAAGAAACCTTATCAATCTGCGTTCAGACTATGGCAGCACATGGGAGGGTGAATTCCTCATCCGGAACTGTGTTTTCATACCCGGAGCCGGAAAAGCAAGCAGTGCCAGCCTTATCGGAGGATCTTATTCCGGAGATCATGATTTCGGCTACACATGTTATATGCCGGAACGGATAACGATAGAAAACCTTCAGATCGACGACTCCGGACTTCCGGCAGACTACAGGGGCCCGGCAATTTTTGCTGATTTCAATCCAAAAATGACTGATGACTCCTATGTGGAGAAGTTTCCCTATATCAGAACCAGGGAAATCATCCTCAGGAATGTCACTATCGCCAGCGGAAAGACCTTAAGAATCAGCGATAATCCTTATATGTTCAGAAATGTGAAGACTAACATCCATTAACAGACATCCTTTTGCTTCTGTTTTCCGTCTTCCGTTTTCCGTCTTCTGTCTTCCGTCTTCTGTCTTCTGTCTTCCGTCTTCCGTCTTCCGTCTTCCGTCTTCCG
>ENA-UOWO01003645-UOWO01003645.1-activated-sludge-metagenome-genome-assembly--contig:-NODE-3645-length-17688-cov-11.791584_pt1 | contig 17688 bp, 13 predicted proteins | sample MGYA00238148_ERZ761564 | MGnify/ENA primary metagenome ERZ761564 (study PRJEB28885, sample SAMN05720194) | activated sludge metagenome | isolation source: Anaerobic digester | place: USA...
CTAGAGCTCGCAAAGGCATCCGGTTTTGCTTTGAATTCAAAACCCATCGACACAATGTAGCCCATGGCTTCTTTCAGCGCCACATTGGATTCAAAGTGTGGATCGGTGTTGATGTCTGCGTGTACTTCCAGTTCCACGTCGTACTTGTCCAGCAAGTCACAAAGGGCATAAGCCACCTCAATGGATTTGGATACTTCAAAGATCATCCGCTCGCGCAAGCTCATGCGGCGGGTTTCGCGGCTGTTTTGAATGTACATGAAGCCGCCTTTTTTTTCCCGTAAAAAGACGATGACCGTTGCATATTCTACGGTGCCGCCACGTACCTGGGAATCAGAACCAATGCACACTTTGAGTTTGTGGCCCAGTTCTTTCTCACGAATGATCGTTTTTTCAACTGCGTCTTTGATCGGAAGTTCGATTCGTTGACCATCAAATTTACGCCAACTCATGTTTATTGGATTTATTGGGTAATTTAGTAAATCATCGCAGGATAAACTGTGTTAAACCAAAACTTAATTTTGGCTTCACGAAGAATTAACAAATCTCCGGCGAATAAGTTAATCCTTTAAGCGTGTTTTCGAATCAATAGGTTCCCTCGATTGGTATCTTTTTCTTTATTTTGCCAAGTATAATCAAGTATTAATGGAATCGCATCTATTTGTATATGGAACCCTGATGATTGGGGTAGAGTCCAGAATGGCTGGTTTGCTCCAACGCAACAGCAAATGGCTGGGTTCGGCCTGCATTCCCGGTTTGCTTTACGACCTGGGGCGCTACCCCGGTGCGCAGTGGATACCCGGGCATCCTCAAAAGGTATATGGCCAGATTTTTTTATTGGAAGACCCCGAGTTTTTGCTCGTACATTTAGATGAATACGAAGGGATTGACCCCCAGTTTCCCGCAGCGGGGGAGTATGTACGCAAGTTGATTCCCGCATTTTTGGAAGATGAAAACCGCATGGTCGATACCTGGTTTTACCATTTCAATCAACCCTCAAAAAAACTGACATTGATTGAATCGGGGCGTTATCTGGATTATTATCCGCAGAAGCCGGCGCATCTGGATTTTATTCGGACGGGGTGAAATTTGTACCGAACAGGATAAAAAAACACCGTGAGCATTGCTGCCCACGGCGTCAGTATATTCAATGGTATGATAAAATGTTGGGCTGTTTGGGTAGTTTAGGTGTTTTTTGTTATTGGATGATCCACATTTTGCCGAATAGGTCGTCGGAGCCCGTGTATTGGCGGGTCAGCGCCTCAGAAACATTCGCGTTATTGGTGGTAAACTCCGCAGAAGGATATTTAAAACGCATAGGAATTTTGCCCTGATTTCCAACGCCTACTCCTGTCAGGAAAGCAGGAATGCCCGTGCGGCGCCAGTTCAGATACGCTTCCTGACCTGAATTTTGCGCCAAAGTCAGGTATTTTTGCTTTAAAATTTGCTCCAAGCCAGTGGTATTGTTTCCTGCGTATTTCACTTTTGTTTGGGCCAAATATGCTGTAAAATCAACGTTGATGGAGTAGCTGTTGAACTCGCCCAACTTAGCACCGCTTTTTTGGAAATCTACGGCATTGGCACCAGCCTTGAGGCCATAAAAATCCATGGATGCCTGGATACCTTGGTTGTAGAAATTTTCTGCATTGCCTGTAGCCCAACCACGGTTGATGCCTTCAGCAATGTTGAAACACATCTCGGAATATCCGACCTGAGTGATCGGTTCGCCAGTATAGGTGGAATAAAAACGCTTGCGGTTGATCAAAGAGTAAACGCCTTGCTGCGCTTTAAACGCCATGTCATCCAGGTTTTCACCAGAACTGGCACCTTCAAAAGCGTCGAAAGAAGTAGGGCTTACACCTGCTTTTACCTTCGCTTCTGCTGGCTCGGCAACGAGGAACAAACGAGGATCCTGGAATTCTTTCAATAGATCAATGTACAACTTGGAGGTGTTTTCACGCAGGGCGTCAAAACCATAGGTATTTGGATTTTTTGGATAATAGTTGGCCGGAATCGAACCGATTGGACGATAGGTAAAGTTGTCCGCGTTGCTGGCGAAGATCGGGAACTTGGCCGGAGTGCTCAAGATTTCAGCAAAACGAGCCTTCAATTTCAGGTCCGCATCTGCTTCTTTTTTGCTCAAGCTGATCAGGACGCGCAACTTGTAGCTGTTGACCAGTTTTTGCCATTTGCTAAGGTCACCGCCGTAGTACCAGTCGCCGTCTGCTTTTTGACCACCTTTGGCAATCAAAGCTGCCAGGTCAGTATTGGCTTCCTCCAACCAGTTCAATACTTGTACGTAAATCTCCTTTTGGGTGTTGTATTTTGGCGCAGCATCCCCCAATCCTTGTAGTGCGTCGCTCAGGGGCAAATCACCCACTTTTTGGGTCATGTTGACGAAATGGTAAGCACGGAAAAACTTGCCCAATGCAGCATAAGGGTTGACATCCGCAGCACCTGCTTTTTTAGCTTCTTCCTCCATTTTGATCACGTTCTTCAAACGGGTAAAATCCAGCGTAGCACCGCCTGACCAATATTCATTGGTTCCGTAGTAGTTGTAGTTGATGCACCAATATTGGTTCCAACGTTGCTCCAGGCTCCAGGCTCCAGTTGTGAGGTTGCTCAATACGCCATTCAGGATCAAGCTGGCGGGTGCACTGGTTGGGCGGTTTGGATCTTCGTCCAGGCCGTCAAATGTGCAGCTACCCAACACTAAGGCGATGGAAAGGGCTGCGAGAGTATAAAATTTATTGAATTTCATGGTTGAAAGTTTAGGGGTTCGAGGGTTCGGGGATTCGAAAGTTCGAGGGTTACCGAAACCCCCGAACCTTCGAACCCCCGAACTCAAGAACCTTTTTTAAAATGTAAAATTGAAGTTTACTCCGTAACGCTTGGTGGTCGGGGTGTCAAAATCGGAACTGCCTTGACGACCGATGTAACGATCCAAATCAACGTCTTTCTTCTCGGCGAAATACAGCAGGTTGCGGGCAACCAGCGACACAGTCATTTGGTTGAAAAAACTATTCGACTTCAGGGGCACCTTGTAGGTAAGCGTGATTTCGCGCAACTTGGCAAAAGTACGGCTCATCAAATTGGTTTCATCGTCCTGATAGTAGCGGCTGATCCAGTCTTGAAGGAAGGTTTTGGTGTCGTTTTGTTTAAATACCAATTCATTGTAGTTGGTGATGTTGCCATAATCATCCGTTTTGATGGTGCCACTCACCAGTTGCACGCCTTCACCTACCCAGGTCCGGTTGCCTTTGGTATCTTCCAAACGCGCGATGCCCATGGCACCTTCGGTGGTTTCAATGTGACGACCACCGCGGAATGTTTGGCGCTGGATGTAGTTGGCAATTACACCACCCACCCGGCCATCAAACTGGAACTGGAGGGTCCAGTTTTTAACACTGAAGCGGTTGATAAAACTCCACACAAAATCTGGATCCATGTGTCCCAGCAATTTGCGGGCGTTGCCATTTACGGAAGCCAAACGAATTGGGCGACCACCTGCGTCGTTGATGATTTGACCATCTTGCGTGTACAGGTAACCCACGTTATTTATTTCATCTACCCGATCACCAATTTGTCTCCAGGGATCCAATTGGGTCAACTCATTGCCGTTTTCGTCGGTGTAAAATTTCACCCAACGCTCACGCAGGGTTGAAAAGTTGATCATTGGGTTCCATCTCAAGCCAGTTTTGTTTTTGAATGGATCAGCGCTCAGGGTAATTTCTACCCCTTTGCGGCGCGTAACGATGCCATTCACCTGTTGGGCAGTATAACCAGAAGTTTCAGAAATTGGCCGGGCAAAAATCAGTGGCCCTTCTTTCACATTGAAGTAAGTAAACTCAACATTCACCATGTTTTTGAAGAGGCCGATATCGGCACCCAATTCAAATTCCTCACGAGAGTTCCGGTCCAGGGCAGCATTGCTCAAGGTATTGGTGTAATAAGCGGCGGGTGCGTTGTTGTAGCCCAATGGTGTAGAATAGGGTTCGGCATTGGCATAACTTGGTCCATTGTACACAGAGCTGTAATTCTCGCCATAACCTAAAACCGAAGCACCTGCAGCACCAATGGTTGATTGAGTCAAACCATCTTTCACATTGGCGTAAGCACCGCGTAGTTTCAACAAAGAAATCGGTCCCAACTTGACATACTCGGTTACAATGGAGTTAAAACCAAGCGATGGGTAAAAGAACGTTTGGTTTTCCGTAGGTAGTGTAGAAATGCGGTCAACCCGGCCCGTGTGGCTCAAGGTCAAATATTTATTCAACGTAACATCGGCCGAATAGTACCCGGAAGTAACCAGCATGTTGGCGTTGTAACCAAATGCTCGTACCGGATTGGCAGAGTTTGCAAAGTTGTATACGCCTGGTGTGATCAGGTAGTCGGTAGAAGCGTAGTTGGTGGTGTATTTGAAGGTACGTACAGCTCCACCGCCTAAAACATTCACCCGAATTTTGTTAAATGTTCTGCTAAAATCCAACATCACATCGGTGTTGTTTTCGAACAAAGAACGACGGTCTTCACGGTAATCGCCACGGCGTTCGTCACGACCGTAAGCACCAGCAGAGTAAGGCATTTTTTCGGTGCGCAGCAGGTCGTAAGTGTTTACCCCGTTGCGGGCAATCAACTTCAGGTCAGGCGTGATTTTGTAGGACAAAGACAAGTACCCGTAAGTATTGTTATTGTAATGGCCACGCAACCAGTAGTTCGCCATGAACCAAGGGTTGTTGTAACGCTGGTACTCGGCATAAATTTGCTGAACACCTTCTTTACCTGGCTGCCAGATTTGTTTCATGTCGTCAACGTCCCAGTCGGCACCTGCCCAGGTGGTGATGTTGTAGATCAAGGAGTTCGGGCCGTAGTTGGCGTCGGGAATGTTGTCGGTGTATTGGCGGTTGTAGTTGATGTTGGCTTCAAAACGCAGACGATCAGTGAAGTTGTAACCGATGTTGGCGTTGAAGTTGGTGATGTTCAAATTGGTATTTGGCACAATACCAGTTTGGTTCATGTGACCCAGTGAAAAACGCAAATCAGAGCGATCAGTGGAACTGGAAACCGCTACGCTGTTGTTGAACAAAAACCCAGGCCGTAGGAAACGCTCCAGGTTGTCTTTACCCCGAGGAATCCAGGGCGTAGGAATCAGTTTGCCAGTGGCAGGATCAACTGGGCTGTCGTATTGAGGCAATAAACGGCCATCGAGTGGTGGTCCCCATACATCGTAGTCGTTGTCGTTTTTACCCCCCCCTTTGCCGTCGACAAATTCGTAAATACCGTGGTCGCCAGGGCCGTATTCGTCCTGAGTTGTTGGCAAGGAATTAAACCCATTTTCCATCATAGATGAAGAGTTGAATTCCACGGAAAAGCCACGAGGGTTTTTGGAGCCTTTTTTGCTCGTGATCAAAATTGCGCCGTTACGGCCACGGAAACCATAAATGGCGGAAGCTGTAGCACCTTTCAATACGGTATAATGTTCAACATCATCGGTGTTGATGTTCCAGGTATCTGAGTTGATGGGTACCCCATCGACTACATAAAGAATGTCACCACTGCCACGCAATACGACGTTTGGACGGCGCAACATTTCGCTGTTTAATCCGATCGTCAAACCGGCAATTTTACCTACCAAACCCGCGATGTTGTTGGGTTCGCGTGCTTTGATCAGTTCGGATGATTTTACGGCTTGTTGTGAAGAGGTTAGAAAACGTCTTTCTTTCGTTACACCCAAACCGGTGACCATTACTTCAGAAAGTCCAATGACATCGGCTTCTAACGTGAGGCTCAGGTTAGTTTGGTTGGTAACATCCACTTCGGTTGTAGGATAACCTGTGTACGACACGATCAGGATGTTTTCTCCTTCGCCAATTACTACACTGAATTTTCCGTCGACATCCGTCACCGTACCGCGCACGGTGTTTTTTACCGTTACTGAGGCACCAATGAGCGCTTCGCCGGTTTTGGCGTCGCTAATGGTTCCGTTGAGTGTACGCTGGGCATTGGCTTGCAGGGAGAGCAGTAAGCCAAATAGCAGACAAAAGCTGCGCAAAGCCAAAAACAGGCCTTGCATGGGTAAACTTAATTTCATAGGTTTAACTGATTAGATTATTCAATCTAGAATGTTTAGGGCTATGCTGGTTGCCGCCAGTCATAGCCTTTTTTAGTCGGTTTAACTTCTGCAAAAGTCCAGATTATGAATGACTTAGAAGGGAAAGTGAAATTAAGTAATGTTGAAGCTTTTGTAAACTATCTGACAAATCCGGGTGCATGTTGTGAAGTAGGAAACCCAGGGGTTTTGACTTATGTGTAAGTTGAGTTTGAGTATAAGTAAAATTGAAAATTTTAACCTTAACTTAAAATGGGCTTCATCTTAAACAATGAAAGCCTACATTTTGCTAAGAAAACTAGCTTTTTGGAACGATTTAATCAGTTAACAATCCAATTGTCACTTCTTACTGATTGGGATTGAAAATTAATTTTGGCCACTTCTGGTAACATCCAATGTAGTGGTCGATATGGAAGTGAAAACAATCATTTCACTAAAAATTCTCCTTATGCACATGGCTAGAATTTTATTTCCCAATGCGATCATTCGAACTGTAGCACTACTGCTGCTATTATGGGGTAGCATCGCTTCCACACAAGCACAGGGTTGTTCACAGCCTTCAAACCTAAACTCCAATGTATTCTCACCTGGTTCGGTATCACTTCGGTGGTCGGCTATTCAAGGCGCCAGAAGTTACACTTTGCAGTACCGCCTGGGCAACACTGGTGCCTGGACGATTGGAGGAACCATTACGGCAACGAATTTGACAATCAGCAATTTACTTCCTGAGCGGGTATACACCTGGCGGGTCAAAGCCAGTTGTTCAACCTATTCCAGTGTCGCTACTTTTAACAGCGGTGGCGGGGTTGGGGGCAACACGGCTTGTTCTTCACCTTCCAATCAGCAGGCAAGATCACTTTCTTCGAGCAGCGTCTCGCTGAGTTGGTCGGCCATTGAAGGCTCATTTAATTACACGGTACAGTATCGTCGGAGTAATGTTAGCGCATGGACGACAGCGGGTTCTGTGCCAGGTACCAGCCTCACCCTTTCTGGTCTAGTTGCAAATTCAGAATACAACTGGAGAGTGAAAGCCAGTTGTTCGGTCTATTCTAGTATTGACAAGTTTAACACTGGAGGTACTACCGGAGGCGGTGGCACAGGTACAGGTGGCGGTAGCACGTCTTGCTCGGCACCTTCTAACACCAATACCAATGTTGTTTTTTCCACTTCTGCTCAGGTGAGTTGGGAGCCTCAAGGCGGAGCGCTCAATTACACCCTGCAATACCGATTGGCAACGAGCAGCACTTACGTTACAGTGGGTACTGTTACTGCCGCCAATGCTACCATTACGGGTCTACAAGCTGGTCGAGAATACGTTTGGCGAGTAAAAGCGAATTGTTCCCCCTATGGTAGCGATGTGCAGTTTAGCACGCCTTTTGCCTTCACGGGCTCTACGGCGGCGGCACCATTGAACACTCAAGCCAATCTGCGTTTGTTTCCCAATCCGGTTACTGCCGATCTTGTACACATTCAAACCGAAGGTACTGGTGGACAATTGTTCATTTTGAACAGCGCCGGGCAAGTTGTGGCAAATGAGTTGATCACGGACGGTGTACAAACACTGGATGTGTCGCGCTTGAACAATGGATTGTACTTTGTACGGGTGCAAGAGGCTGGAGGAAAGAGTCAGGTGCAGAAACTGGTGGTGGCGCACTAATGAATGTGTATCCTTTATGCATTTGAGTTTTTGAGCACGGGTGGCCCGGAGTAGTTTCTCCGGGCCATTCGTTTTTTTCTAGGGAAGTACCTTTAAAATCCCCTGCATCACCAAATAATGCCCTGGATAGGTACACACAAACTGGTAATCTCCCGGTTTGGAAGGTGCTGTAAAGTAAATGGTTTCCGTTGTCCCTGGTTCCAAAATTTTGGAATGGGCAATCACATCACCAAGATTGGGTACGTAGTGCATTTCCGGGCCTTTCAAGCCAAGCGCCATGCCTTTTTCTCCAATTTTATTGGCCATTCCTGGCATCGTTACCACCAGGTTGTGCTGCATGTCGTCATTGTTGTTGAACACCAGTTTGACTTTACTGCCGGCTTTGATGCTTAACAAGTCCTGATCGTACTTCAGGCCAGGTTTGGTACCCAAGGAGAGTACGACATCGGGCTGTCCCCAATCGGCAGGCATGGCGTTGAGGTTTTTGCTCAGGGCAACTGTTGCTGTAGCTTTGGCTGCTTTTTTTCCTTTTTTGGTGTTGTTGACCACGGGAGGTTTCGTCATGGCCATGTGTTCGTGGTTCATGGGGTTACCTGCGGGCGTTACGCTTACTTTTTGCTCCGCGCTCAGCATCACTTTTTCTCCAGCAGGAATGCTGTTCATGGTATAGTAAGCAAAATCGTGGAGTAGGGGAGTACCATCCGCAGCTTTAATGTTTTTCAATTTCAGCTCGTGGATGTAGCCTTCGCGGATGCTGTCCAGCACCACGCGAACTTTTAATCCGTCTTCCGAAACGATGATGCCCCGCAGTGGACAATTTCCTTGATTGATGATGGGGCTGCCGTACTGGTGCTGGTACTTGTAATTGAAGGAGGCGAAGCCATAGTTGGCGGCGACTTTTGCGGCGGTTTTATCCACAGGAAGGGTGAACTCGATTTCAAATCCATCGGCACGTGCGCTGATGTTTTTCATTTCAAAAGGTATTTTACCCGACCATACCAGGCGTTGCAGGGCATAATCGGCTTTGCCGGTGCTGGACCAACCCCGGCTGGTCATGCCGCCCCACATTGAAGCATCGGTTCCCCAACGCAGGCGCAAAAGGCCCGAGGCCCAGCCCTCGCGGAAAGGATAACAAGCCCCTTGGTATTCGCCATTGATTTTTTCGAGGGTCATGCGCATCACTTTGGAGTGCCCCTGGTCGGCCACAAAGTATTGCCCACTGAATGGGCCAAAGCTGCCCCCGGTATTGTCTTCAATGATATCGGAAGTAGAAATACCCATCAAGGTATGGGGAAACCAGACACAGGGGAGCTTCATTTCTTTGATTACTTTGGCAGCGTCGTACATGGTGCGGCCATCGTCTACTTTGGCCAGATCGGCCTTGGTCAGGCGCAAGGGAGAATTGGGTTCCTGGGTCCAGTTCAAACCTCCGGCATTGCCTGCAAAGTCGCCTTTTTCCAGGTGAGTTACCCGGCCTGATCCCACCCAGTCGCCCTGGTTTTCGGCGTAAAAAACCTCGTCTTTGGAGTTGAGTAAAAAACCAGCGGGTGAGCGCAATCCTGTAGCAATGGGCTCCATGCTGCCATCGGGCTTGATTTTGAGCAACCAGCCATGCCATTTGGACAAGCCTTCGCCGTAGCCCACCCAGGCCACATTTAAGGTGACGTACATATCGCCTTTGCTGTCAAATACCGGGCCGTAAGCGTATTCGTGGTAATTGCCACTCAGGTCGAAACGGTAAATAGGCTCAAATACATCGGCGCGGCCATCTCCATCGGTATCGGTCATTTTGGTCAATTCGCCACGCTGGGTACAGTACAGGGAGCCGTCCTTATAGGCCAATCCCAGTACTTCGTGTAGCCCCTCGGCGTACAGCTGATAATGGGGCTGGGTGCCGTTGAGCATGTAGGGGTTTTCAATCATCCAGATTTCGCCCCGGCGGGTGGATACCGCCAAACGCCCATCGGCTAGTGGAGCCAGTCCACCTACTTCCAGCTTGATGTCTTCAGGGATGGCTACTGTTTTGAGGAAATAATAATCTTTCTCGGTCAAGGCTTTATCACTTTGAGCGATGGAGATTAAAGCTGCGCAACAGAAGTATAGTGCACAAAATATTTTTAAGGTTTTCATACCGCGGTGGTTTTAAAAAATCAAAGAGGAGGATACCTTCAGGTCGGTTTGGGCCGACTCAAAAATCAATTCTTTTTGCCCATTGTTGCTCACTATTTTATAGTTGGCGGGATCAGCCACCCGGATGAAGTAACGCTGGCCGTCAACGGCGTACAATCCATTGCCCATGCTGCTGATTTCAGCGCCTTGCGCCAGGCGGTAAGTGAATTTTTTTCCCTCCGGATTTTTGATGCTGGTGATTCGCTCCAGCGCCTGACCCGCAGTTGCTACTTTAAAACTTTCGGTAAATCCTACATTGCGGTATTGATATTTAAACGTAGGGTAACGCTCGGCGGACAATTGGTAACCCTGATATTTTAAATCCGTCTGTTGATCCAAAGTGTCGGGTAAACCATCGATTGCCAGCGGACAGCGGCCCGGCAATACCACCCCAACCCCCATGGCCGAGGCCGTTTGAGGCTCACCACGTTCGTGCCACATGTCGGTAACATTGGCAAATTCACCCCGCCAAACTTGCAGCAATGCACCCTGATTGAGGTCATAGGCATAGTGTGTCGAGCTTGGATCGCCTACCAAAATGACGTGGGTCTTTTTCTTTTTGAGGTGCTGAAAAAAACAGCGCAACAAACTAGGCTCTTGTTTGGTACCGACCGCAATGAGTGGGGTAGGTCGGGGATCGGGCATTGAGGCCCGGGTGTGCAAGGCGATGGGTTTGCCGTTGGTTTTTTGCAAACTGAGTCCCGCCGCAGTAGGCCACCAGCCGAAATTTTTGACATAGCTCGCTGTAAAGGTATGCTCGCCCACACCGAGGTAAGTGGTAGCGATGGAGGGATCGCCAATCCATTTCCACTCGCTCGGGATGACTTCTTTGCCGTCCACGCTCAATTTTCCGGAGCCGTAACGTTGCAAAATCCATTGGTAGTTGGCGGCTTCTTTGATCTCGATTTTGCCAGTAAAGACCAGCCCCATCCTGTTCACGTTGTCGGCCAGGGTGTAGTCGATGCGCTCGGCCTTGCCCTCGCGGGTGAGTTTAGCGGTAGCCAGGGCTTCAAAATTCTCAAAATTCCCTTCGTAATACTGGTAAGTCAGTTCTTTGAGCGGTGCTTCAAAGGGATTGAGCAAGGCGTATTTGATGTTGCGGAAGGCCACCGGGCCATGATCGCCCTGGATGCGGATAGGGGCCTTGGCTACTTCTGTTTCAGATACTGCTCCACGTGTAACGCCCTGCAAAATGATGTTTTCGTGAATGGTGACGCCATTGAGCACAATTTTGCTGAACATGGCCGGTTTGGTTTTGCGGCCCTGGGCATCAAACTCTGGCGCTTGAAAATGGATCTCCAGATGCTGCCACAATCCCGGAGCAAGCGAGGCATTGACCCGAGGCGCGTGCCCTTCGTAATTGGTTTTGGTGGCTTCGATCCAACGTGGATAAATGGCGCCTGCATCCTGGTATTTGGGTCTGCCCGCCCCCCAGGAGTCGAACAATTGAACCTCATAACGGCTTTGCAGGTAAATGCCCGAATTGGAACCCTTTGGTAACATAAAGTCTAATTCGAGGTAAATGTCGCCGTGTTCCAGCACACTGTACAAATCTGACTCTCTTTTGTACAGAAATTTTTCGCTGAAATTGTCGAAGAGCACTCCACTACCGGGTTTGGAAATCAGTAGTTTATTCTCGGGGCTTCCACTGGTCTCACCCACAATTTGCCAGCAGGCGGCAGGAGACCGAAAGGCAGAGAGGTCGTTGAGGGGAAGTGGACTCAACTCGTAAAAGGTATTTTGAGCCTGAACACTCAACCCCATGAGCAAGAGGAGAAATTGCAGGGCAATTCCAAAATGTTTTGGTTTGTAAATAGCCATTGATCTAATGTTTATAGCAAAATCAGATTGTACACTTAAAACAACAAGCCCGCAATCGTTGCCGACATGTAACTGGCCAGGGTTCCACAAATCAAGGCTTTAAAACCCAGTTTTGCTAAATCTGCTCTGCGTTCAGGAGCCAGTTGCCCAATACCCCCAACCTGAATGGCAATGGAACTGAAATTGGCGAAGCCGCACAAGGCAAAACTGACGATGGCAATGGTTTTGGGTTCGAGATAATGTTTTATTCTAATTAAATCGAGGTAAGCCACAAATTCGTTGACAACTAGCTTAGTACCCATTAGGGAACCGGCGGCGGTTAAGTCTTTAATGGGAACCCCCATTGCCCAAGCAAATACGAAGAAAATTTTGCCCATAACAAAGTTAAAGCTCAATTCTGGCAGGCCAACCATCATGCCAATTTTGCCCAAAAACAAATCGAGTAAAGCAATCAAAGCGATGAAACCAATCAGCATAGCAATCACATTCAAGCCTACCCGTAGGCCATCTCCAGCGCCGCCCGCAATGGCGTCGACCAGATTGACATAAGCTTTTTCGACTTTCAACTTAACGGTACCTTGGGTTTCTGGTTCCTCAGTTTCGGGGTACACTATTTTTGAAATCACCAAAGCTCCAGGTGCAGCCATGATGCTGGCAGCCAGGAGGTATTCGGGCGGTACTCCCAAAGCAATGTAAGTGGCCATAACCCCCCCGGCAATACAAGCAAAACTGCCAGTCATGGAAGACATCAGCTCGGAGTTGGTCATGGTTTTTAGATAAGGTTTAATCATGATTTGGGCCTCCACCTGGCCTACAAAAGTACTGGCTACGTTGGAGATCGCTTCGGCACCACTCACGCCCAGCAGCCACTTCATCCCTACGGCCATGACCGATACAACACGTTGCATCAGCCCGATGTGGTACATGATGTTCACCAGAACGGCGACAAAAATGATGGTGGGAATAACTTTGAAGAAGAAGATGAAACTATTTTCGGGGCCTAAAACCTTGTCCAACAAACCCTTGTTGACCAAGGGGCCAAATACAAATAATGCACCTTGGTCCGCCATTTCCAACAGGCGCTGAATTTTAGCACCCAACCAGGCAAAAGTGTTTTTGCCAACACTGGTTTTCAAAATAAAGACTGCTAGTCCCAGTTGCAACAAAAGTCCTACTCCGACGGTACGATAATTGATTGCTTTTCGATTGTTAGAAAGAAGGAAGGCAATACCCAAAATCAGAACCATTCCAATGAGTCCAATAAACCGCTCCATAAACATCTTTTAGTTAGAGCAGAAAGGTAATAGAATGTTCCGGTAAATTGGATACTGCCTTCGATTTTTTCAAGAAAGAACAACTTTCTGCCTAGTTGCGATCCTGACGGTCGTGTTTCTGCTTGGCGATGTTGCGGCTGGCGCGTTCTTGCTGGTTGTGGATTTGAGCACGTTCACGTCTGGTGACAACGCCATCCGCTTTGGCATCGTGCTTGGTGTCTTGAATATGAGCTTGCTGGCCAGCCAATCTGGCCGTTTCCACCTTGGTCAGTTCGCCCGACTTGCGGCCGTGTTTGATGCGTTTTACCTGGTTTTCCTGGCGTTCACGGGCTACCGGAGTCTTGGCACTTTGGGCAAAGGAAACGGCAGTGCAGCCAAGGAAGAACATAGCGAGGATCATTACTTTCGTTTTCATGGTTTTTTGATTTTTTGGTTTTTGTTAATCAGATTCATGTCTACTCAGACTCGGCGTGAGACGCGGGGTTTAAAATACGAAGCGTTAAAGAAGCGTTAAATGAGTGAATGAAAGCCTAACGAGTCAAAAAAACTACTGGATCTTTTGTTTTACTCTTGCTTTCAAATGTACATTCATGCAATCACGACTGTTATTGATCTTGCTTTTTTTGGGTATCTACACCTCAGTTCTGGCTCAGCTTATGCCCAAATCACCAGCTACTGCTCCCGCTCCAGTGCCACGAACAACTTCTGCGCAATTTCAAATGAAGCAGGTGGCCATGGGGGATACCATTTATTTGTTGAAAAAATACTTCATGTGTCTGCTGCGGCGCGGACCCGTGCGCAGCCTTAGCCAAAAAGAAGTGGAAACCTTGACTCGATCGCATCAGGATCACCTGGACTGGTTGAGTGAAACCAAAAAGCTCTGCATCTCGGGGCCATTGGATGGCGATGGGGACATTCGCGAAATGCTTATCCTGAGCGCATTCTCACTGGAAGAGGCCGAGCACCTGATCTGGCTCGATCCGGCAGTAAAAGCGGGGCGTTTTACCGTAGAGGTGCTGCCTTGGTGGGGGCCGGTGGGGAGTAAGTTGTATTAACAGTTAAAAAATCTTACCTAGGCATTCAACCGCTCCTTAATCAACCCCACGCTATCCTCATACGAAGCACCTACGGGAATCTCCACCCCATTGACCCAGATCTGTTGCCGCGCAATTTTGCCCACGTGTTGCACGCCCACAATGAAGGAGCGGTGCACCCGGACAAAATCCTGCTCGGGCAAGGTTTGGAGCGCTTCGGGCACATTTTGGCGGCACATGAGCTTACGTTCTTTGAGCACATACGTCATGTAATTTCCGGCTGCTTCTATGTATAGGATGTCTTTGAGGTAGACCTTCTCTTCCTCGTAACCCGTTTTGAGAAAAATAAATTCGGGTACTTCGTTGGTACGTACATTTTTCATTTCCAGCGCCTTATTACAAGCCTTGGTGAAACGCGCTAGGGAAAAAGGTTTGAGCAGGTAATCTACCGCATCCAGGTCAAAGCCCTGCACGGCGTATTCGCTATAGGCCGTGGTGAAGACCACCAAGGGGCCATTTTTCAAAATCTGGGCAAACTCTATCCCCGAAATATCCGGCATTTTGATGTCCAGAAAGATGAGGTCAACCTTGTGCTGCCGCAAAAAAGGCAGTGCCTCAAATGCATCGATGAAACTTGCTTGCAGTTCCAGAAAAGGCACTTTAGCCGCGTGCATTTGCACCACTTCCAGGGCTTTGGGTTCGTCATCGATGGCAATGGCAACTAACTTCATGGTGCTTAAGCTATAGTCAATACTAAAGATACAAAATAATCGTGGTCTGAGACCTGGATACTCAGATCGTGTTTGTCAGGGTACAGCAATTCCAGGCGTTTGCGCACATTGTCGAGCCCAATGCCGTGGCTGTCTTTTTCGGGGTCGAGTTCGTTGTCATTTTTGGGGTGGTAGCTATTGTGCACTTTGAAAAAAATGTGTTCTGGATCGTGCGTAAGCGTAATGTAAATCCAGGACGCATTGCGGAAACTGATGCCGTGTTTGAAAGCGTTTTCCACAAAAGGATTGAGCAACATGGGGGCAATGAACACCTCGCGATCCGGATTTTGCAGGTTGATCTTGAGTTCAATCTGTTGGTTTTCATCCAGACGCAATTCCTGGATGCTGATCAGGTTGTGCAGGTACTCAATTTCTTTAGCCAGCGGGATGCGGTTTTGGTGGTTTTCGTGCAACATGAAGCGCATCATGTCGCCCAGTTTCTGAATACCATCGGCGGTTTTTTCACTGTTTTCCTTCATCGCAATGGCGTAAAGGGTATTGAGGGCATTGAACAAAAAATGGGGGTTGATCTGGGCGCGGAGCGCACCGAGTTCGGCGGAAGTTTGGGTGACTTCGGTGAGGAAGGTTCGTTTTTCAAGGGCGAAAATAGAGCGTAAATAGGCACTGCCAATGGCCAGACTATGGATGCCTATAAAGACCCAAATCAGACTGTAGCCGTAGGAAATGGGCAGAGCGGTGAGATAAATGGCCACCAATATTGGGCCAATCAGCAATTCGGCAAATCGATAGCGGTTGTCGTCCACAAAACCACCCGCGATGATCGGGATACAGCGGTAAAACCAATGCAGGTGTAAAGCAACAGCAGGGATAATCCAAAACCGCATTTGGGCAATTCGGCTGTATTCGTTTTCATCCCCAGTCATCACCGTATAGCTGATTTTTCCAATGTACCATAGTATGAACAGTACAGCAGAAAAAAGGATGAATTCCGCCAGGGTTTTGAGTACCAGACTCCGATTTTCTTTAGCACGGGCAACTAAAAAATAATACAACTCTGTCCCTGCTTCATAGGCTAAAATGACCATGAATACCTTTAAACTGTCCTGAATCACGTGCAAAGCACTAAAATAGCGAAATGCCTCCGGGCCATCGTCATTTCTCCAAAGGTCGATGTTGGTCAGCCCATAACCTGCAGCAGCAACAAAAATCAAAAAAAATCCGATGATGCTGGCCAGTATGGCCACGATGCCGAATTTTTGGCTTACGATGGCCGGAGTAACATAAAAGTGAAAAACGAGGCCGGCCAACAATCCTCCTAACCAAAGCACCGCAGCGGGGAACAGGTCATTTTTCAAAAAGTCATATTGACCCTCAAAACATTGAAAACAATGATCTTGAGCTTCCTGAAAGTTGATGTAGCTGTTGACCATCATTCCCGCTGCCAAGACCACACTCAACAAAAATCCCAATCCCCAGTTGTGCTTTTCTACTGTCGCCATTACTTTTTTTTTGGTAAAAGTAGGGTTTCACCTACATCTTGAATGGAAATGGGCTGAATCAGACTTTTTTTGGGATAAAAATTAAAAATCATAACAATCCATCCCTCTGCCCCCTTTCTTTTTGCCATTGCCTCCTTTGCCACCTTTAGACATATTCTTCGGCCAGGGACTAATTTTTACTGCTGCGTAAAAACCTGCTTCCGACAGATTCCCCCGCGTCATCCAGGGCCCGAGGTTGTCCGTGCCAATGGTGAGGAAGGCCAAACGCAGGGCTGCCCCCACGCGCAAGCGTTGCCAGCGGTACAGGCTGATGGGCATGTATGCACCTACCCAATTGTTTTCCCAGCCTCCAACTACTGCAGCGGTGCTGGCCTTGTGCAATTGGTTGGCTTTCAGTGGAAGGGATTGTTGCACCACAAAATACATGCGCCATCCTACTTCCTGGGACAGGCCGCCGTGGAAAACCAAATGGGTCGGTAAGCCAATTGAAAAAGAAGAATCGACTAGAGAGGCCTGCGGATTACCACTGAGTAAATCGCTCAGCAGGGAAGCTTTAAGGGGTAAATCACTGGCTCCACTCCAGGTGGTGTAAGGATTGGTGTCAAAAATCAAGGTAGCGTTGTTGCGAAATTGGTGCATCTGGCCACTGTTGCGGAAGCGGATATTGCCTACATCGTTGAGGGCAAAACCCAGATTGCAGTTCCAGCGCTCTCCCAGATATTCATAGACTACCCCCAGATCCAGGCCAAGGCCCGTGCCCTGAATTTTGGGTTCGTAAGGGGTATTCTCATCCACGCCCAGGTTTCCGCTCGTAAACATCAGCGTAGCAGCGCCGGGGCTGACCTCAAAACTGTCGGTGCGGATCTGTCGGTAGCTGAACTGCTCATTAAAAATGGACAAACCTTCATAACCTTGTAGGTAGCGTAGGTTCACCCCCAGGATAAGCCGCCGATCATCGGCAGAACTCAGGGTATAATCGTAGTGCAGGCCCCATTCGCGCCAGGCCATGCTGCTGATATGCGAAGGAGTCATGTTGACATTTCCCCGATTGGCATTGTAGGTATAGTAGCCCAGATCGGGCGGAAAAATGGTTTCGGTTTCCACCCGGGCACGGCTCGTCAATCCAATGCTGTGTTGCCCCAGGCGAAGCAAAAAAGAAGGCCCCAGGATGTTTGCGGACACGTCTGCATAAAAAGAGGTATTGCGGGTATTGTAGTCGAGAACCAGATCATTGGGCCCCAGGGTTTGGTCATTGGTCAGGTCAGGTCGGCTATACAGGTTTTGGATGCTGCGGTAACGGTTGACTTCCCCGGCTTTGGAGTTTTCCAAAAAACCGTAATTGTTGCTGATGGAGTTGACGGTTTCGATCAGGTTGATGTCCCATTTTTTGGCATACA
>ENA-UOWO01003646-UOWO01003646.1-activated-sludge-metagenome-genome-assembly--contig:-NODE-3646-length-17686-cov-21.893143_pt1 | contig 17686 bp, 15 predicted proteins | sample MGYA00238148_ERZ761564 | MGnify/ENA primary metagenome ERZ761564 (study PRJEB28885, sample SAMN05720194) | activated sludge metagenome | isolation source: Anaerobic digester | place: USA...
CGTTTCTGCGTCCGCATCCCTCGGCCAAACCTGTCGTGGCGGTGCTCGAAGATCCAGTGCTGCGGCCTGTGCTGCCGCCGGAGTTGCGCGGAGAGTCTCCTCGCCGCCCGTGGGTGGTTGCGCATGCGCCGGCCGGCGCGGTGATCGCCGTGGGGCTGCTCATCGCGGCACTGGCCTTTGGCTGGCGCACCGGGCGGCTTCCTGCTTCCACTGCCTCACGATGAACCACGCTCCTGCTGATCGGTTCGCCCGACTTTACTCGCTCCTTGGCTGGCTGGCGCTGGGAGGGCTGGTGCTGGTGGGATCGTTGCCCAAGGCATCGACCATCGTCTTCACGTGGCCGTGGGCGTTTTATTCGCAGGCGTTGCTGCTGGTGCCGGTGTTTCTGCTCACATGGACGCAGGCGCGGGGCTGGCGCGGGGTGGGGCTGGGAGGGCTGGCGGGGCTGGTCCTGGCCGGTGTGATCGGAGTGAGCGTGGCTGCGAGCCGGCAGCCGCATTTCAGTTTCGAGGCGGCGCTGCCGCTGTGGGGGGCACTCGCGTGGACTTTCTGGCTGGCGGGCCGGCTCGGGGCATCACGCACGGAGGCACCGGTTTTTCTCCGGTTTGCGCGCGTGGCGGGCGTGGCGATGACAGTGCCGCTGGCGATGTCGGCGCTCCTGTATGCGGTCGATGTGGGGCACCTGCTGGCGGAGCAGCCGTGGGGAAAAGTGGACTGGGTGGCGCATCGCAACCCGCACCCGCTCGGCCACTGGAACTACACCGGCGGGCTGGGGCTGCTCACCTTCCCCTGGCTGGCGGGACTGGTGTGGTATGAGCGCCGGTGGTGGCGCGCTGGCTGGATCGTGGCCTCGGGGCTGGCTGCGGCGGCGTTTTTCACGGCGGCGAGTCGTGGCGCGGTGCTGGGCGCGCTGGTGGCTGCGGCGGTGGCGGGGCTGCTCTGGCTGTCGCTGCACCGGCCCTCTCGCCGGCAGTGGGTGGGGGTCGGGCTGGCGACCGTGCTGGTCGTCGCGGGGCTGCTCGCGACCAATGGCCGCTTACGCGCGCTCGTCGCCGATCCATCGATTTTGTTTCAACGCAACGAGAGCGACGTGCAACGCATCGGCATGCTGCAGGGCGGCGGGTGGCTCGGGCTCGAGCGGCCGTGGGTGGGACACGGGCCGGGCATGGTGCCTTTTGTCTATCCCGAGGTGCGCGCCCGGCTCGTGGGCGGCGTGGAGACTTCGTACCAGTTGCACAATGCCCCGCTCCACTGGTGGGCGACCACCGGGCTGGCGGGGGTGGCGGCGCTGGGCGCGTTTTTGTGCATTCTCGGCCGCGAGTGGTGGCGATGGCGGCGCGAGCCGGCGGGCGCGCCGCGCACCTTTGCGCTGCTCGGTGGCGTGGCACTCGCAGGCTACGCCGGGCTGGCACTCACCGATTATCAACTCGACGTGATCACCCTGCTGGCGCTCGCAGGACTGTGGGCCGGCATGCTGCTGGCGCGATCGGCGGATGCCGACGGGTTTGGCGCGGGGCGTCGTGGACGGTGGCTGCCATGGGTGCTCGGTGTCGCGGGCGCTGGCGCCGTGGCGGTGCTGGCGCCGCACTGGCGCGCACATCAGCTCCACTGGACGGCGCTGGCGGAAACGTCTGTAGAGGAAACATCCGTGACGGAGCGCGTGGTGCTCGCCCGGCGCCTCCTGGCTTCGGTGGACGCGGCTCCATGGTGCGCCCACTACCGCAATCAGGCGGGTTTCCAGCTGGCGCGTGCGGCCGGCGAGTCGGGCGACGCGGGTCTGCGCCAGGCGGCGCGCCGGGTGCTGGCCTCGTCGCTGGAGATCGATGCCGCGCAGGAGCCCGTGCAGTCCGCGCTGGGCTGGCTGTGGCTGCCCGACGATCCGGCGCCGGCACGCGCGCATTTTTCGCAGGCGCTGCGGCTGCTCCCGGACCGGCCCTCGACCCATCTCGGCCTTGCGCTGGCGTGTCTGGGTGCGGGCGATGAGCGTGGCTGCGTGCAGGCGCTGGCGATGGAGCTGCTCGTCAATCCGGCTTTTGTGGCCTCACCGTACTGGCAACAATCGCCGCTGCGGGAGCTCCGCGATCCGGCCTATGCGCGCTGGCGGGAGCTGAGCGCGCGTGCGCTTGCCGACCCCGAGCTGCCCGTGTGGCGCCGGCCGGCGTTTGCCTACGCATGCGCGGTCGCTCGCTGGTGGCGCGAGGGCCGCATGCCCGGGCCCGATGAACTCGCCGGCGCGGGCGCGGAGGTGCGCGCGGTGTTTGCCGCCATCGCGCAGGAGCCGCGTGGTGACGTGGTCTTGCCCGGTCGCTGGGCTGCGCTCCGCGAGGTGCTGGCGGCGCCGGTGTCCGATGAGGCGGACCTGCGTGTGCGTTGTCCGGAGTTGTCCGACGCGGCGCGCGCCGCGCTCTGGCTGCGTCTGAAAACGCCCGGGGTTGCGTCGCTGGCCGCGCTGCTGCGGATGCCGTTTCCCGAAGGTGGCCCGGTGGTTCACATGAAACTGGAGCGTGGCCACTATCCGCTGATGCACCGGAGTCTGGATGGCCCCGGCTATGCGGATCTCGCTCCGTATATGGACGACCCGTTTTTATTGGAGTGTGTGGCTCCGCTGTTTCCCGCACGCGGGTTGCTGCCCGGCCCGGTCGTGACGCGTCTGGAAAGTGCGGAGTGAGCGGCGCCGGCGACTGTCCCGCGCCCGTGCGGGGGATTTTTGAAGCACGGAGCAGCGGAGGGCCTCAGGAGGGCTGACGCGCCTGCGCAAGGCCGCGCATTTTCGCCCTTGGGTCAGTAGAGCGCTGAGGTGTTTCCGTGCGCTCCGCTCACTTCAGAGGTAGCTTGAGCTGGAGCGCGGTGCGGAGGCAGTCGGCTTCGCTGAACTGGTCTAGAGCCTCGACCGGCAAGAGTTGCAAACACGCCGTGCCGAACTGGTCTTCGAGCAGGTACGGCCACACGTCGCTGAGCTCGGCGAATTCGACATGCGTGCAGGCCCACTGCTCAAAGAGGTGCGCGATGCGCATGACTTCGTGCATGAGCTGGTCGATGCCGTGGTAACACTCGCTCAGGTCGATGAGATTGGTTTCTGCGAGGCTTTCGCACGCGCGCCAGAGCGATAGCGCGGCGGCGAACTCGGCTGCGGTATCTGTCGCTATGGTGCTGAGGATGGTCGTGGATTTCATGGAGGATGCACGTTCACGCAGGGAACTTGCCGGTGCTCATGCGAACGCGATGGCTGGCTGGTCAGGGCGCGTGGACCGTGGCGGATTTCGTTGCTGCGTTGCAGCACTCGTTTGCCCAGTTTTCGGCGCATGGCCTCCGGCAAACGATGGACTCGTGACGAACTGCTCGTCGCACTGAACCTCTACCACAAGCTCACCTTCGGGCAATTGCACGCGCGCCAGCCGGTCATTGTGGCGCTTGCGGAGAAGCTCGGACGTAGCGCCGGGAGCGTGGCCATGAAACTGTGCAATCTCGCTTCGTTCGACTCGGCGCTGAAACTCCGCGGAATCAAAGGACTGCCCGGCGCGAGCGCGTTGGACCGAACTGTCTGGGATGAATTTCACGAGCAGCTCGACGAAACGGTGCCGGCTAGTGAGGAGGCTTTGCGCGCGATGTTTGGCGCGAAAGGTGAAAGCGAGCTGGAGGTTTCTCCTTCCGATGGAATTCGCGTGCGGAGGCGTCCGCCGTCTGGACCGACGGAAATCGAGGCCAACGTGAAACTGCGCCGTGGGCAGGAATACTTCCGCGCGGCCGTGCTCAACAATTTCGGCGGGCGCTGTGGTGTCACGGGCTTGGCGGTACGCGAGCTGTTGATCGCCTCGCACATCTTGCCGTGGGGCGCGCATGCCGCAGAGCGGCTCAACGTGCGCAATGGGCTTTGCCTCTCGCGGCTGCATGATGCGGCTTTCGACCAAGGTCTGATTACCTTCGACGATCACCTGCGGTTGGTTCTTTCGGCGCGCTTGCAGGCGGCGTTGCCGCAAAAGACGGTGGTCGAGAATTTCGGCGCCTACGAAGGCGCGCCGCTGCAATTGCCGTCCGATGCACTCTCGCCCGATCCGGCGTTTCTGGCGGAGCACCGGCGGACTTTGTTTAGGAAGTCCTAGGTCGGCTCCGGGTGGTGGCCACGGTTGGCACCGCTTCTGCCGCTGGGTGAAATGCGAGTCGCGCTGCTTCCTCATCTGGCGAGAATAGCAGCTCTCGGCGGCAAAGTTTACGTCTTATAAGTCATAACTTCCGACCGCCGCGGGCTGGCGCTCAGGCTTGGCGCAGGGCGGCGGCGGGGCGGGCGTCAGGGGCGGATTGCTTGTTGGGCGGCTTGGCGTTCCGGGTGCTCAAACGCGTCGGCAAACGCTTCGAGTTCGCGGTCGGTCATGCCCAGTTTGTGGCCGGTGTCCCGCCAGGTGGCGACCGCGTCTTCGACTTCGCGCAGGATCGTCTTGGCGCGTCGGTTGGGGATGCGGAAATAGGGCGTGACGGACATCAGGGCGTCGATGTTCGCCTCCGGGCCGGTGTCGGGCGATACCCAGGTTTTCAGCTCTCTGATGCGGTCGGGAAATGGGTTGATATCGAAGGCGGGAGCCAGTCGCCAGAGGCCGCGGTCTGCGTGGAGGAAGCCGTGGTTGTGGAGGTGATCATCGACGTTGGTGATCAGGATGGAAAAGGCGATGCGCCGCCACAGCTCTTCGATGTCGGCCTGGACGTCGGCGCCATGCACACGGAGTGCGTCGACGATCTCCGTGTAGTGGTGTTCTTCGGGCGCGGCGGATTCGACGCCGAGGAGTGTGGCGGCCGAGGCGTAGAGGATGCGTTTGCCGTCGGGAGTGCGATCGAAGCGGCGGACGATTGCAACCGGCACGCCGTCGCTGTCCACGAGGCGCGTCTGGGCGGCGTGGATGCCGGCTTGGCGCGCGAGTTGCATCGCGAGCACTTCGCCTTTGGTGACGGCACGGGTGTCCTGAGTACTTGGAAATTTGCCGATGGCGAGGGTGCCGTCGGCATCGATCACGGTACATTTGGGGCGGAGGCCACCGAGTGATGTGGCCCGGCCGCGCAGGTAGGTGAGGTCGGCGGCGGTTTCGGTTTCGGTCTCAACGGCCCGGGTGGCGCTGGCGAGGTGTCGCAACTCCAGTAGCGGTGGGGTGGTACTGCGACCGGGCTCGCCGGCGCGTTGAAAGGTGCCGGTCTCGTCGCGGAAACGCAGTGCTCCGACGCGGCTGGCATCGTCGACCGCGAGGAGGAAATCGATGGTGGTGAGCTGGGGCGTGGGGCCGGTGTCGCCCGAGCGTCGGGCTTCTTGGCGGCGTTTGGCGTGGTCGCGGAGGATGACACGGCGGGCCCAGCCATCGGGCTCGGTGTCGGCGATGATCGCATGGAAGAGCGAACCATCCGGGGCTTTGCGGTGAAATTGTGTGCCGCTTACGAGCGGGAGGTTGGGCTCAAGTGGGAAGCAGCCCGCCGCCGCCAGCCACGCGGGATCGTAGGCAAAGGCGGCATGCTCGCGGGTGCCGCTTTGATCGTAGTGGAGCGTGCCGAGTGGGCGGGGATCATCCCCGAGGAAGACTTGGAGGGTGCGTTTCACTGAGAGGTCGGTGTCTTCTTCACGCGCACGCGCTTGGGCAGGTGCTCTTCGTCGAGTTGGAGGCCGAGGTCGTCGTGTCGTGCGTCGGCGATGTCGCCGAGGGCGGGGCCGAATCCGAGGACGAAGAGGGCCATGGCATAGGCGCTCAATGCGACGGAACCGTCGCCTTGCTCGATGCGTGAGTAGGTGCGAATACCGACGCCCATGCGCTCGGCCATCATGGCGAGGGTGAGGCGGCGCTGGCGTCGGGCGCGTGCGATGTCGGTCCCCAGTTTGATGAGGGAACGGCGGATCGCAGGAGGTAGAATGTCGTGAACCGCAGAGCGCATTTAATTAACCATGTATGGATTTTTGTGCCGTATTAAATGCCATATATGGATAATTAACTGAATGTGGCGAGCTACATTTGGAGTGCCGCGCGAAGGGCTTGCGAATGGCCAGGTGGAGTGACTGAGGGCTGCGCTTTCGCGTGTGCGAGGGCGGCGGCGGGGCGGGCGGACTTGGCGGCGAGCTCGCCGGCGCACTCGGGGGTGCCGCGGCCGAGGTCGCGGCAGGTCTGCGGGCGGCGTTCGTAGATCGTGCAGAAAAACTCCCCCGTGGCCGGGCGCAGCTCCAGCGAGGCGCAGTGGCCGTCGACCATTTTCAGGTACGCGCGGTGGCCGATGAAGTGGGCGGCGCGGTCGGCGTCGGGGCCGAGGCGCGTCCAGTCCTCGCCGGTCACGCGGACGTAGGTTTCGAGGTCGGAGAAGCAGCAGACGCCGCAGTGCAGGCAGTCGGGTGCGTCGTTCACGGGGGGATAAAACAGGAGCGCCCGCCGTGGGGGCGGCGGGCGCGGGGTGGTTTAGAAGTGGAGGGTGATGTCGGTGTAGAGGAACCGGCCGCGGTTGGAGTGCAGCGAGGTGTCGTAGTCGTCGTTGAAGGCGCCGAGGGTGAGCGGGGCGCCCTTGTCGAAGAGGTTGACGGCGCCGACGGCGACGGTGACGCCGGAGAGCCAGCGGTGGAGCTTGGAGCAGTCGTAGCTCAGGCGGAGGTCGAAGGTCGTCCAGCTGGGGATGGTGTGCTGGTCGTTGCCGTGGCCCTGGTTGGTGGCGGCGAGTTCCCCGGTGATGCCGTCGCCGTCGAGGTCGACGAAGGCGGGATCATCCTGGAGCGAGTGGACGTAGTTGAGCTTGGCGTCGAGGGTGAGGTCGCCGAGGGACCAGGTGAGGTCGTAGTAGCCGCGCCATTTTGGGACGCTGCCGGGGGCCATGGGGTCGGCGTAGGGATCGATGAAGCGGCCGACGTAGCTCTCGGCCGGGCTGCCGGGGAGGACATGCACGTCGTAGGAGAGGACGTGGTGTGCGGCGAGGGTGTGGGAGAAACGGCCGAGGGAGGTCTGGGTGCCGCGGTAGTGGAGCTCGAAGTCGAGGCCGTCGGAGACGGTGCGGTCGAGGTTCATGCTGGTGACGTCGAGGTAGTCGATGGACCCGTCGGAGTAGCGGAAGATGCGGTCGGAGAAGACGGCGTCGGGGTTGATGGTGGAGGGATCGCCTGGGACGAAGGAGGAGCCCTGGTCGAGCGCGTTTTGCTTGAGGTAGAACGAGGCGGCGTTGGCGATCGTGCCGGTGAGCTTGGTGTGGTAATAATCGACGGAGAGCGAGAGGCCCTTGACGGCGGGGATGGTGATGACGGTGCCGACGGAGAGGCTGCGGCTGCGCTCGGGGTCGAGGTTGGGATTGGCGGAGGTGAGGACGGGGATCTCGGCGCCGGAGGTGAAGTGGAGCGGGTCGACGATGGAGTAGTAGCCCCAGCTGCTGCCGCCGTAGAGGTTGCCGAGGGTGGGGGCGCGGAAGCCTGTGCCGTAGGAGCTGCGAATGAGGATGTTTTCGACGGGCTGGTAGCGGAGGCCGGCGCGGGCGTTGGCGCTGTTGAAGGTGGCGCTGTTGCCGGAGCGGAGGTCGCGCGCGGCGATGCGGTCGGTGCGGCCGCCGAGGGTGAAGTCGAGGGCGTGGAGGAGCGGGGCGGAGTGGTCCTTGCTGGCGAGCGGGACGACGAGCTCGCCGAAGGCGGCGCGGGTGGTGCGGCGGCTTTCGCTTTCGGAGGCGCTGCCAAACCCGAGGAGTTCGCCGGCCTTGACGGTGGCATCGACCTCGCGGGTGAGGCGGGTGCGGTTGAGCTCGCCGCCGAGGGCGAGCATGAGGTCGCCGGCGGGCAGGGCGAAGAGCGGGCCGCTGACCTTGGCGTCGATCATGTCGAGGTCGGTGGTGTCGGTCACGCGGCCCTGGCGCTCGGCGCGGAGGAGGGCGGCGGTGTTGTCCCAAGAGGAGCCGTTGAGGGTGCCGGTGGCGGCGGTGGCGAAGGGGTTGAAGGCACCGGACTCGATCTCGGGCAGGAGGGAATCGACGGTGACGTCGTGCATCAGGTCGTTGATCTCTTCGGTGCGGATACGGCCGGCGGCGATTTCATAGTTCCAGTTTTCGAGGAACCGGCCGCGGGCACCGGCGAGGGCGCGCGTGAGGCGTTTATCGAAATGATCGAGGCGGTTGCCCAGCGGGACTGTGCGGTAGCGGACGAGGTCGAGGGTGTCGGCGTCGACGGGCAGGTAGGGGCCGGCCTTGGCGGCGTCGAGCAGGTCGCCCTCGATGAAGATGGGCGAGGCGGCGAGGCCGTTGTCGGTGATCTGGCGGGTGTGGGTGAGCTCGACGAAGGGCTGGAAGGCTTCGGAGACCTGGTAGTCGGCGGCGAGGTGGAAGCTGGTGCGGTCCTGGCCGGGGATGCTCGGGGCGGTGGAGCGGAAGTCGTAGGCGTCGTTGTTGAAATCGAACTCACGGTAGTCGGCGAGCGAGGCGGGCGCGCCGACGCCGTCGCGCAGGATGAGCTGGGTGCCATCGGTCAGGTCGATGCGGCCGGGGAAGGTGGAGGAGCCGGCGAAGATGCCGCCGTCGGCGCGGTTGTCGGAGCTGTGGGAGACGGCGCGGTCGTCGGCGTAGATGGTGTCTTTTTCGAAGCGGTTGGCGACGACGACGACGTGACCCTTGCCGGAGGCGAAGGGTTTGCCGGCGACGACGCTGGCCTGCCACTGGCTGCCGTCGCCGTGCGTGGTGGCGCCGTAGCCGGTGGAGAACTCGACGCCGTCGTAGTCCTTTTTGAGGATGATGTTGACGACGCCGGAGAGGGCGTCGGCGCCATAGACTGCGCCCGCGCCGTCCTTGAGGACTTCGATGCGCTCGATGGCGGCGAGGGGGATGGAGTTGAGGTCGGAGAAGCCGCCGGAGCGGCGGCCGTTGACGAGGGTGAGGGTGCCGTTGAGGGCGCGGAGATTGGCGGAGGCGCGCCCGGTGCCGCCGTTGCTGTCGAGCTCGGTGCTGGCGTCGCCGAAGAAGCTGGGGATGGAGCGCAGGGCCTCGGCGGCGTTGGCGGCGCCAAAGGCGGTCATCTCCATGGGCGTGAAGACGGCCACGGGGGCGAGCGAGGCATCGGCCGCTTGCGGGAGCAGGGTGCCGGTGACGACAAACTGGTCGAGGGCGACCTCCTCTTGGGCGGCGGGCGCGGGAGCGGCCGCGGGTGTTTGGGCCGTGAGGGCGGCAGAGGAGATCAAGGCAAGGCTGGCTCCGACCAAGGGACGGAGGCGGCCCCGCGCGAAGCGGAGGGGACGGACGGTCATGTGCAGAAGCGAGAGAGTACGAGGAAGCGAGAGAGTACGCGTCGGCTTGAAGCGCGACGTGCGAGCAAATGCAAAGGAGCGCGCACGCGGGGAGCAATGCTTTACGTTTAATTGACAGATGGCGGTGCCGGAAATCTGACGGCGTGCGAGGGTGGGGAAAATGGGGGGCGTTAACGCAACCGAGCGACTTCTTTCATTTCAGAGTTGCATACCGGCGATTTTGCGCCGGTTTTCTGAGGAGTTTGAGCCATCGCTTGATGAGTTCTCTTCGGGCGATGCGCCTTCAGTAAAACCCTCCGGTAAAAGACACCTTCCCAACCATGAGTACTAAACGCAATCCCTCCACGCCGCTGAGCACCAACAAGCAGTTGCTTGCTTGGGTCGAACAGACGGTCGCCCTCTGCCAGCCTGACCGCGTCCACTGGGTCGACGGCTCCCAAGAGGAAAACGATGCTCTGTGCGCCGAACTCGTCGCCGCGGGCACCTACATCAAGCTGAACGAAAAGCTCTGGCCGGGCTGCTTCTATGCCAAGTCCGATCCGGGTGACGTCGCCCGCGTGGAAGAGCGCACCTTCATCTGCTCCAAGAAGAAGGAAGACGCTGGTCCGACCAACTACTGGGCCGACCCGACCGAGATGAAGGCCAAGCTCACCGGCCTGTACAAGGGCTGCATGAAGGGCCGCACGATGTACGTGCTGCCGTTCTCGATGGGCCCCATCGGCTCCCCGATCAGCCAGATCGGCGTCGAGCTGACTGACAGCGCCTACGTGGTCACCAACATGCGCATCATGACCCGCATGAGCTCCAAGGTGTTCGAGCTCATCGACAAGGGCATGTTCTTCGTGCAGTGCATCCACTCCGTCGGCGCTCCCCTGGCCCCCGGCCAGAAGGACTCCACCTGGCCCTGCAACAAGGAAAAGTACATCACGCACTATCCGGAGACCCGCGAAATCTGGTCCTTCGGCTCCGGCTACGGCGGCAACGCCCTCCTCGGCAAGAAGTGCTTCGCTCTCCGCATCGCGTCCAACATGGCTCGCGACGAGGGCTGGCTGGCCGAGCACATGTTGATCCTCGGCGTCGAAGACCCGAAGGGCAACAAGACCTACGTCTCCGCGGCCTTCCCGAGCGCCTGCGGCAAGACCAACTTTGCCATGCTCATCCCGCCCTCGAACTTCAAGGGCTGGAAAGTCTGGACCGTCGGTGACGACATTGCCTGGATCAAACCCGGCAAGGATGGCCGTCTCTACGCCATCAACCCCGAGGCCGGCTTCTTCGGCGTCGCCCCGGGCACGTCCCTCAAGACCAACCCGAACGCGATCTACTCGCTCCAGAAGAACACCATCTTCACGAACGTCGCGCTCACTCCGGACGGTGGCGTCTGGTGGGAAGGTATGACCGACGAGGCTCCCGCCGAGCTCACCGACTGGCAGGGCAAGAAGTGGACGCCCGCCATCGCCAAGGAAACCGGCGCCAAGGCCGCGCACCCGAACGCCCGCTTCACCGCTCCGGCGTCGCAGTGCCCGACCATCGATCCGGCCTGGGAAAACCCCGAGGGCGTTCCGATCTCCGCCTTCATCTTCGGCGGCCGCCGCCCGACGACCATGCCGCTCGTGTTCCAGAGCTTCAACTGGTCGCACGGCGTGTACCTCGGCGCCACCATGGGCTCCGAGATGACCGCCGCCGCTGCCGGCACCATCGGCCAGGTCCGTCGCGACCCGATGGCTATGCTGCCCTTCTGTGGCTACAACGTCTCCGACTACTTCGCCCACTGGCTGTCCATGCAGAAGCGTGGCCTCAAGCTCCCCTCGATCTTCCACGTCAACTGGTTCCGCAAGACCGCTGACGGCAAGTTCATGTGGCCGGGCTACGGCGACAACATGCGCGTGCTGAAGTGGATCGTCGACCGCGTCTCCGGCAATGCCGCCGCTGTCGAAACCCCCATCGGCTTCGTCCCCAATTACGAAGACATGGAGTGGGCCGGCCTCGAGTTCACCAAGGCCGACTTCGAGCAAGTCATGGCGTTCGACAAGGACGCGTGGGCCAATGAAGTCGTCAGCCAGGAAGAATTCTTCTTCAAGCTGCGCGACCGCCTGCCGAAGCAGCTGCTCAACGAGCGCCAGTCGCTCGTGAACCGCCTGTAATCGCACGCGATTTCGCCCGATTCTCAAAGCCGCGCCGCAAGGCGCGGCTTTTTCGTTTTTTGACCTTGGTGGAAGCGCCTAAAAATGTAAGACCTAGTGACGATTTCTCCTCTTCACATGGCCACCGCTTTATTTGCTCGGGAAAAACTCATCGCCACCGCCCGCTCCCTCCCGGCCGCGCCGCAAGTCCTTACGGAACTAGGTCAACTGTTGCAGGATATAAATGTGGAGCTGGATCAGATTGCCGACCTGCTCAAGCGCGATGCCGCTTTGGCCGCCCGCATCATCCGCATCAGTAACAGCACGGTGTTTGGTGGTAGCGGTCGGATTGCCGCCATCGAGGAAGCCGTCAACCGCGTGGGCTTCAGTGAGGTGTATCGACTGGTGGGCATCGCGACCACCAGTCGCCTCGCCGATCGCGCTCTGGCCTATTACCAGGTCGATGCCGAGAAACTGCGCGAGCACATGTTTTGCACGGCTGTCGCGGCCGAGACCATTGCCGAACTCGCCGGCGTCAGCTCGCGCGACGCCTACACGGCTGGCCTCATGCGCTCCATCGGCATGCTCATTCTGGACCGGGTGGCACGCGAGAAACTGATCCTTTCCCAAGCCTACGATGGCGCAAAGTACCAGGGCTACCTCGAGTGGGAAGGTCAGCTCTTTGGCATCGGCAACGCCGAAGTGACCGCCCTCATCCTCGAAGACTGGCGTTTCCCGCCCGAGCTGATCGAGGGTCTGCGCCATCACTACCTGCTGGGAGACGAATCCTACGGCAACCGCTTCGCCTGCCTGCTCAACCTCGCGGGCCATGTGGTCAATGAGGTCGGTTGCGCACTCCCTGGCGAGCTCCCGTACTGGACGCCCTCGCCGCGTAAATTCGAGGCTGCCGGATTCCGCGAAGAACGTCTGGGCGACGCCATCGAGCGCACCCGGGAGCGTTTCGAAAAGCAACGCAGTTCCCTGCACGGCGCCTGAGCCGCCCCTCTGCCGGCTCAGCCCGCTTGCCCGCGCTGGCGTGCAGGCTCGCGTGGACATTTTGCCCGCCCGCCTTCTTTGTCGTGCCATGTCCGACGAGATTCCCTTCACCATCGTCTCCCAACTCTGCTTTGTCGGCAGGGAGGGCGGGCTGGTGAAGACGCTCTCCGGTTTTCAAAAAGGGCGGCACACGCTGCCCACGGCGGTCAACGACACCACACTCGCCTTCCTCGCCAAACTTTGCGCGGCCGATCTGGCGGAGCACGCCGAGGCGCGTTTCCAGCAGATCCGCGCCGGGCTCGGCTACAAGCGCCGCGAGCTCACGCTCTCCGTCCAGAGCCCCGCTGCGCTGCTCACCGCCGCCGGCTTTTCGTTTGAGATGGCCTATGGACTCGAGGAGGCCGACCCGTCCCGGTACACCGTCACGCATACGCTCCGCGGCCTGCGCGATCCGGCGCTCGCCCGGCACCCGGCGTTTGATGCGACCTTTGCCGGCACCTTTTCGGAAATCTCCTTTGGGCTGAGGCGCGGGGCACAGGTGGAGGCGGTGATCGATGCCATCGAGGGCCTCGACCGCGAGGACGGCCTGACGGTGGACTATCCGTCGGATTGCCACGAGTGCACGGTCTCGGTGCCGGGGGTCGAAGCTCAGGTGCGGTGCACAGGTGAATCGCTCGACCTGGTCTTCAACCGGGCCGGATCGCCGGCCGAGTTGATCGACGGGTTTGCGGCGGTGCGGCTGGCCTTTTCGCTCGATCCAGAGCTGGCCGGGCTGATCGGCTGAGGAGTGGTGGGCCCTGCGGGATTCGAACCCGCAACCAAGGGATTATGAGTCCCCTGCTCTAACCGTTGAGCTAAAGGCCCGAGCCCAAGAACGGCCAGACTGCGGCGAGGCCCTCCGCACTCAAGAGGAAAGACTTGGAAAAACGTTTCGACCGGCCGCCGGGCCGCAATTGCCCGAAAGGGCCTTTCGCGGGCGCTCAGACAGGCTCGATGTCGCTGTCGTCGCTGAGGACCTCGGGTTGCTGGTAGGCGGGAGGCTCCTGGTTGCCGGAAAGATGTTGTTCGACTTGTTGGACGAATCTCGCAGGCGCCACAGCCGGCTCAAGGTAGGCGGTGCATCCGGCGGCCAACGCTTTTTCGCTTTCGGCGAGCAGCGTGTGCGCGGCCATCGCGAGGATCGGGACGCCGCCGACTTCGTGGTGCTTGCGCAGTTCGCGGGCGAGGGCGTAGCCCTCCATCTGTGGCAGCCCGAGATCGAGAAGGATGAGGTCCGGGCGGAGGGTGGTGGCCATGCGAAGCCCCTGTACGCTTGTCTCGGCGCCATAGACACGGTGCCCTTGCGATTCCATGAGTGCGCGGGTTTTTTCGAAGCGTTGCGCGTCGGCATCGATGGCGAGGATTTTGGCTTTCATGGCGGGGAAGGGGGCTGCGTTCTGTAGGCTAATTATAAGAAAATCAGAACGTCCGGCGTGGCGAGGGACGGTGCGATTTCCTTCCGGGGTGGCACGGGCACGGGGCCGATGACGGGCTTTTTAGCGGGGTGGCGCAACGTGGCCTTGCGATGCGCCGGCGAATCGCCTCAGCTGAAAGTCTTATGCGCCATTTGCGATTGTTGCTGGGGTTGTTGGGCTTCGTGGCTGCCGCGCAGCCCGTCGTCGCGCAGCGTGAACTTTTTACGCCCGAAGAGCTGGCGGTCGTGGAGCAGAAGTGGCCCGAGGCCAAACGCGGCCCGATGTCGCTGCGCTACATCGTCCATGACGAGGGGCAGGGCGAACCTGCGGGCCCGGGCGACCGGGTGACCGTGAATTATCGCGGTACGTTCCTCGATGGCCGTCTGTTCGACGAGACCGGAGGCGGCCGGCCGCCTTTTGTTTTCCGAGTCGCGCGTGGCGAGGTGATCCCGGGCTGGGATATCGCGATGCAGATGATGCGCGAGGGTGGAAAGATGCTCGTGATCATCCCTCCTGAGATGGCGTATGGTACGCGTGGCGACCCGCCCCGGGTGCCGCGCCGTGCGACGCTCGTGTTTGAGATCTCGCTGGAGAAAATCGAGCGCACCACGACGCCCCCGCCGCCACCCCCGCCGCCGCCACCGAAGAAGAAAAAGTGGTGGAGTCTCGAAAAGACCCAGTGAATTTTTCCGAGCCCGTCTCCGATCTGGAGGCGGGCTTTTTTATGGGTGCAGAGATGGCATTTTCCGCACGGCAGGGTTTGCGGGGTTGACGTGTCTCCAGATCATCCTGCTCATGGGCAAGGCACGCGCAGCCTCCGCGGATGTCTGGCCGAACCCTTGAACCCTGAGAAAGACCATGCCCATGAACCTGCCCATTCCCGCAATCCCCGCCGAACTCGTCTCCCATTTGCAGGACTTGATTTTTGTTGGCCTGGTCGTGGCGCTTTCGATCGGCGCGTCGGTGATCGTCGGCCGTGTCGTCGAGTGGTTTGCGGTGCGTTTGCAGGCGCCACGCCTTTCGCTGCGGCCGCTGGTGATCACGGGACGCTTTCTGGTGCTGGTGGTCGCGATCAGCTCCTGCGCGGATCATTTTTTCGGGGTCGATTTCTTCGCGCTGATGGGCGGCGTGCTGGCGTTGATCGCAATCGGTTTTTTCGCAGTCTGGAGCACGCTCAGCAATGTGCTCTGTTCGCTTTTCCTGCTGACGGTGCGCCCGTTTCAAGTGGGCGATGAAGTCGAGTTGTTGCCTGACCCGGTGCGCGGGCGCGTCACCGATCTCAACCTGTTCTTCACGACGCTGGCGACGGATGACGGTCGCCTTGTGCAGATCCCCAACAACCTGTTTTTCCAGCGGGTGGTGGTGCGGCGGCGCACGGCGGTGGCCTTGCCGCTGGGCGAGCATTTCGCGCCGTCGCCTTCCAGCACGCCGCCGGCCGAGCCGCCACGCTGACGGCTTGGCGTGTGGCCACAAAAAACCCCGCGCGGCGTGCGCCGGCGGGGTGAGGGGGCTGGCCCGGGTTGGCAGGGTTTACTGCCAGTCGAGCACGAGGCGGGTGTAGTAGAGCGTGTCGAGCTTCTTGCGGTCGTCGATCGGACGGCTGTTGTACTGGTTGCTCACGCCCATGCGCAGTTTCCAGAAACCGGAGGCGATCGGGAGCTCCAGCGCGGAGTCGTGCGTGAGGCGGTAGTCCGCGAAATCCTCAAAGGAGGGGATGAACTGCACGTCGTTGATCAGCTTCAGATAGCTGTTGATATCGAGCTTGTGGTTCAGGCCGGTGGAGAGGACGAAGCCGTCGTTGTTCGGGGTGTCGTCGTCGTAGGACTCGAAACGGTAACCGGCACCGAGGCGGCCCACGAGGAGCTGGTGCGGCTTCTTGATGAGCCGATAGCTCATGCCGGCGTCGCTGGTGCTGCGCAGGTCCACGCCCGCGACCTTGTCGCTGGCGAGCTCGCTGCGGACATACCAGCCGGCGCGTTCGCTGAAGAAACTCGAGTAGTCCACACCGGCCCGCATCTGGTCGGTGCTGGTGGTCTTGACGCCATCGGTGTCGGTGCTGGTGGCGTAGTTGTAGTCGCCGTAGAATTTGAGCTCGTCCTGCGGGCTGCCGAGGGCGGCCACGAAGCCCATGCCGGCGCCGGTGCTCTTGGCGTTGCCCGTCTTGCCGACGATGTCGGCCGAGACTTGGAACTTCCACTTGCGGCGCATCGCCGTGACCTGCGGGTCTTCCTTGCCGGAGCCCCACGAGGCGGCGACCTTGCCGACCGAGGTGGTGATGGTGCCGTCGGCGCCGACGATCTGGATGGCGCCGTTTTCGGTGGCCACGCGGCCATCGATGCGGGTGCCGCTGGCCAGGCGCACGGAGAGTTCGCCATCGGTCGAGATCGCAGAGACCTCCGATTGCACGATGGTGAGGTCGCCGGCGTAGTCGGTCGTCAGGTAGATTTTGCCATCGGCGATCTTGGTGACCTTGCCGACGAGCCTGGCGCCGCTGGCGGTCTCGACGACGTCGGCGCGGGCAAACACGGCGAGGATCATCGAGATCAGCAGGAGGGGGAGGGTTTTGATGTTACTTTGCATGATGAAAAGAAGGGCGGTCGGTAGTGAAGGAGCGGAAATCCGGCCTATGTCGAGTAGATGCAAGCTCTACGCATAATTACTCCTCGGGCTCGGGGCTGGACAGTATGGGGGCGCGCATCTTGAGATGCCGCGTCATGGCCCAATCCTCTACGCTTCGCCCCTCGCTCATTGTCGCCGATCGCTGGCGCGACTACCAGTTGATCGACACGGGCGACGGCATGAAGCAGGAGCGCTGGGGGGCGCACACCCTCGTGCGCCCCGACCCCCAGATCCTCTGGCCCCGGCATGGCAAGACCCCCGGCGCCCGCTGGGACGGCTGGGATGGCTTTTACCACCGCAGTCAGGAGGGCGGCGGCAAATGGGAGTACCGGCGCCCGCTGCCCGAGCACTGGACCATCAATTACGATTCCCTGAAGCTGCGCTTCAAAATCCGCCCGACGAGTTTCAAACACACCGGGCTGTTTCCCGAGCAGGCCGTCAACTGGGAGTGGTTCAGCGCGAAGATCAAGGCCGCGCGTGCGGCCGGTCGTGAGGTGAGCGTGCTCAATCTTTTCGGCTACACCGGCGCGGCGAGTTGTGCCGCAGCCGCCGCCGGCGCGAGCGTCTGCCATGTCGACGCCGCCGAGGGCATGGTGAAATGGTGCCGCGAAAACGCCGCGCTCAGCGGTCTCGAATCGGCCCCGATTCGCTACATTGTCGATGACTGCCAGAAATTCGTGCGCCGCGAGCTCAAGCGCGGGCGCCGCTACGATGCGATCATCATGGACCCGCCGACATACGGCCGCGGCAGCACCGGCGAGATGTGGCGCCTGGAGGATCACCTCTGGCCTCTCTTGTGCGAGTGCCGCGAGGTGCTCAGCGACAGTCCCCTGTTTTTCCTGGTCAACGCGTACACGGCCCGGCTCTCCCCGACCGTCGTCGCCAACCTCCTCGCCGAGCTCCTCGGTGAGCGTGGCGGCGAGATCACGGCGGGCGAGGTGGGGCTACCCGTGCAGGTGGATGGCAAGGTCCTGCCTTGCGGCATCTACGGCCGCTGGGAGGCGTGAGCGGCTGGCTTAGCGCAGGGAGGTGCGCAGCCGCGCAAACCGCCGGTTGGCCTCCTCGGCGGCTTCTTCGACTTGCGCATCGCTCATCCCCGCCGCCGCCAGTTTGCGCGGTGACAGCTCCCAATGCCGCCGCTCGCCCGGCAGATCGAAGCCCGCGACGGCCGCCAGCCGTCCCGCCAGGTTGAGCAGGCAGGCAAAGCGGTTGTCCAGATCCTCCTCGCGCAGCAGATAGTGGTCGCGCACCCCATTGATGATCTCCTGAGGAAACCACC
>ENA-UOWO01003647-UOWO01003647.1-activated-sludge-metagenome-genome-assembly--contig:-NODE-3647-length-17682-cov-7.269416_pt1 | contig 17682 bp, 15 predicted proteins | sample MGYA00238148_ERZ761564 | MGnify/ENA primary metagenome ERZ761564 (study PRJEB28885, sample SAMN05720194) | activated sludge metagenome | isolation source: Anaerobic digester | place: USA...
GGAACCTCGTCGCCGCTTTATTCAGACTCACGCCAAGAGTGTGACAAATTTGGATGTCTAAGATCAATTTCCAATTTTCAAGTACCAATTTTCAATGAAATCTCAATAAATCAATTTTCAAACAAAATCTTTTTTGAGAATTGCTTATAGATTGTAAATTTAATCATTGAAAATTCATTGTAAATTGAAAATTGAGATTTGAAAATTTGATGACAAAAAAAACAGAGAGTTTAATAATGAATTTTCTTTGCTTGGTAGTTTTTTTAGGAACTACAAATTTTTGTCTGGCCATGAGCAGTACTAATTATAAGATTGACGCGGATGTTATCGGAGTGGCCGGAGGATATGTTCCCGATTCATTGCCGCTTTCTGAAACAACCTACAAAAGGGCTCAAGAATTGGAACCGAGAAACCCTAATTTCTATTTGAAGCTTGGGCAAATAAAAGAAGCTGTGGCATTAACCAAAAAAGACGAAGCGGAAAAGAAGCAGCTCATATTGGAAGCTGGTGAGTTGTTTCAGAAATCAATTGATGAAAAAGTCAATTTTGACGCTGGATATTATAATTTAGCTTTGGTTAAACAAGCCCTAGGAGATATGGATAGTGCTGTAGAAAATATGCAAAAGGCTGCGTCTTATAATAATCAGAACATAAATTATTTTTATGGTCTAGCCGGTCTCTTACAAAGCAGAAACAAAGAAGATGACATGAAAAATGCCGAAGCTATCTATAAAAAAATCTTGGAAGTAAGTCCAAACGAAGTTAATGTTCATTTTAGCCTTGGTTCGCTCTACGAGGGATTAAAACGAAAGCAGGAAGCTATTGATGAATACCAAAAGGTTTTGGATCTCGTGCCAGCCGATTCCGAGGATACCCGTGATAAGATTTCTAAGATGATCAATAATACTAAAAACGGAATCCCTAACAATGCCGAAACCTTGGGCATAGAAACTCCTGCTGCACAGGAAACCAGTAGCCCGACTCCGAACCAGGAAGTTCCTAGTCAGAACCCAGGTATGCCAGGTCAAGAAGAAGTTGCCCCAGTTCAACAGCCAACAGTCGGTCCGGAAATACCCCAACAGAACCCATAATTTAGGACCACTGTCTTTCTCCTGCAGAAACGCCCCAATAGGGCGTTTCTGCTTTGTCCAGACGCTCATGGTCAGGCATTCTTGACTTTTTCTCATTTACCCCGTATATTAACTAATGTTGCGCATTAATATTTTTTTATCAATAAATTTATGTCATTAGCAGTTATTAAAACAGGCGGAAAACAGTACATCGTTAAAGTCGGAGACAAGATAAGAATTGAAAAACTTGAAATTGAAGAAGGCGGAAAAATAGCCTTTGAGGAGGTTTTGCTTTTGGAGGATGAAAAGGGGGTTGAAGTTGGTACGCCCTTTATCAAAACTGCCAAAGTGGAAGGAAAGGTTCTGCGAACTTTCAAGAACAAAAAAGTTACGGGTATCAAGTTCAAAGCCAAGAAAAGATATAAGGTTAAATTCGGTCATAGACAGACGCTGACTGAAGTGGAAATAACCAAGATAGCGTAACAAAAAATCCGCCGAAAGGCGGGCTTTTTTTTAAATTTTCAAGTACCAATTTTCAATGAATTTTCAAATATTCAATTTTCAACTTCTGCTTGAGGATAGTATTTTTGAAAATATCAGCAATAGCTCTTGAGCTTCCTGCCACAATATCCTAAATTCATCTTTAAACTGAGGATTCGCTTTGGCTAATAATCTCAGCCAATGTTTAAGTCATTGTTATTTCATTGAAAATTGGTACTTGAAAATTGAAAATTATGACTATGGTCGACTAATATTAAAAGAATATATTTCTTTTTCTTTTGCGAAATAAATAATATTTTTTTCTTCATCTACCGAGAAAGCTGAAGCTTCTTTAATTTTTTCGTTATAATACTGATTCAAGATAGTGCCTTCCGGACTCAAGTGAACAATTCTTGAATTTGTTTTATCTAAAACATACATTTCTAGATTACTTTTGCTGACATAGATCTTGTCGCAGATGATGGGTGTGGCTGTTTCTTCCAGGGAAAAGTCTTGGCGCTGTCCCTTGAAAAGTTTCAGCATTTCATTTAAGGATGCGGCAAAAATATTTTCATTAACACTAATGTCAGAAATTTTTGATAAATCTGTCGTGTCCTTTAGCCAATTTATTTTAGCGCCAAAACCACCTTCAGCTCTTGGGTAGCGATAAATTTGGTTGGCCTTATTGTCTGCGAGATAGAGATAGGTCAAATAGGTTTCACTAGCTGAAATATTGGAATCAGTGGGAACTTCAATTAAATTAGGTTGAAATTTTTCAGATGTCGGTGAAAAGGAAAAAGCTTTTTGGTCTTCTGTTATCAATAAAATTAAATTCAAATCATTCATGCCAGCAGAAGTTTTGACGGCTCCAATCTGAGACGAAAAAGAAAATAACTGATTTTTTTCCAGATCAAAAATTCCAAGATTCCCAATGAAGAATATTTTATTATTCAGATTGACAATTTTGGAAACAGTGCCCGCACTTTGATTTGGGGTATTTAGATCCGAAAGCCTGATGACATTTTTATCCTGTTCGAGCGGGATGATTTCCCGAGGAGTATCTTGAGCAATTTGAGCGGCCTTTTTCTCGGCTATAATTCTTTCAATCTTTACTCCAACATAGGGGACAATAAAGATGAGCAACAAAATAATAAGGGCATAAATTTTTTGCTCATAACTGAATCTGGCAAAAAGATCTTTTATCTTTGAAAAATCTGGCAGAAATTTTCCAAATCGGAGTTTGACTTCGGAACGGAGTTGAGCTCCAACTTCTTCGGCCACTGCTGTTTTCAAGGGCGCACTTTCTGTGTCTGCTCGACGTATTCTTTTTGAAAAGTTTTTAATTTGTTGGAATAATTGTTTGACGATGTCAGCCAGAAAAGCGGCTGATTTCTGAAAAGAAATTTTTATTTTGAAAAAAATCGGCCTCAAATCAACAGATTTTACGCGGAAAAATAAATTTGAGAAAATATTTTTTGTTTTTTCTTTGGAAAACTCAAAACTCTTGATAATACTATTGCCAAGGCCGGAAAGCGAAAATGAGAAAAGAGGGGTTTTATTTTCCGGTAAGTTTTCTATTTCTTTGATATAAATATGTCCATACCTTGCGTCTTCAATTTCTTTATTTGATTTTTCCAGTTCTACTTTTATTTCTTCTTTCAGATTTTCTGCCAAGGGCTCTTTATGGGGAATGGTTTTGGTGAAACTCATGCTGCTGAAAGCGTTAAAATCTTCTTGGTAGGAAGCTGGCGCAACTTCAGGTTCTTTTTCTTCTTTTCTTTTTATGTCGACAACCAAGACAGCGGCTTTTTCGAGTTCATTAATGAGTGCTGTGTGAAGAAATCTGACAAAATCAGCTTCAGGAAATTTGTTGGCGCTTTTTTTTATTTCTTCAAGAGAAAAAATATCGAGAATATTATTGGTGGCAATAATAATTTTATCATTTTCTTCTATCTTCCCGCTAGAAACGTCAGTAAATGTTTTGAGTGGGTTTAGGTTGTCTTCAGGAGAAGAAAGGTTTTCACCAATATCAGTTAGGTTCTTTTCTCGGAGAAGAAAAGTATGGCAAGTTCCGATTTGCGTAAGATGCAAATTGTATTTTTCCAAAACAGCACAGGCAACGTTTATTTTGCCTATCCAAGCCACATTTCCGTGTTCAGCTAATTTTGAAAGTGCCAAGTTGGCTTTATGCAGGGCGGCCTCAAAGCTCTCAATAACGCCTCTTTTGGGTTTGGAAAAGTATTCTTTTTTTATTACGGAAATCAGATAGTTGGTGATATAGGAGGAATCTTCTGAGTTTTCATCAATTTCAAAAATACCAAAAATAGTCCCAAGACTTTGTTGGCTAATATTTTCTGGTTCTTGAATAAAAGTTTCAACGAAGGGTTTTAATTTGTTGTCATTGCAAAAAGAAATGTCATTGAAGGAGAATTCGAATTCCGGAATTTTCTTGCTAGGTTTATTCCTGGGCATTTATTTAATACGAAATCAAAATTATTTATTGTTATTGTTCCTAAGCAATTCAGTTGCTTGATATTTTTTATACAGGACAACTAGGGCGTAGAAAGAAATTACAGTAAGGGCGATGAGGATTCCAGCACTTTTAATATATTCATTAATTCTTTCAAACGCATAACCAAAGAAATAACCACTGACTACAAGAAAGGCACTCCAGACTATTCCTCCCAAAAAAGAAGCAGCCAAGAAGTCTTTGAAGTTCATTTTAACGGATCCGGCGGTAATGAAAACTATCCAGCAAAGACCAGTGGTTGATTTGACGGAGAAGATTGTCTTTTTGCCGTGTTTCTGGAAATACTCCTTTATTTTTTCTATGGTGCTATCTTTTATTTTCAGAAATTTCCGGGCCTTTTCTAAAAATTTGGCACCGCCGTAATATCCGATGGAGTAAAGGAGGATGTCGCCAACGATATCCCCTAAAATACTCAGCGTTAAAATAACGTAGATATTAAAAAAACCAAGGCTGGCCATAAAAGCTCCCATTATGGTTATGATTGGTCCTTCAATAACCATAAAAGCAAACATGGTCGGATAACCTATCGTTTTTATATAGAGGAGTGTCTGTGGATCAGACAAGTTCAGGAAATGAAACATATCTTTTTTATAACTATATTTTAGCATAAAAGAGAAAAAAAGCGAGGAATAAAGTTTGGAAGGGGCTTTGCCCCACACCAAAAATGCTTGGGGCAAAGCCCAAGGCATTTTTGGTGTGGGGTTTACTTTTTACAGTTCTGATATATACTATATTTAAGGTAAAATAGGGTAAAAAAGGTTTTTTATTTAGTTATCAATAAATTTTTTAATGTAAAAATATGTCTGAAATCTTGGAAAATCTATTTGGATCAAAAGAAAAAACCAGAATTTTACGTTTTTTTCTTCAAAATCCAGAGAAAGAATATGGCTTTGCTGAAGTGGCAAAAAGAAATATGCTCAACAAGATAAAAGGTAAAAAAGAAGTTGAAAATTTGAAAAAAATAAAATTTGTTTCTGAAAGAAAAAAGAAAGGCAAAAACTACTTTGTTTTGAACCAGGAATTTATATTTTATCCAGAACTCAAAAATTTGGTAGCTAAGGATAATATTTATCCCAAATCAAGAAATTTAGACAAGATAAAACATATTGGAAACATAAAGCTAGCTGTTGTGAGCGGCGCTTTCATCAACTATTCCAAAAGTAAAGCAGATATGATTTTGGTCGGCGATGACATTAGCCGTTCAAAGCTCAAGAGTTTAATGGGAGCACTGGAGGCCGAGCTTGGCAAAGAAATAGATTTTGTTCTGATGAACGGAGAAGAATTCAAGTATAGACTTAATATGTTGGATAAATTTATTTTGGAATTTTTGGAAGGTCCTCATGAAGAAATAGTCAATAAAATTACCGGACTTAAGCGTTTTATTGCCGGCAGAAAGTAGGCAATTCTAAATTTTAAATTCTAAATTTTAATTGAAATCTAAATGATTAAATTTTTTAAAAATTAATTAATTTAGAAATTAAAAATTGATTTAAAATTTAAAATTAAAAATTTAAAATTTTCAAGGCATGCTTTATTTTTTAATCGGAATTGTGGCTTTATTAGCACTCATTTTACTTTGGGTTGTTTTTGATTTGAAAAAGAATATTCAAGCCGGATCAGATAAAAGCGAGGAGCGAGAAAAAACAGCGGTAATTTTGGACAGACTGAAGATGTTGAGTCAGCAAAATCAGGAATTGCGCAAAGAAATTGATTCAAAATTATCCGAATCGCATCGAACAACTAATGAGCATATGAATCAAACAATCCGCACAGTGCAAGGAATTACGGGTCAATCGGCCAAGTTGATAGGGGATGTGACAGAGAAGCTTACTAAGCTAGATGAAACAAATAGGCAGGTTGTTAATTTTTCTGCTCAATTACAAAATTTGCAGGATATTTTGAAAAACCCCAAACAGCGTGGAATTCTGGGGGAATATTATCTGGAAACTTTACTCAAGAATGTTTTGGCTCCAGATCAATATAGAATGCAATTTGAATTTAAAAATGGTGAAATAGTAGATGCGGCTGTTTTCGTGAAAGACAAGGTCATCCCCGTTGATTCAAAATTTTCATTGGAAAATTACAACAGACTAATCGAAGCCCAAGATCCAGCCGAAAAAGAGCGTCTGGAAAAAGCCTTTGTAAATGATCTCAAGCTTCGAATTGCAGAAACTTCAAAGTACATTCGTCCAGAAGAAAATACAATGGATTTTGCTTTTATGTTTATTCCTCATGAAGCCATCTATTATGATTTACTCATCAATAAGATCGGTGCTATAACCGAAGATACCGAAAATCTCATTCAACGAGCGGCGGGAAAATATAAGGTGATTATTGTTTCTCCAACTTCATTTTTAGCCTATTTGCAGACAGTTTTGCAAGGTCTCAGAGCTTTTACAATTGAAGAAAATGCCAAAGAAATTCGAGCTAATGTAGAAAAACTCGGAAAACATATTGCTTCGTATGAAGAATATTTAAAAAAATTAGGAGGCAGTCTCAGCACGACGGTTAGTCACTTTAATACAGCACATAAGGAATTTGGTAAAATCGACAAAGATGTCTCCAAAATAGCTGAAACTGAAAAAACTATCGAACCGCTGATTCTCGAAAAACCACATGAGAATCAATAATCAATGAACAATGAACAATGAACAAGAACATTGCAGAGAGAATAAAAACGTCAAAATTTGTAGCTTATTTTAGATTGTTTTTTGCACAAGATTATTTTCACAGTGTCATTGCAGTCTGGCTCATGGCTTTAAGTTTAGTTGCTAATCTGGTTAATTGGTTGATTCTTGAGATTTTCATCCGACCCATTGACCTGCCAATAATTTTGCATTACAATGTTTACTTCGGGGTTGATATGATGGGTGACTATAGAGAAGCCTTTATTTTGCCTTTAATTGGGCTTATTTTATTACTCATAAACCTCTTTCTGTCTCTTTTTCTCTATAAGAAAAAAGAAAGAATTGCCAGTTATTTGTTGCTGATGGCAGCCTTAATGATCCAGCTGGCCCTCATTGTTTCATCAGTTAGCGTAATTATTATCAACTACTAATGTTTAGTTTTCCTAATCCCAAAACAATCGATAAAAAAGAAAGAAAGGTGCAAAGATCCCTGGAAGTCATTCCAGGTATTTTAACTTGGGGGACACTCATTGGTATGTTTGTCCTTTCTTTTCATGTCCCTCTTTGGGTAGCTATTTTTGTTATTATTTTTGATCTTTATTGGATCTTTAGAACTATTTTTATTACCTATTATTCTTTACAGGGTTTTTTCAAACTAAGGGAGGGGATTAAAATTAATTGGTGGGAGAGGTGTCAGAATATTGAAAATCCAGCTGAATTTAAAAAAAATATTTCTCTTAAAATCGAACAACTAAAAAATAATCTTTCTCGTGGCGAATTATTGAGATGGAAAGAAAAAAGAATAATCAAAAAAGAAATCAAAAGACAGAAAAAATATCTTGAGGAAGTCTCGCTGATAGAAAAAACATTTTCTGGTTCAAACGAAAAGATTCTTGACTGGAGAGAAATTGTGCATGTGGTAATGTTTCCAACTGCAGGAGAGGACGCTAGCATAATCGAACCCTCTATTCAATCAATTGCTGATGCTAATTTTCCCAATAAGCAGTTTATTATTTTGCTAGCGACTGAAGAGCGTGAGCCGGAAGAGATGCGTCTTAAAAAGGTAAATTATTTGCAAAACAAGTTTGCAGGAGTTTTCCGTGATTTTATTGTAACAACGCACAAAGTAAGGGATGATGAAATGAGAGCTAAGGGTTCAAATGCTACCTACGCTGCCAGGGAACTAGTTACTTACTTAAATGAAAGAAATATTGATTTTAAAAAGGTAATCTTCTCTAATTTTGATTGCGACAGCGTGGCGCACCCGGAATATTTTTCAGCTTTGACCTATGAGTACATCACCGATCCCAAACGGCTGCAAAGGAGTTATCAGCCATTGCCGATGTATCACAATAATATTTGGGATACCAATGCCTTTGTTCGCGTGATTGTGACTGGTTCAAGCTTTTGGCACATTTTTCAGAGCACTCGTCCAGAAGGCATGGTGACTTTTTCTTCTCACAGTGAGCCTTTTGATACTTTGGTTAAGGTTGATTTCTGGCCAGTTAATATGATTAGTGAAGACTCAATAATCTATTGGAAATGTTATACCTATTACAATGGAGACTATAAAGTCAAGCCGATCTATTTGCCGGTTTCCTTAGATGCAGTTTTGGCTGAAAGCTATTGGAAAACAATAGTCAATCAATATAAGCAAAAAAGAAGATGGGCCTATGGTATTGAAAATTTTCCAGTCATCATGCGAGCTATTTGGCCAAATAGAAAAATTCAAATCAGAAAAAAATTATTCGTAGCCTTTGAGATGTTGGAAGGGCACCATTCTTGGGCCACAGCCCCTTTCATTTTGGCTGTCTTGGGATGGTTACCTCTTTTTATCGGCGGAGAAGAATTTAATCGCAGTGTTTTGGCGCATAATTTGCCATCCATTACCCGAATGCTTATGAATATAGCTATGTTCGGTTTGATTTTTTCAGTAACGCTCAGCTTTACTTTAATGCCTCCACGACCCAAAAAATATTCCAAGTGGAGGAATATTTACTTGGTTTTGCAATGGATTCTGGTTCCGATATCCGCTCCATTTTTGGGGGCGATGCCAGCCATTGATTCACAAACCAGAATTCTTTTTGGAAAATACTTCGGAGATTTTTGGGTAACAGAAAAAATCAGGAAGAAATAAAATTAAAGCTGCTGGAAGCTCAAAGATCTTCCCCCTTTGTAAAAGGGGGACAGGAGGGGGATTTTTGTCTAAATAAATCAATTTTAATATTTTCATAAAAATCCCTCTGTCCCTTCGGGGCATCTCCCCTTAGAAAAGGGAGAGAAATCATTTGGTATCGTCAAAAAGAGAGGGGCAACATAATGTTAAAGTATCTTATTCCATTTATAACGTCTTTTCTCTTATCTATTTTTTTTATTTGTCTGGCTTTCTTATTTTTCAAAAAAAACATCTCTGAGGGCAGAGATTCTTTTCGACATATTCATAAAAATATTTTTCGTTGGGGTGGACTAGCCATTATTTTTAGCTTTAATCTGGCTATTTTGCTCAACAGGGATCTCTATATCTCTTTTGAACTGTGGGGGATAATGGTCGCTAGTTTGTTGATTCTAGTTGTTGGCATCTGGGATGACATTCGAGAGCTTTCTTGGAAAATTCAACTTTTATTTCAATCGCTAATAGCTGGGCTAGTTTTTTTATTTGGCATAAGAATACAATATCTGGTAAATCCTTTTGCAGGACAAATGATTCAACTGGATTCCGGATGGCTCATTGGAATTTCTTTTTTGGCAGGGCTTATCTGGATACTTTTGCTGATGAATGCTATGAATTGGCTGGACGGGATAGATGGTCTTTCTGGGGGAGTGACTTTAATTGCTGCTGCGACGATTTTCTTTCTGAGTCTTAAAGCCGAAGTGAATCAGCCACCGATGGCTATTATAGCTATGATTTTAGGCGGTAGCATTCTGGGATTTTTGATTTTTAACTTCAACCCAGGCAAGATTATGGCTGGAACGGCCGGATCGATGTTTATGGGATTTGCTTTGGCAGCCTTGGCTATTTTTTCTGGAACAAAAATAGCTACAACATTACTTGTGCTTTTCATTCCAATTGTTGATTTATTGTGGGTAGTCTGGGAAAGATGGAAAAAGGGGAAATCTATCTTCATTCCGGATAAAAATCATTTGCACCACAAGCTCCTAGAACTCGGCTGGTCGCAGAGGAGGATTGCTCTTAGCTTCTATGCTACCACAGGGCTTATTGCTGTCGTAGCTCTCAATACAAGAGCTCTTGGGAAAAGCATCACTCTCATTTTATTTGCTGTTTTGATGTTACTATTTCTAATTACTATCAGTAAAGTTATTTCTGGTCAAAAAATAACACCAGAAAAGAATAAGATTTGGAAAAAAATATTACTCATAGGGCTTGGTTTGCTTATTTTAGTATCGATATCATTTTTTGTTTATAAAAGACATACAATTCTTTATTCTAAACCTGGGAACGAGATAACTGAAATAAAATTGGGTCAAGAAATATTTTTAGTCGAAACTGTCAAAAGTCCAGAAGAAAAAGAAAAAGGTCTTTCTGGCAGAGAAAGCTTATGCCAGAGATGCGCGATGCTTTTTCTTTTTGACGATTCGGCGGTGCGCAAATTTTGGATGAAGGATATGCATTTTGATCTGGACATCCTTTGGCTCAATAAAGGCGAGATAATTAAAATTTCTCCCAATATTTCGCATCAGAAAGGCGGAAAAGAATCAATTAGTTCTGCGGAGGAAGTTGATGGGATCATTGAAATAAACTCTGGAATGAGTGAAAAACTGGGATTGAAAGTAGGAGATAAAATACAAAATTGATTATTTTCTGGTGTCATTCCCGCGAAGGCGGGAATCCAGGCTCCAAAAATTTTTTATTATGTTAAAAACAAGTTAAAAATTATATAATATATGTTTTTATAATTTTTTGTTCGTTTTTATCCTCCTCGAAGTTTAGTGGCAACTGGATTCCCGCCTTCGCGGGAATGACAAGTTTTAGTTTAATAAAATGCAAAAACCACCCTTTTTGGGTGGTTTTTGCTATTGAAAAGTAGTAATATACTTTATCCAAATAAATCCCTCACATTCCTGAAAAGCACAAAGCTTTACAGGAGAAGTTTATTCGCCATCCATACTTACAATATTTCGAAATGAAATAATGTTTTTTGGAAGGTGAGGGATAAAGAACCTTAGTTTTTTTTGTTTGATAATCAGTCTTATCTATCGGAAAGATCAGGTCAATGACGGCACTCTTACAGAATATTTATGCAAATTCTGAAGCTGTTTTTCATTTAGAGTTTTTGATTTTGTGATTGCTTCTTGAACTAAGTCTTTGGAAAATTCTAGCGAAGTTCCTATTTGAATGCCTGATCCTTTACTTACTTTCTTACGAAGATAATCTTCAATGTAAATTTTATGTTCAGGTGTTAAGTTTGTGTCCGGATTTTTTTCCAAATAGTTCGCTAGCGCTCTGCGAGCTAGATGAGTTGAGCCCTCGCCCTTGGCAGCAGATTCTATAAAAGAATTTTCTGTTTCCTGGCTTACGGCAACCTTTTCATCTGTAGTTGTTTTGGCTGTGGCAGAGTTTTCATCAGTTGAAGAGATTGCGCCTTGTTCAGAAATTTCTTCAGAAACTTGCTTCTGATCATCTTTTCCTGTTGAGACGTCAGTTCTCTTTGAATAGGAATAAATTCCGCCTGCAATAACGAGAACAATCACGATACTGATAATTACTCTTAAATTATCCTGTATCCATTGTTGGATATTTCCTTCACCTTCATTATTTTCTATTGGTTGTTGTTCTTCCATATGTTCACCTACCTTTCTAATTGTCACTGTTTTTTCTTTTTTCCAAACGAAAAAAGATAATATCAGCGAGCTATTTAATTATAAAAGTGCTTGCGTTGAAGCTTGCGATATTTTCCCAAAAAATGGGAAAACCGACCTCGTCCTATTATTTTAAACCGAACGAATTTTGGCGTCAACTAGACAAAAATGTGCATTTAGGGCGTAATAAACCGTATTAAAATTCTGTGCCTCAAATCGCCTGGAAAATAATTTGATTGAATTTTGGTTAAATATGAAAAGTTTAATAATTTTCAATTTTAAATTTTTAATTTTAAATTAATTTCTAATGTCTAAATTTAAAAATGCAAAAAAAGAACATTTCACTTCGTGAGATTAAAAGAGAGTTGCCAAAAAGTTTAAAAATTTAAGCATTTTAATTTCATTTTAAATTTAAAATTTATAATTTAAAATTTTCTAGCCTGTGGATAACTTTTTTGCTATTGCAAAATAAATTATTTGGTATATAATTTAAGTAAAGAAGAATTATTTTAAAAATCTAAAATATTTTTTCTTAAAATAAAAAAGGTCGAACACAAAAAGGTTAAAAATATCGAAGAGAACTATCTTCGAAAAAGAAATAAAAAACAAAAAATAGAAAGGAAGGTGAATAACATGGCAGCCAAGAAAAAAGCAGCAAAAAAGAAAGTTGTAAAAAAGGCTAAGAAAAAAGTAGCCAAGAAAAAAGTAGCTAAGAAAAAGAAAAAGAAATAGTCTTTTTATAATCTTTTTTCACTTGTTTTATCTCGCCAATGGGCGTCATAGATCGTTTGGATTAGATGGATAAGTTTTGATTAGCGAATCAAAATACTTAGAAAGCAAAAATCCCGATTTATCGGGATTTTTGCCTTATGTGGGTCTTTTTTGCTTTATACTTTGACTTCGCAAATTCTCCATTTTCCAGCTAAGTCTTTATGAAAAACTGGTTTGGCTTTAGGGAAATATTTTTTTATGAGTTTATGTGTATTATTTTTTTGTTCTGGACTAAATTCTAGAAAAATTATGACTGATGACTGATGGCTGATGACAAGCTTCACTTGTTTAAAAAGTCTTTCATAATGGTTTAATCCATTATTCTTACTATAAAGCGCTGATTTTGGTTCATATTTTTTTACATCAAGAGGTGCCTCAGAATAAATTTTTGATGAAAGGTAGGGTAGGTTAGCCAGAATGACGAATGACCCGCTTCGCCAAAGATTCAGCGAGGCGAGCGAATGACGAATGACGAATGATTCATTTTTTATTATTGGTTCAAGAAGATTGCCGTGTAAAAATTTTATTTTTTTATCAACTTTATTGGCAAATGCATTTTTTTGAGCTACTCGCAAAGCATTTTTGGATATATCAATTGCAACATAATCATTTTTATCTTTTATATTTTTTGCCAAGGATATAATAATGTTTCCACTACCAGTTCCAACATCAATGAGGGTTTTATTTTTTGGTTTTAGCTGTAAAACTTTTCCTACTATCATTTCTGTTTCAGGGCGGGGGACAAGAGTATGCTTGTTTACGGCAAAATCAAGCCCAAAAAACTCCCTGTGGCCCAAAATATAGGCCAAGGGTTCTCCATTTGAGCGTCTTTTTGCCGAATTATTGATCTTTGCTCCTTGGCTGCCGTTTATTGAAAATTCTGGATGAGCCAAAACAAACTCTCGCGGCTTGCCAGTAGCTGCAGAAATGATAAGGTCAAGATCTAGAGAATCAATCTTTTTGTTAAGTTTTTTGAAGTCTAATATTGTTAGCAATGTATTAATTTCAAATGACAAATGATTAATAACAAATCAATGTCAAAATCAAAATTTATAATTTTTTTGTCATTTAATTATTTGGATTTGATTTGTCATTGGAAATTGGGAATTTGTCATTATTAAATTAGGCTCCACCTAATTTAATTTTGTCGTCTTCTTCCTGAAGCGCTTTAACGATTTCATCCAGATTTCCTTCTAAGATACCATTAATATTACTCCAGGACATTTTTATGCGATGATCGGTTATTCTGTCTTGGGGAAAGTTGTAAGTTCGAATTTTTTCACTGCGATCTCCAGTGCCAATCTGATTCTTCCTCGAATCTCCTAATTCTTTGGCTCTTTTTTCTTCCTCGGCTTGCAGGAGCCTGGAGCGCAGGACCTTCATGGCCTTATCCTTGTTTTTGAGCTGGGATTTCTCATCTTGGCAGGAAACAATCATTCCATTTGGCAAATAGGTTATTCTGACGGCACTTTTGGTGGTGTTAACTGACTGTCCACCAGGGCCAGAGGAACAAAATGTATCAATACGCAGGTCTTTATCTTCTATTTTCAATTCAACCTCTTCAGCCTCAGGCAGAACAGCCACTGTTGAAGTTGATGTGTGTACGCGACCATTTTTTTCTGTTTCGGGTACTCTTTGTACTCTATGCACGCCAGATTCGTATTTCATTTTGCTGAAAACATTAGTTCCATTTATTTCAAAAATAATTTCCTTGAAACCGCCGATGCCGATTTGATTTGAATTCAAGACGGATATTCTCCAGTGATTTTTTTCAGCAAACTTGGAATACATTCTGAAAAGTTCAGCGGAAAAAAGAGCTGACTCATCTCCGCCAGCTCCGGCGCGAATTTCTATGATAACATTTTTACTATCATTAGGGTCCTTGGGAATCAATGATTTTTTGATTTTTTCTTCCAAAATAAACTTTTTTTCAGAAAGCTTGATATTTTCCTCCGAGGCCATTTGTTTCATTTCATCATCCATATCGCCATTCATTATTTCCGCATTTTCTTTCATTTCTTTCTCAACTTTTTCAAATTCTTCAATGAGGCTGATGATTTCTGTCATTTCAGCTTGTTTTTTGCCTAATTCGGCCATTTTTTGCGGATCAAAAGATTGCCCAGTGTCATTGAGTTTGGCTTGAATCTCGGCATATTCTCTTTTGATTTCTGTGATCTGATTTTTCATAATATTAGCTTAAATCCCTCTGATTCTAACTTTTTCTGGGGCCAAAGTCAATTTGGAGATTATTTTAAAAGTTATAATTAGTATATAATATGAATAGGTGAAAAGTAGAATTAATTTAGCTAATTTAAATTATATGATTAAACAAAATCAAATATTTCGATGCTCTATTTGTAATAATGTTGTAGAAGTTATATATGCTGGAGGGGGGAATCTAGTTTGTTGTAATCAGCCAATGGAAATTGTGCGGCCAATAGATATCGGCGATGAAAAAAGTTCTGTCAGCAAAAAACATGTTCCGATCATTGAAAAATCAGATGGTTTAGTCAAGGTTGTGGTTGGAGAGATTTTGCATCCGATGACAGAGGAACATCACATTGCTTGGATAGAACTGATGTATGATGGAAAAGTTTATCGAAAATTTTTGAAAGTTGATGATCTTCCTGAAGCAACTTTCAAAGTTGAAGGCGGACAATTTAAAGCCAGAGCCTACTGTAATCTTCATGGGCTTTGGGGAGCGTGGAAATAAAGGTTAAAAAATCCCAAAGACTGAAGACCTGGGATTTTTTTTATAGTTCTCTTCGGTTGGAAATGGCTGATCCAAGAGTGATTTCGTCGGCATACTCAATGTCTCCACCTGTGGAAAGTCCGCGGGCGAGGCGAGTTATTTTGAGTCCCGAAAAATCTTTAAGTTTATTTTTAAGATAAAGTGCGGTGGCATCGCCCTCAGTTGTTGGGTTAGTAGCTATGATTATTTCTTGAATTTTTTCTCCGCCAGCTGGTGGATTGATTCTGGTCAACAGCTCATTTATTTTGAGGGGAGTGCTTTCATTCCCCAAAAATATTACTCCGCCCAGAACATGATAAAGCCCTTTGTAGGCACTGGTTTTTTCAATGGAAATGATGTCCAAAGGTTCCTCTACGACACAAATGGTTTTTTGATCTCGCTGGCTATTTTTGCAAATTTCGCACAAATCTTCCTCAGCAATATTGAAACAACGCTTGCACTCGTTAAGATTTTTAAGTTCATTGAGACTCTCCGCAAATTCTTTCAATTTGGCATTATCTTGCTTAAAAAGATACAAAACCAAACGTTCGGCCATTTTGGGTCCGACGGATGGCAATGTTGCGAACTGGTCGATTAATTTTTTGAATGATTTTGGAAACATTTTTTTATAAGTCTAAAGTCTAATTCCTAAAGTCTAAATCAGGTCTAATTTACTAAAATCTAATTTATACTTTATACTTTAGAATTCACTTAGACTTTAATCTTTAGACTTTAGATTTTTTCTACTCTGTTCTGGCTCTTTCGAGAGATTTGAAAGATGTCACGCCTTCATTGAAATACATTGAAATTCTTCCTACCGGACCGTTTCTGTGCTTGGCAATGTGGACCTCCACAATGTTTTTATTAGGCGTATCAGGCTTTTCACGATCTTCACGATAAAGAAACATCACAATGTCAGCGTCCTGTTCGATTGAACCTGATTCACGGAGATCAGAAAGTTTTGGAATTTGCGGACTGCGTGATTCAACGGCACGAGAAAGCTGAGAAAGGGCAATGATTGGAATATTAAGCTCGCGAGCCAGTTGTTTCAAAGCTCGAGAAATTTCTGATATTTCATTGACACGACTGTCGCCACCTGAGCGACCCTCCATCAACTGCAAGTAGTCGATAATAATCAAGCCGACATTATGTTCAGCCTGAAGACGCCTAGCCATTGTACGCATTTCCATAACGTTAGCTGAACCAGCGTCATCAATAAAAATTGGGGCTTCGCTCAAGATTCCCATGGCTTCTCCAATACGTTGAAAGTCATCATCTGTGTCACCAGATTTTAGTCGTCCAGTTCGTAGTCTCCAGAGATCGACGCCCGATTGAGCAGATAACATTCTATCAATTAACTGGTCGGAGGACATTTCCAAAGAAAATATGCCTACGGGAACTTTCTGCTGAACAGCTACTTGTCTGGCCAAATCCAAGGCTAAGGATGTCTTCCCAATGGAGGGTCGGGCGGCCAGGATGACCAAGTCGGATTTTTGAAAACCAGCCAAGATATTATCCAAATCAGGAAATCCACTAGGAATGCCACGCAATTTGTGGTCGCCCTTGTGTAATTCATCAATACGGTCGAAAGCGGCTTCCAAAATCGATTTAATTGGCACAAAATCTTGTTTGATATACTTTTGTGAAACGCCAAAAAGTTTTTGTTCGGCTTCATCCAGAATTTTTTCTACATCTTCGGCTTCTTTGTATCCAAGCTCGACAATTTCAGCGGCAGTGTTGATTAATTTTCTGAGCGTTGATTTTTTTTGAACCACTTTGGCGTAATGAGTAATATTAGAACTGGAAGGAACGGAATTGACTAGGGATGTCAGATAACTTGATCCACCAACTTTTTCCAATTGTCCTTTTTCTTCCAAGCGATTGGATAAACTCAAAAGATCGATAGGTTCGCGTTGTTCATAGAGTTCTACCATCGCTTCGTAAATCATATTGTGATCATCTTTATAAAAATCACCAATACGAATGAGGTTGGCGACTTTAATAATGGAATCTTTATCCAACATCAAAGCACCGAGAACTGAGCGTTCAGCTTCAACATTTTGCGGTGGTACTCTTAGGTTGTCATTAGAAGTATTGACCATAGTTCTATTATTATATCAGGCATGTCTCATAAATCAACCCAACTTTTTGCCCAGTTTATGCAGGGTTTTTGCACTATTCGATTTTTTTCAAAATTTCCTTGATTTCTCCTAGACTTTGGGCTTGAACAAGCTTGTGGCGTATTTCTGCGGCTCCTGCGAAGCCTTTAACGTACCAAGCCAAATGTTTACGGATTTCAAAAATGCCTATCTTTCCCTTGTCCTTGCAAATAAGCTTATAATGTTCAATAATTATTTTCTTGATATTGTAACTTGGACATTCAATGTCCAAGTGGATTTCATTAAATATCCAAGGGCGGCCCAAAACTCCGCGGCCAATGCCCAAGCCATCAATTTCCGGATATTTTTTCAAAATCTCTTTGGCCTGCTCGGGTTCGATTATCCCGCCATTGGCCAAAATAATTTTATCTGGAAGCATTTTCTTTATTTTTTGAATAAGTGCGAAATCAACTTCGCCAGAAAATTTTCCTTCGTAGGTTCGGCCATGCACCATGATAGCTTGGAAAGGCAAGTCTTGAATATTTTTAATGAAATC
>ENA-UOWO01003652-UOWO01003652.1-activated-sludge-metagenome-genome-assembly--contig:-NODE-3652-length-17659-cov-12.333504_pt1 | contig 17659 bp, 9 predicted proteins | sample MGYA00238148_ERZ761564 | MGnify/ENA primary metagenome ERZ761564 (study PRJEB28885, sample SAMN05720194) | activated sludge metagenome | isolation source: Anaerobic digester | place: USA...
CCCACGAACAGCTGCTGCGCACCGAAAAACAGGCCACCCTCGGCATCATCGCCGGAAGCATCGGCCATGAGCTCAACAATCTCGTCGGCGGCCTCCTGCTTCACGCCCGCCTGCTCAAGGAGGTCGAAGAAGAGCCGGAAAAAGTCCGCGAAATCGCCGATCTCTTTTGCGCCAACCTCGAAAAGGTAGCCCTCCACGGCAAAAACCTGCTCTCACTGAGCCGTCCGACCAAGCCGCGCTTTGAGCCGATGGACATCAATGCGGTGATTAATGAGACCACCGACACCCTGATCCTCACCGGGGTGCTGAAGCATTTCAAGGTGGTGCGCGACCTCTGCAAGGAGAGCAGCATCGTCTACGGCGATCGCAACCTCCTCGAACAGCTCATCCGCAATCTGGAGATCAATGCCGCCCATGCCATGAAGATGGGCGGGACGCTCAAGGTCAGGACCCTGTTGTCGGATGACCAGACCGATTGCGTGATCACCATCGCCGATGACGGCTGCGGCATCTCCGAAGAGAATCTGGAAAAAATCTTCCAGCCCTTTTACACAACCAAATCCGAGGGGCAGGGGACCGGCCTCGGCCTCCCGATCGTGAAAGATATCGTCGAGAAGCACAACGGCACGATCCGCATCGAAAGCAAGCCGGGTGAGGGGACCAGCGTCCACATCGGCCTGCCGGTCGCCCGCGATGTCACCTTCACGCAGGGCCTGGCGATCTGAGCGCTAACGCAGCACCACCATTTTATGCACCTCCCTCCTGGCGCCGGCCGAGAGCCGCGCCCAGTAAACCCCCGCCGCCACCGGCAGCTCGTGCGCATCCTGCGCGTTCCACCTCATTTTGTGCAGCCCCTGCATGTAAAACCCGTCCGCCAGCAGCTTCACCCGCCTTCCCTGCAAATCGAACACCTCCACTCTGATCGGCCCCGGCTCCGGCAGCTCTATTACCAGCTCCGTCTCCGGATTGAAAGGGTTGGGATAGCCGCCGATGCCGAAACGCAGCGGCATCGCCTCCTCCGCCCCGTTCCTGCCGCTCTCCTCTCCGCCCTCAACTCCGTTCGGCTCTGCCGGCACAGCGACTCCCAGCACCTCATAGATCGCCTCGGCCATCCGGCGCTGGCCGGTCCCGTTGGCGTGCAGACCGTCCGGCACCAGATCGGTCAACTCCTGCCCCTGCACATTGGCATGACTGATGAAACGGCCGTAGATGTCCACCAGCTGCACCCCTTCGCGGATGGCGATCTCGCGCACAGCAGCGGTATAGCGGCTCAGCACGGTGTTGAGGCCGAAGGGATCGTCGCGAAGATAGGGTGACCCGGCGACCGGTTGGCCGAAGCGGGCCAGGCTGGAATCGCCCCAGCAGAGGGGATGGCTGGTCATGAGCAGGGGGCGGATACCCTTCGCCTTGAGCTGCTGCACCATGGCCGTGAGATTGGCGGTGAAGCGGTCGAGCGGCACACGGGAAGTCAGGCTCGCGGGTGCGGCGCCCACTTGCACGGCGGCATCCTCGCTGCCGAAGTGGAGGATGACCAGATCCGGTTTTTCATCCAGGACCTCCTGCTGAAAACTCTGCAAGGCCGCATCGGTGGTGACGCCGGCGCTCCCCCTGTTCAGCACGGTAGCCGCGATGCCCGCCGCAGGCAGATCCGCGGCGAGGTGGTCGGCGTACACCTGCAGCGGCTGCCCCTGCTCCATGCCTCCACCGGCGGCCCCGTCGCCCGCGATAACAATCCTGAACGCTCCGGCCGGCAGAGGAGGAAAACTCCGCCCGAGCTCCTCCGGCATGAACCGGGTGCTGACGATATAGGGCTGCTCGCCGGTGCGCCAGTGGCCGTAGGTGGTGACCACAATCATGCCCGAGGGGAGGCGTTCCACGCCCGGATAGGCGGTATCGGCGGAATAGGTGTTGTCCTTGAGAAGAATACGGTACTCGCCTTCGCGGCCCTGAAGGATATCCTCATAGGTGCCGAGCCAGCCGACCCAGTCGCCCCAGGTCGGACTGCCCTTGGCCATGTCCCGGAAGGAGATGAAGAGGCGTCCGTCGCTGGTATATTGGCCGGTATGGCGGTCGCCGGTCAGGGAAGCGGGCAATTCGACCATCGGCGACCAGCTCTCGCCTTCGTCATTGCTGGTGATGAAGAAGGAGTTGAACTTGCGGCTGTTCTCCCGCAGCAGCACCAGGATCTGGCTGCCGTCCGGGGAGCGGAAGAGCCCCGGTTCACAGGGATCCGCCCAGTCGCATTCGATGATGGGCTCGGGATAGCTCCAGGTCAGCCCGCCGTCGGAGGAGAGCGTCTTGAAGACGATGAAGAGCCCGTTGGTCTTGTTGCTGCCCGTGAAAAAGCGGCCGTCATCGTGAAAAAGAGCCATATAGCGGCCATCCTTGAGGCGGATGGCGCCGCCCATGACGACGATACCTCCCCAGTCGCCGGCTTTCTCCAGCTCACTCCAGCTCTGGCCGTCGTCCGCCGACCAGGCGCGCCGCGCCGGATAGAGCCCCGAAAAGAGGATCAGCCGCTCCACACCCCGGGGATCGGTCATGCGGAACAACGTCGGCACCTCTCTGGAGGTCGCCCAGCTCGCCGGAGTCGGCAGCGCTCTGCTCCAGGTGACCCCGCCATCAAAGCTGCGCTTGTAGATAATGCCCCCGCTGCCATGGCCTTTGGGATAAACCGTCAGCATGGTCGTGCTGTCCTCGAGCAGGACGGTGGTAGGATGGCCCAGGTACTGCCCGGGCTGCCGGTCGACGACCACCTGGCGGTCAGCCTGATCAAAATTTACGAGCGGGATGGTAAAGCTGTCCGGCTGGAGGTGCCGGGTATCATTCTCATGGATCCGCACTGCCAGAGGGGGGAGAGAGACGCCGTCGAAAACGGGGTCCGCGCTGGTGAAAAGATGGTGAACAGGCGCGTGCAGCAGCAGATCCCGGTCGCTGTTGTCATAAGCGGCCACCTCGATGGGGAGGGGATTTTCCGCCTCCGCCGTCGACAGGGTGATGATGTGGGGTGAAACCGCCCCGCCGTTAATGCGCAGCCGCCGCGTATCGAAATGGAGGGCCAGCTGCACCGGCTGGTCGGGCGCCAGCCCGAAGCGGAAGGTGTAGGTATCGAGCGTGCTCCCCTCTTCATGGACCTCTGTGCCGCCGCCGCTCTCCACCAGCCGCACCACCTCGTCATTGTCCGTCAGAAAAAGCGTCACCAGTTCCTCAAGACTGTCAAACAGAGGGTCGCTGCTCGCCGTCCGGCAGCTGATAATGCCGGTGTGGAACCATTCCCGCAGGGTGTCATCGACGGCGGTGACGGTGACCGTCTGCGCTGTCTGCCAATCCGCGGGCGTGAAAGCGAGGGTGATGGCGCCGCCGGCACCGGCGCCAAGGTCGGCCTCTTCCGCCCGGCTGGTGCCAAAGCCGGGAGCGACCGTGACCGTCACCGCAGCCGACGGGGCCTGCCCTAGCGCCACCGTGAAGGTGTCACTTGCCGGCCCTTTTTCGCTCACACGGGTGGAGGAATCGCTCTCGGAGATGACCAGCAGCGGCGCGGCGGGCGCGTACGGCCCGGAAGGCTCCCAGCGGATATAATCGATTTCGGCCGCGCCGGCGATGCGCCCGCTCCATGAGCCGACGAGAAGAAAATTGCCCAAACTGATCATATAGTAGGGATAACTGGCCGATCCCAGATAGCGGCCGTCGCGCCAGGCATGGACTGTGCGGCTGCCCGGCCCCTCGGCGAGACGGAAAGTGTGAAAACCGTCGCTGTTGGAACGGGTGTCGACGACCGCGCCGTTGAAGCAGAACTGGGTGCTGTCAGTATGAATCTGCAGGCCGCTGAGCACGCCGGGCTGGCCCGGCTCGTCATCCACAGCGATCGAGATGGCGCCGTTTTTGCCGCTCTGCGCGAGCACGCGCAGCCGCACCTCCATCGTCCAACCGTTGCTGTGGTCAAGCTCGGCCAGCATGGCCGCAGGCAGCAACCAGTAGCGGTTCATCGCCGCGCTGATGCCGATGGTGCCGGACTCCAGCGAGAGCACCTCCGGGGGTGTCGTCGATGAGGTCCACGCTCCGGGATTCTCGGCGAGGGGATCAGCCGAGCGGGCTTCGTAACAGTGCAGGAACTCTTCCGAAGTTCGGGAGGGAAATCCGGGTTCCTGGGCGGAGAGCGCGCAGGCAAAACCGGTGATGATGACAAGCATCCATGGTTTCATGGCCGACCTCATGGCATGATTGGTTTTTTTTGTAATAAAAATTACTAAAATATGGGAGGAAAACAAGGACTTTTTTAGCCTGTGCGGCATGAATGCGGTCAGTTGAAAGAGGCCGGGGGCGGGAGTAAAGAGGCAGGTGCTTGTGCGGAGCAGGGAGGCCCGGACTCCCTATTCGATCACCCGCATGGTTCGCCAGGGACCATGCAGAAAACGACGCAGGAAAAGGAGCCCGAGGCCGATCACATAGAGCGTGATGAAGACCCACAGCCCGTAAATCGAGCCCCGCAGTAAAAACCACCAGATCAGCGAGGGCAGGACCAGCACCAGCCAGGAGAGCCGGATGGTCGTCATGGCCACAAAGCGGGTATCGCCCGCCCCCTTGATCGCGGCGGAAAAGATCATGTTCATGGCGTCGAAAATGCTATAGATCGCGACGAAACGCAGCAGGTTGGTGCCGACCCGGCTGATCTCGAGAAATTCGGCCGACTGGGCGTTGCGCAAAAAAGGCCACAAAAAGAGCTGGGGCACCACCACGTAACAGAGTCCGAGGGTGACATAAAAAGCCCCGCAGATGTGCAGGGCCGACCAGGTCAGCTTTTCGGCCAGCTCGGGCCGCTCCCGGCCGAGTGACTGGCCGACGAGGGCGCTGACCGCGGTCATCATGCCCAGCATCGGAGCGAAGGCGAGATTGTTGATATTGAAAGCGAGGGTCGTCGCCGCCAGCTCGATTGTGCCGATCTTGCCCGCGATGACGAGAAAGATGGTGAAGGCCAGAACTTCGAGAAAAACCTGCAGGCCATTCGGGGTGCCGAAGTGCAGGAGACGGCGGAAGAGGGCGCGATCGAAACGCCAGCTGCGCAGCGTGCCGTAGCGGCGCGCATAACGCGGCAGGGCCATGATCACCACCAGGACGATCGCCGGGAAGAAGCCGGCCGCCACCGTCGCCCAGGCTGCTCCGGCGATGCCCATCCGCGGCAGTCCCATTTTGCCGAAAATGAGCAGATAATCCAGGATTATATTGATCATAGTGGCTGCAAAATTGACCCAGAAAATGATCCAGGTCTTGCCCAGGCCGCTGAAAAGCCCGGAGACGGCGTTGGAGATCACCACCGCCGGCGCCCCCACCAGCAGAATGCGGAAATAGACCACCTCCATCTCCTGCACATCCGGCGCGTGACCGAACAGCCGGAAGAGATCGTCGGAGAGCGGCCAGATCAGAAGGGCGATCAGGACCGCAAAGAAGCTGAAATAGATCCCCTGCCACACCGAGCGGCCGATGCGTTCGGGGCGGCCCGCGCCATGATACTGGGCGACAAAGGTGTTGACATAGCTGGCGATGCCGATCAGCAGACTGAACAGGGTAAAGTTGGCCATGCCCGAGGGGGCCGCTGCGGCCAGGGCTTGGGGTGAATACCAGGTCAGAAAGACGCGGTCGATGAAGGCCTGCACCGTCCAGGCCCCGGTGCTGAAGATCAGGGGCAGCGCCATGTGCATCACCGCCCGATAGCCCCCCTCATCATTCCAGCGCGCGTTTATTTTTTGTGCCAGGCCCATCAGGTTTTCCGGCGCCGGCTGCGCAGCCGTTCCCGCAGCGGGGCGATCTCCGCAGCTCTGAACAGCAGGGTGCCACCGAGATAGATCCCGCCGTAGAGAGAGAGCAGCAGGAACGCCAGCAGGATCGGATGGAGCGGCGGCAGCAAGGTGCGCGCGCCCCAGGCGGCGGCCGCAGCCAGCGCAGCGGCAAGAAAGAGGCGCAGAGTGCGGCCGGGCTGCAGTCCCGTGCGGCCGATGCGGCGGTTGAGCCGGTGGCGCAGCAGCACGAATTCCACCCAGGCGGCCAGGCTCGAGGAGACGGTCAGGCAGGCGACGCCCCAGCGCGGATCCAGGCCGATCAGACCGGGCAACCGCAGGGCGAACAGATAGCCCATGGTGCAGGTGAGCAGAACGCGCACAACGGCGAAACGTAGGGGGGTGCGGGTGTCGCGCAGGGCATAATAGGTGGAGGAGTAGAGGCGGCCGAGAGCCTGGGCCATTAGGCCGACGGTGGCGCCGGCGAGGACCCCCCAGACGTGGATCACCTCCCGGTGGCCGAAGCGCCCGGTCTGGTAGATCGCCGCTACGACCACGTCGCCCAGGACGAGGAAAGCGATCATGGAGGGAATGATGAAGAACGCGATCCGGCGCAGGCCGCTGTTGAGCCGCTTCTGCAGGTAGCCGGAAATCTCCCTCTCGTCGCCGACCGCGCTCGACATGGCCGGCAGCTCGGCCGCCGAGACCGACATGCCAAAGAGGCTGACCGGCAGCAGGTAGAGGGTCTGGGCGTAACTCAACGCTGCAAAAGCGCCGGTGGGCAGAAGGCTGGCCAGGAGTTCATCCACATAGTTGCTGATCTGGATCACACCGCGGCCGAAGAAAACCGGGAAAAAATTCTTCACAACGGTGCGCACCTCGGCCATTTTCAGATCAAGACGGATGCGCAGATGCTTCGCCAGGCGCAGCACCATCGGCAGCTGCACCAGCAGCTGCAGGCCGCTGCCGGCCACAGAGGCCCAGGCGATGGTCCCGGCCAGATCGAACTGCTCCTGGCGCGGCCCCCAGATCAGCAGCGCACCGATCATCACCGCATTCCAGCCGATGGGCGCAGCGTAGGAGAGAAAAAAGCGGCGGTGGCTGTTGAGGATGCCCAGGCACCAGGAGGAAAGGACCAGGATGCCGGCTCCGGGGAAAAGAATCCGCACCAGCTGGACCGTCAATTCACGTTTGGCCCCGGTGAATCCGGGCGCAATGACGGCGATGAGCCAGGGAGTGAGCAGGATGCCCGCCAGGACGCTCAGGGTGACCACAACCCCGAGAATGGCGGCGACTGCACCCGCCACCCGCCCGGAATCCTCCTCCCGCTCCTCGGCGAGGAGCCGGGCATAGACCGGGATGAAAGAGGCCGAGAGGGTGCCCTCGCCGAAAAGATTCTGCAGGAAATTGGGGATGCGGAAAGCGGCCTTGAAGGCATCGGCGGCGTCCGAACTGCCGAAAAAATGGGCAAAGACACGATCGCGGATCAGTCCGGCGATGCGGCTGAGAAAAACCCCGGCGGCCACCAGTATGGCGCCGCCGCCGGAGCGGGCCGCGCGCGGCTGCGCCTTTGTGCTGCCGCCTGTTTCGGAATCCAGATCAGACACCCGCTGCATCCTGTAGATTACGTGAAAGTTCAGCCGAGCGGAACTGTAGCGCGGTACAGCAGAGCACCGGCGCCGCTCTGCAGACGCCAGGGCACGCCGGCGGCGGCCAGCACGGCCGCGCCGCGTAAAAGTGCGAACTCCTCCCCCTCCGCCCCTATCACCGCCTCGCCTTCGAGCAGAATCAGGATATCGGGCCCGTGGCCGTTCCCGGACTCCTGCACCCGGCCGGGCTTGAGTTCGATCCGGGAGAGAAGAAAATCATCGACCGGCGCGGGATAGAGCCGTTCTCCCCCCTCCGCCGGCACTCCCGTCAGGATCTCCGGCCTGCCGTCAGCAAAACGAAGAGTTTTCAAAAGCTCCGGCACATCCACATGCTTGGGCGTCAGCCCCCCGCGCAGAACATTATCCGAATTGGCCATCAACTCGACATTGATCCCCTCGAGGTAGGCGTGCGGAACGCCGGCTCCCTGAAAGGTCCCTTCGCCGGGCTGAAGCTCGACCAGATTGAGCAGATAGATCGAAAAGATCCCCCGGTCGAAATGGCCTTCCGGCAGCGGGAAGGAACGGGCGGCTTTGACCGCCCAGTAATGGGGCGAGCTCTTTTCCAGGCTCCCCGCATCGTAAAGGGGAATGAGGTGGTCCAGCAGCCCCTGCAGGATCCGGTCGACCTCCTCCTGGGGCATGGTCATGATGAAAGCGTAGAGATGGCGCAGCAGTTCCGCTCTGCCGGCCGGATCCTCGTCCACTTCGAGCAGGTGAAGTGGAAACCACGGGGCCAGTCCGGTGAAATCGGGGATGCCGGCCAGCACATCGGCGATCTCCTCGAGGGGGCGGAAGCCGTGCAGCATCCAGAACTCGCTGAGGGCGACATGGACTTCGGGCTTGTGATTGCGGTCTTTATAGTTGCGTTGGGGTGCCGAAAGGGGCACACCGGCCGCCTCTTCCGCAGCATAGCCGGCCTCCGCCTGCCCGCGCGAGGGATGCACCTGGATCGAGAGCATCTCGCGGGCATCCAGGACCTTGAAGAGAAAGGGGAGCCCGGCGCCGGAATGCGCGTGGCCGCTGCGGCCGAGGATCCTCTCCCCTTCCCGCCGCAGCAGCTCATCCAGGCCGATCCGGCCCCCTTCCCACTCCACCTCGCTCGGGGCCTGGGGATGACTTCCCAGCCAGAGTTCGGCGAAAGGGCGCTTCTCCTCATTGTCCACGCTCAGCAGGCCGGGTATGCAGGAGTAGCCACCCCAGGGATAGTGCATGACGCGGCCGTGCAGCCGATAGAGCGGCCGGAAGGGTGCAGCTTGCGGCATGGGTTGCCTCCGGGCGAATAGCATAAAAAAGTGCGACGCATTGTCGGCCTGCGTCGCACGACTGTTATACGGGCGGCTGTGAAGATAAAACAAGCGGGATCATTGCAGTTTGATCATCTTGCGCACGATGTGAATGTCGCCCGAGGTTAAAATATACATATAGACGCCGGAGCCGGTCATCATGCCCCGGTCATCACGTCCATCCCATTCCTGGCGATGATAGCCCGTCTGCGCCTGCGCCCGGACCAGGCTGCGGATGCGGCGGCCGAGAAGATCGAAAATGGTCAGCTCGACCATCCCCGTGCTGTTGGCCGGCACCTCATAGTTGATGGTGGTCGCCGGATTGAAAGGATTGGGATAGTTCTGCGCCAGGGCCCAGACCGCCGGAGCGCTCAGAGTGACCAAGACCGGCTCGGAGTAGCTAAAGCTGCCGTCGTTATCGATCTGTTTAAGGCGATACTCGATTACCCCGGGTTTGGCGCCGCCATCGGACCAGCTGTAGCTGCGGGCGCTGCTGGTGGTGCCATGCCCCTTGACAAAGGCGATCTCCCTCCAGGCGCTCTCTTTTTCAAAGCGGCGTTCCACGGCAAAACCGTAGTTGCTGCTCTCGCTGGCGGTGCGCCAGTTCAGCTCGACCAGATGGTCGCGCACAGCGGCCGTAAAGGCGGAGAGTTCAACCGGCGTGGTCTTGATCGCGGCCATGGGGAAGGGGACGGGAAAATTGTTCGCTTCATCATACACATTCAGCGCGAAATAGTACTGATGATCAGGCAGCAGGCCGGTTATGGTGAAAAGCTCTTGCGTGGAAGGGGCGCCAGGGGCGGGCGCAGGCTCGACCAGCCTGGCATTGTCCCACCAGGCCCACAGGTCGCTAAAGCCTGCCGGGTCAGATTCGCTATAGCGGATCTCATACCGGGTTGCCGCGCGCCCCGCGGTGCCATCGTCCCCGACGGCCGTCCAGGATAACGTGAGAGTGGAATCGGTACGGCCGGCAATCATCAAATCGCCTATCGCCCCCGGCGAGGTAATGTCGAACATCTGTTTGGTGGCGGAAAAAGTCAGCGGAATCTTGTAGGTGTCGAAAATGCTCTGCAGTTCATTATACCCATAGACCTGCGCGAAAGGATACTGCCGCAGGGTGAGAATGAGGGGTATTGTCGGCGGCAAACCGGAAATCGCCGTGGCCTGGACGCCGTTGAGGCCGAAGACGTACGCGCCGTCGTCAAAGTTGTTGTCGGCATAACGGATATGGTGGACATTCAGCGGCGCCTTCTCCCCACGCAAATCCACGAGCGTCAAGAGGCTGGCATTCAGAGCGGGACTGGCAGGGTCGGCGCCATCGGAAGTTATGCCGCACCAGTGTTTCCCTGGCCATTCCTCCGCGCCCAAAACAGCGACCTTTCCGTAGACCGCATCGTCGGTCTTTTGGTCAATCTTGAATCCGGCAAGTCTGGCATCTTCGTTCTCCAGACGGGGCGTGTAAAAACGCATCCCCTTGCCGTTGGCGTTAAGCGTGTTGCACAGCAGTATCTTGGTATTGTTGAATGACAATCCATCGATATCGTTAAATGAGTCGCCCAGGTTGATGACCACACTGTCGAACGGCATCTCGTAATAGTCTGGGTAAAATTTGTAGCCGATGGGCAGAATGTAGGTTTTGGGCGTGATTGTTTTATCAATAATTGTCGCAACCCGAATATAGCCGGACAAATTCACGGCGAGATAGTTGGTACGGATTACCCGGACAGGACCGGCGGTATGCTTGTATTTGCTGTGGCGAACATCGACGACAATTTCGCCCACTTTTGGGCCTTCTTTGCCGGGGATGAGTGAGGGTGTCCGTATCGTATAGACGACGTTATTGGTCTGTTCCTTGATAACCAGGTTGACATCCTGTATAGCGGTGAATTTGATAGTGGAGGAAATCCGCAGCCGCTGCTCATCGAGGAGATCGATGCCGTCGCCGCCGGCGCTGACCGGAATGGTCAGATCGGTGAGCAGACCACCCGCTGCCGCTTTGTTCTGGCCGGCCACATATTTGGCGGTGGAGACCGTTTCGTCCGCGTAGGAGATGTAGGAGACGCCGCTGGTGGCCATGTCGGTCGACCAGTAGACGTAGAGATAGCCCGTGGCCCCGCTGACCGGATTCTGGACCGCGATTTCATAGCGCGCATTCTGCTGCGCCGCCTCATCCGGCGGCCACTCCCGCTCCCCGGCCTGATCGCCCAGATCTTTGGCCATGAAGACCAGCTCGTCGATGGGATCCAGCTTGCGGATGAAATCGGAGTAGTAGCCGCTGTCACGCACAGCCACTACCTCGTCCAGCTGGAAGGGTACCGGCGACCAGATACCGGATTTATACGCGTAGACGCGGAGTCCGATCGTATCCTTGCCGAGCAGAGCGGGAAGGGTTTGCCCCTTCACGACCACCGGGTCCAGATCACGGCCTATATCCACGGCAAACAAAAGAGTGCCCCAGAGAGCAAAAAGGATCCCCATCCAGGACACTCGTTTCAGGCACCATCCTCTGCAGATTGATGGCATAATTGCACCTCCCGCAGGATCACCTGCAGCACCACCCTATTTGAAAGCTGTTACAGCTTCCTCGACCGTGTCGAAAGTATCAAATATGGTGACGAGCTTGGTGATCACAAACAGATTCTCAACATTTTCCGTGATACGGGCCAGCTTGAGATCACCACCGGCATTGCGGAGGGAGCTCATGGCACCGATCAGGGCACCCAACCCCGTACTGTTCATCCAGCTCACCTTTTCCACGTCGGCGACCACCTTTTTGGCGCCCTGTCCGATCAGCTCTTTCACCTTTTCGTGGATTTCACTGGTCTCCGGGCCGCCCATCAGCTTGCCCTTGAGTTCGAGCACTGCTACGTCCCCGTGCATTACTTCATGCAACGCCATAATTACCTCCTGCGGAACACGGTTCTAAGCATTACTGTGGCTTTTTGTAAAATAGGGCTTTTTATAAAATAAAGCAACGCTAATTTGCATTGAGCTGCAACAAGTTTTTAACCTCGCGATTTTTGGGATTGACGCGCAGAGCCTCCAGAAGGCACTTTCTCCCGCTCTCTTCCCAGCCGCTGTCGAGGCAGAATCGCCCCGCCAGCAGATAGGCGCGGTCGATCTCACTGCCATGCATACGCTCCAGCAGCACATCCAGTTCCATACCAAAGACAAAACGGATATAATGTTCATTGGTGATCATGTAATAGAGCAAAACTTCGTTGTCGCGATAGTCCTGCAGCAGGCCGGCAATGATCTCCATGCCCTGATTGAAAAGGGTGCGCATTTTGTCCATATAAACATCGAGATTGGCGCGTGTGAGAGTGCGATCGGCGCTCTCATCGGCATAGTGCTCGAGGATGTAAACCTGCTCGCGCACCACCATCACCTTGTGGAAAAGAAGGCCCACATTGTTGATCAGGTCGACCTCCAGCCCGGTCGGCTCCAGTTTTTCGTACTCAACCCGCTCTTCCCCCGCCCGGGCGCGCTGGAAGAGCAGGTGCATCTCCTCCTTGGCCTTGAAGAGCACGTCCGAGAGATTGAGGATCTTGTCAAAGGTGATCTCACGGCCCGAATCCACCTCGCGGTCGATATTGGCAAAGGTGTTTTTGGCACGGAAGTAGCTGACCAGTATTCTCTTGATCATCCACTGCCGGTTGATGGCCAGAAACGGCCTGATCTTCTCAGCCATAGCCCTCCCTCTTTTGCTGCTGCGTATGTACTAGAACATAAAAAACGCCGGATTCAATTCCCGCGTCTACGGACAAACCGCGGCGCCGGCTGCACTCAGATAGAGGCCGTTGAAAAGCGCCTTGAAAGTGCTGCGCGTCTGGGCCCTGAACTGGGGACGGAATCCGATCAGCTCGACGTGCCCCGCCCCTCTGGCCACCCAGGCCAGAGCCGCCCGGCCGGTGAGCAGCCCCTCCCCGCGGGCATGGCCGTCCTGAAGCAGCCGCTCGTTCGGATAGATCAGCACCGCCTCCCCGCTCTCAACCACAAAGGCGGGACTGGCGTGATAAAAAAGACTCACATCGGTGGGCATGCCGTACCCGAGCGGATGACCGGCCTGAAAGGTCGCGCGCAGAAAGGCCCCCGGCACGAACAGCTCCTGCGGCCCGAGGGCGGCCGTGACATCCCGGACCGGCAGATCCCACTGCAGCGGCAGGGCGCACGCCTTGTCGATCGCGATCAGGGTCCCGCCGCTCTCAACGAAACGGCGCAGTTCGGCCGAACCAGCTGCGCCGATGCCCCCGTTGAAGAGGTCGGGCAGTCGCCCCGCCGGCGCCCCCTCCATGAGATCGCCGAGACTCTGGGAGGGCAGGATGATGACATCGTACTGGCGGCGCAGATCACCGCGCTGCAGAGTGGGATTGATGAGCCGGTCAAACTTGAAATCGTTCATCTCCAGAACGAAGCGGGTCCACCCTTCATCTACCTCCGCCAGGTAGCTGGTGTACAGGCCGATGCGCGGCGTCTTCAATTTCCAGGCCGGCTGTGGCGCACGCAGCCGGCCGGCCACAAAGGTCACGTTATAGATCTGCGCCAGATCGCGCAGCAGCTGCACCGAATCGGTGACCACCCAGCAGCTGCCGGGAGGCCAGACCTCACGCGTCGTCCGCTGGGTCTCCTTGAGCCAGTAGACCGGGATGTTCGCCGCCAGCAGCAGGTTGACCACCTTGTTGGCCGCCTGGCTGCGATAATCGAGGAAAAAACCGCCCCGCTCTGCCGCGTCGTTCACCCCGCCGGATGGTGGTTTGAGCTTGTTGACCTTTTCGATTTTGCCGTAGAGCTCGCCCCTCCCCTCGATCACCTTGACCCCCAGTGCCTGGGCGAGGTTGTAACTGCTCACATCATAGGGTTGATCGAGCCTGTCTGTGCTCGGAATGAAAAGGCGGGTTTGCAAAAGGGTGCGCGCCCAGGCGCCATTGGGCTGCGCGGCGGGCACCAGGTAGCTCCCCTCCGGATGGAGGGTTCCGTCAACCGTCACCTTCTCCCTGGCCTGATAGAACTCCACCTGCCCCAATTGCAGCAGGGTGAGCAGTTCATGAAGGGCGAGGGGATCGAACTGCCGGGGCGGCAGGATGAAAACCTCGCGGTCATCGCCCTCGCGCACCGCCTCGGACTGCACCTGCCATCTCATCCGCTGCCACTCCTCTCGGTCCCGCGCCGCCAGACGCAGCAGGGCAAGAGTGGCGCTCTGCGCATACTCGACGACATTGCCAAGCCGCCAGGTACCGCCGGTCCAGGGCAGGGGCTGCCGCCACGAACGCTGACGGGGCTCAAAATCCTCATCACCTTTGAGCTCACCGGGGGTGATGGCCAGCGGAGTGGCCAGCCGGGCGGAAGCGATCTCCCCGAGCAGACGGATGCCGCCATGATAAAAAAGATAGGCCCGGCTCGGGGCGAAGGCGTCAAAATAAATGTTATGGGCGACGCCCGGCAGGGCCTCGGCGGTCATCCCAGCCCCGATCGCCATGCCGAGAGCCGAAGCCTGGGCCTGCAGCTGCGCCGGTATGGCCTCGTCGTACGGATCCTTGTAGGGAGGCAGGAACATGCGCGGCCCGGTGTAGCCCATCTGGTGCAGATCAAAGTGGACATGCGGCCGCCAGACATTGAAAAGCTTCTCCACCGTCAGCCGCGTCTCTTTCTGGGTGAGATGCACCCAGTCCCGGTTGATATCATGACCGCAGTAGGGATGGTCCAGGAAAGGAACCGGCCCGCCGGCGAAGGGGGTATCGCGGTATTTCTTGTACCACTCGACCACGGCGTCAAGGCCGTCCGGATTATGGGTGGGAACGAGCAGCAGGACCACATTGTCCAGTATGGTCCTGATCTCTTCGCTCTTCTCGGAGACCAGGCGATAGGCCAGGTTCATCGACATCTGCGCGGGGCCGATTTCCACGGGATGGATCGAGCAGGAGATGCAGACCACGGAGCGGGCGTCGCGCATCAGCCGGGTCGCCTGCGCGTTATCCAGACCGCGGGGATCAGCGAGCTGAGCCTGCATGCGGATCAGCTCTTCCTGCCGGTCGAGGTTTTCGGGCGAGGAGATGACCGCCATCCAGAAGGTGCGCCCCTGTGTGGACTGGCCGAGACGCTGCAGCTGCAGCCTGGGGCTCTGGCGGTCGAGAAGGCGGAAATAGGCGAGGATGGTCCCGGCATCGGCCAGGCGGTAATCATCGCCCGGCGTGAATCCGAGAAAGCTCTCCGGTGAAGTGATGGAGGCAGGAGTCTGCGCGGGCAGTCGCCCCGGCACCGGCAGGGTCAACACCGCCAGCAGCGCAAGTCCGAAGAGCGCCGCACTATGTCCAGACAGCCGTTTCATGATCTCATCGTATCTTGAAAAGAGGATCCCCACAGGTTTGCGATAGTCAGGGGTGTTATTTCCCTTCCGGCGGGAGCGGTCAGGTGAAGATGACCTTTTGCTGCCACTCCCCCAGTCTTTGCCGGTATTCCTCGATCAGGCGCACCGCCTCGGCGGGCGCGGCGGCCAGTCGCATATCGATGCCATGCACGCTTTGCTGCTCATCTCCGAGCCAGCTCCAGGCGATCTCCGCCGCGGCCGGATCTCCGGCCGCCTCCTTCTCCCAGAAGAAAGCCTTTACGGCCGCCAGCAGAGCGCTCTTTTTGCGCAGCAAAGCCCCCGCACTGCTGCCCTCCGCCTCCAGCCAGTGGTGGTGGCAGGACGGCGCCGCAGTTGTCCGGCCATAGTGCCGCGCCAGCCAGAATTGGGCCAATCCCCGGGCCGGATCGAGAAAAAAAAGACGGAGCCACTCCGGCGACGCCGCCGGCAGGATGAGGATCTGCGCATAGCGCTTTTTGCGCCGGTGGGGCCGCGGCTGCACCGCGATCTGCCGGTTGATGCCGGGATCGAAAAAAGCGATCATGCGCTGTTCGAGCAGCAGCGCCTCCAGCTCCGAGCCCACCTCCCTGATCTCGATCCGGTGGAGACGGCTGCGGATCTCCGCCAGCTTGGCGTCCGGTTCGGCTCCGGGTATGAAATAGCTTTTCACGCGCTGGGCGATGTTTTTCGCCTTGCCCACATAGATCACTGTGCCCGCCCGGTCGTACATCAGATAGACACCGGGCATGGGCGGCAGCGCGTGCAAAAAGGCGGCATCAAAGTCGTAAGGGGTAAAGTCAATCTCCGGGGCAGCGGCGGTCAGGCGCGCGGCGAGTTCTGCAGGCGAAGTGATGCCGCGCGATGCCAGCTCCGTCAGCAGCTGCTCCCAGAAAAGGAGCAACTGTCCGTTCATCGCGCCGATCTCCGCCTCGATCAAAGCGGGCGCTCCCAGGGCGGCCGCCAGCTCCTCTATCCCGCCCAAACGGCGCTCCGGAAAGAGGCTGGCAGCGACTGTTCGCATGGTCAGGAGAGGACGGACGAGAGGCCGCTCCATCAGGTCGATCCAGGCCTGGCGGAAGAGAGAGATCTGATTGCCAAAACCGGAAAAGAGGAGCGGGATATCGGCTTCCATCCCGTCGATGTTCTGCAGCAGGCTGCGGAGGCGCTCCGGCCACTCCCGGTCCTCCGCCGGATCGATCCCCGGGAGCTGCTGCCGCTCGCCGTCCCGCAGCAGGGTGCAGGCGGCGGCGCGCCAGTCCCGCCAGTGGTTCGCCCGCTCCGGCAGGACGCAGCAGATCAGCCATGCCTGGAAGTCAAGGCGGCCGGCGGGCGCGGCCCGGTAGACAAAGGCCGTCTCCCCGATGCGGTCGATCTCTTTCTCCTCGAGGAGGAGGGTGGTGATGAGTCTGGCGGCGACCGCTTCAGGCACATTCTGCAGCTTGAGCACTTTTTCGGCCAGTTCAACAGCCGTGACCGGCCCCTGGCGCTGCCGTAAATAGGCTACAATATTCTTGCTCATCGGCCCTGCATCGATGGTCTCTCTCCTGGAATCATATTCAAGATACGATTTTTCAGCGAGGGAATGAAATGCTTTTTTTTCACTTTTCACCCGGTGGCGGAGAAAAAAAAGCCGGGCCCGGCTGAACCGGACCCGGCCTGTGACGAGCGGTTACGCCGTGGCAGGTTTGGGATATTTGCCCAGCGAGGCGATGGATTTAGCCATCTCCTCTTCGGGCAGGGGATAATTCATCAACTCGCCGCGGAAGTAGCGGTCGTAGCCGTTCAGGTCCATAAGGCCGTGGCCGCTGAGATTGAAGAGAATCACCCGCTCTTTTCCCTCCTCTTTCGCCTTTTCGGCTTCCTGGATTGCGACCGCAATAGCATGGCAGCTTTCGGGCGCCGGGATGATCCCCTCGGAGCGCGCAAAGGTTACACCGGCGTCATAGACCTGGAGCTGGTCGACTGCGCGCGGCGAAAGCAGGCCGAGGTTGATGGCATGGCTGACCTGCGGTGCGACACCGTGGTAGCGCAGTCCGCCCGCGTGAATGGGTGGCGGCACGAACTTGTGCCCCAGAGAGTGCATCGCCAGCAGGGGGGTCATCTCCGCAAGGTCACCGTGGTCATAACCGAAGGGGGCGCGGGTCATGCTCGGACAGGAGGTCGGCTCGACCGGGATGATCTCGATCTCGGCGCCGTTCATTTTGTCGAGCAGGAAGGGAAAGGCGATGCCGGCGAAATTGCTGCCGCCGCCGACGCAGCCGATGATCTTGTCGACCCGCTTCTCGCCGGCCTTGGCCAGCTGTTTCTTCGCCTCCAGCCCGATCACCGTCTGGAAGAGCAGGACGTGGTTGAGCACGCTGCCGAGCGAATAGCGGGTGCGGCCGGTGGGGTCACTGACCGCATCCTCGATCGCTTCGCTGATCGCTCCGCCCAGGCTGCCCGGCGTGTCCGGATTATCCTGCAGCATCTGACGGCCGGCTTTGGTGTCGGTGCTGGGACTCGCGACGCACTGCGCGCCCCAGGCCTCCATCATCAGGCGGCGGAAGGGCTTCTGGTCAAAACTGACCCGCACCATGTAAACCTTGCACTCCAGCCCGAGCAGGGCGCAGGAGA
>ENA-UOWO01003653-UOWO01003653.1-activated-sludge-metagenome-genome-assembly--contig:-NODE-3653-length-17655-cov-4.932727_pt1 | contig 17655 bp, 6 predicted proteins | sample MGYA00238148_ERZ761564 | MGnify/ENA primary metagenome ERZ761564 (study PRJEB28885, sample SAMN05720194) | activated sludge metagenome | isolation source: Anaerobic digester | place: USA...
ATCGGCGAGCCGTTTAGCTATAGCTATACCTTTACAAACACTGGAAATATAGATATCCCAATTTCTAAAGTTAAATTCTATTACTCAAAAGGGAAAGCAAAAAATATACATAGTATCGCCTCCCCTAACCTTCTCCTATTTGCGGATAGCAGCATCCATGAACCAATTACAAATAATGACTATAATTACACAATTGGGTATATTCCGGATCTGAGACCGAACAAAGTTGCCACTTATAGACTTGAAGGTGAAATTTTAAATGAGAATAGTCTGGTTGGGATCGAAACTACGGCAGAAGTTATTACCTACTCAAAACAGCTCTTTGTGCTCAATCTGTTAAGTCATTTCGAATCAGGTAGACAATCGGTATTACGCTATTATGCAGATTTATATCCCGAATTAATGCCTTTCTTCTCGAAAAGACTTGATTTTTATATTGTCGCTTCGAACACGTATATCGAGAAGAATTTATTTTCTGTGAGTGATATTGAAGATGCCATTGAGGTTATGGATGACTATTACATCACATTCAATCCAGGAGAACGGGTTGGCACGGCAATTAATGATGAATATACATTTAAAGCAAATAATATTTTCCGTTGGGACATCAATGTGCCTGCAACAAATTTGGGTGCAAGTGCCGGAAATGAAATCGGTTGGGATCTTTTGAAATCTTTTGGAGATATTCAAATTACAGCGGATAGTTTGAATAAATTTGAAATCGTTATTGTTCCTAGGAATCCGTGTAATCATGCCTATTCAAATTTGACAACATGGGAACCATGGCACGACTACAAATGGCCAATAGCAATAGCCGGTGGGCATATAAATGGATTTGATCCAAATAAATTTTATATTAATGACACCTATTTTTCATTGATTAATACTATGTATGGAGGACATTTTGAAGTGAGTCTTAGTAATGACACCTTGTATGTAGAGTTTAAATCTAAAGTAAAAACTTGTAATGAGGAAGCCTGCAATGGTGGACCAGGGTTATGCGGATACCCAGGTGGAAATGGCGGCCCGGGTTTGTGCAGAAGAGGAGGTGATGGAGGACCTGGTTTTGGAAATCTTAGTAAAGGTGGAAATGGGGGTGATGGTGACGAGGGCGGTGGTGCTGGCGGACAAGGTCTTGGCGGTGCCGGTTCTACAGGAACAGATACAAACAACGATAATGATATCGATGGATTAGGTGATATAGCAGATAACTGTCCAAATGTGTTGAATCCAAGTCAGACAGACAGTGATGGTGATGGAATAGGAGATGCCTGTGATTTTACACCGAATGTGTATGAAAATGCAGATGCTGATCAAGATGGCATTTTGGATGCGTATGATATTTGTCCAAACAATGCAAACCCAAGTCAACGTGATACTGATGGTGATGGTGTTGGTGACATGTGTGATACAGATTTTAATTCAAACGATTGCCCTGGAGGGCCTCTTTGTCCGGAAAATAATAATTGTCCTTTGGGATCAGGTTGCACAAGCACCAACAAGCCAGAGCAGAATTGCCCATCTTGTAATGGCCCCTATAGCGAATCAGGCGGAACAGCCTTACCAATGAAGAGCTTGTGTAGTGCACTTCTCGATAAACTTGGTTGTAAGGGCGCTGCTTTTAATTGCCTCGGTGGCATCATGGAACAAATCAAACTGAATGGCCCAGACTTTAGCCGCACTACAACTATAGGTGCAAAAAATAATGAATTAATACGGGTGGCAGCTATTCAATGCGAAATAGATCTTCTTGAAAATTGTTTAGATGTCAAAATTTCAAAAATTGTAGGATGCGTTACATCAGGAGAAGGTATTTACAATAGTGTTCGTAAAATTGGTAAAGATCCCGTCGGAATTTTAAGTATTCCTTCTAGTGTTTCTGGTGTTGGAGATTGCTTAAGCAAGCAAAAAGTAGCTGCAGCATGCGGGTTTGATAATATTTTTGGCTCCATTGATCCGAATGAAATTGTCGGACCAGAAGGCGTAGGCGACACTACCAAACGTTGGGTTTCTGCATTTAAAACTTACCCCTACTCCATCCATTTCGAAAATGATTCGCTCTTAGCGACTGCTGCTGCAAAGCGTGTTTATATTACGCAAGATATTCATCCCAATACGGATCCCTTGAGTTTTAGATTAGGAAATATCTATTTTCAAAATCAGAGTTTTGAACTGCCAGAAAATTTATCGAATTATACTGGTATTATCGACTTAAATGATTCATTAGGCTATGATGTTGAAGTAACAGCAGGCTTAGATATTGGCAACAACAAAATCTTTTGGGTGCTGCAAGCTGTTGACCCAATAACAGGTTTGCCACCGAATACGATACAAGGCGGTTTTTTACCTATCAATGATTCTTTAGGTAATGGCAAAGGTTATGTAAGTTACACTATTAAGGCAAAAACTTTTACCCAAACCTTAGATACAATTGCAGCCCAGGCAAGTATTATATTCGACTTTAATGAAGCCATCCCTACTAATGTTTGGAGAAACACCATTGATGCTGGCAACCCAATAAGCAGTATTGATAGCTTGCCCATATTCATTTGGGCTGATGAGTTAGAATTTAGTCATACATCGTTTGATGATGTAAACGGATCAGGTGTACATCATATCGATTTATATGTCCAAATCAATCAAGGCGAGTTTAATTATTATGGTGCCAATTCACCGAATGAACCGTTTAACTTTAAAGGACTAGAAGGCAATAACTATGGCTTTTATTCAATTGCTGTTGATTCAACCGGCAACCGCGAACCTGAGAAAACAACCGCACAATGGACCGTCCAATTCGGATATAAGGATAGTATAGAAATTAATACACCAAATGCGCTCTCAAGTTATTGTGAAGAATCTATTATCCCGTTCACCTGGTCGAAGTATAAAGTGGATGACATGCGATTGAAGGTTCAAAAAATGGATGGTACGGTATTGTTTACATCGCCTGTTTTCAGTTCTTCTGATTCTGTATATAACTGGATGCTCCCCATCACTACATCCGATTCATTGTTGGCGACTTTATTCGATGCAGATAATGAGTACACGTTCGATCAGGATACGATATTGGTCAATCACAAAGTGCTCTGGTACTTGGATGGAGATGCAGATGGTTACTTCGCAGGTGCTGTTATCCTTGCTTGCATATCACCTTCAGCAGGTTATACAACCAACATTATTGGGGGGGGCGATTGCAATGATAGTGATTCAAGCATACATCCCAACAGCCCTGAAATTTGTTGTAATAATATTGATGATAATTGTAACGGGTTGGTAGATGAAGCAAACATCACATTGAAAGTATTTATTGAAGGCTACTATGCCGGTTCGGCTACCATGGTGCCGTGCCTTTTCAATCAAGGGCAACTTATAGGAACTACAATTTGTGATACCATAGAAATTGAACTCCATGATCCGATCAATTATTCGCTGGCATTTTCAACCAAGACAGTCTTAAATACAGATGGCTCGGCAATAGCCGGATTTCAAAATCTAGCTAGTGATTATTATATCGCGCTAAAACATAGAAATGGTTTGTATACATGGTCAACCACACCAGTTGTCATGACTGAAAATACGTACTATGACTTTACAACCGCTGCTACTAAAGCTTATGGATCTAATCAGATTGAAGTTGAGAGTGGTGTTTGGGCAATATACTCCGGTGAAATTAACCAAGATGAAAATATTGATTTACTAGATTTAGGGATAGCAGAAGCTGATATTAATAATTTCGAATTCGGATATTTTGCAACCGATATCAATGGCGATGGTAATGTTGATTTATTAGATGCTGCACCTGTTGAAACGAACGTAAATAATTTTGTATTTTCAATTCATCCTTAGCAAAAAAACTATTACTATCTTAAAATAATAAAAAAAAATCAATGAAACCTTTAAAATTAATTTCTTCAATTATTCTAGTTGTATGTTTAGCAGCTTGTGAACCACTTGTAACATTTAAAGAACCTCAGCCAGCTGGCAAAGACAATTTACTAGAATTCCCTAAACGTTTACAAGGTCAATATCTTAGTCTCGCAGACAGTTCTACCCTCTTCATTAGTGATAAACTCATTCAACGTGTTTATGATGTTGAACAAAAAATCCATCCTTCTGAACTTGATAGTCATACAAAACTTTCTGGTGACACCTTATTTAATTTAACGATAAACTCAAGTGAAATTATCAAACGAGATGGTGACAGTTTAATAACTCATATTCATTATGTTGACACATTATTTCTTATGGATTATGATAACGTAGCGCGAAAATTTAAAGGCTATTATTTCATTAATAAACGCTTCGACAAAGATAGTTGGGAGGTGAAGAAAATTGAATTATCAAAAGGGCAACTTGTGGTGAGTAGCATTTCAACAAAGGAAGATATAGAAAATCTAACTGCGATAACTGAATCAACGCAAGACACGGTTGCACCTTTCAAGTTTACTGCAACAAAGAAACAGTTTAAAGAATTTGTAAAAAATAATGGGTTTAGCGAAAGTGAGACTTTTATAAAACAAAAATAAATCAGTCTATTATGTGATTGAATACTAGTTTAATTTTTTACAAAAAAGAGGACAAGAAGGTCAAATACCAACATTCATAAGCACTCTATCAACAATTAGCAGTTTTCATTAATGAAAATTAAATCATAACCTATAACCAAAATTGGTGATATGCCAACTGATGATAAATAGCTAATTTTGTTTTCAAATATTTTTAGTTGGTATGGATAAGATTAAAATTCTACTCTTTGACGATAATAAACTTTTAAGAGAGTTTTTAGCTGAAATTATCAATGACACAAATAATTATCAACTAGTTGGTGCATCAGAAAATTGTTTGAACCTTGAAAATGATATCTACAATGCCAATCCTGATGTAGTCATTATGGATATATCAATGCCAAAAATGAATGGTATTGAAGCTGTTCGAAAAATTAGGATTCAATTCCCTGAATTACCTATCCTGATGCAAACAATGTTTGACGATGACGATAATATATTTAATGCTATTTCTGCAGGTGCCAATGGATATATTTTAAAACATGCCGACTCAAAACATTTATTACAAGCAATTCAAGATGTTTATGAAGGTGGCTCCCCAATGACACCAAGTATTGCTCGCAGGGTGCTTAATCATCTGCAACAAAAGGCACATGAAAAAGAGGATTTCAAATTAACACCTAAAGAAAAGGAGGTTCTTCAATACTTAGTTGAGGGCTTCCCACATAAGCAAATAGCCGATAAAATGGATATTACTTATGACACCGTTCGATCCCATGTAAAAAAAATTTACGAAAAATTACATGTATCTTCAATGACAGAGGCTGTAGTAAAAGCTATGAAGAATAATATGTTTAATGCTTAATATCTGATCATTATGAAAACCATTTAACTTAAGACCCTATAAAAAAACAATCGAATACTACACCCTGATGTTTAAAAAAATCGAACGCTTTGTAAATTCGGTTCATCACTTGATGTTTTGCATCCCGCTTATTATATAACATGATTGTTGGTTAAAATTGCCGAAAGTGAATAATGTAAAGTGATTGAGTTATTTAAATTGAAAAGTATTAATAAAAGTGTTTGAAAGAACCCCTTATAATAAAATACATGTAACCTAAGTCTTCTAAAAAAATAAAATATGTTTGGTAACTTACACTTAAAAAATGTTGAGGGATATGCGAAATAGAATAACTTTTTATTTAGCGATTAAAACATTATGTTTCATTCTAATGCCATCTAAACTACAAGCTCAAACTCAAGGAGCTGTCTTCATAGATTCAATAGAAAATGCGATACCTAAATTAAAGGAAGATACATTCAAACTTAAAGTACTAAATTATTACGTTGGAAAATTAGGCAATTTAGGAAAAACAGATTTAGCATTAAAATATGGTAAAGAAGCGCTCACGTTAGCGGAAAAATTAAATCAACCACATCACAAAGCCGATGCTTATCATTATATTGGAATTCTACACAGAAATATTGGCAATTACCCTGAAGCATTTACTTATCTCCATAATGCATTGGTTATTCGTGAGAACATGAAGGACAGCATGGGTATTGCCAGATCATTTGGAACGCTTGGCACTATCTATGCCTCCCAAAAGGACTATGTTAAGGCGGAAGAATATTTATTAAAATCTATTGCTGTTTTGCGGGTTCGAAACGATCTAAAAGGATTGTCTAACTCTTTAGGAAACTTAGGCGCTATATACGCTACGCAACAAAAATATTCAGAAGCGTTTGCCCTATTTAAGGAAGTGTTAGAGATAGATTTAAAAAGAGGTGATAAATTAAATGCAACAGGGTCATATGCAAATTTAGCAGCCATGCTGACTGAACAGCACAAATACGAGGATGCATTGAGTTATCATTTGAAAGCGTTTGCTCATGCTGCAGAATTAAAAAGCCCTATTTTAATGACTTCATTACATTCTAATATTGGACGTACATATTTTCTTTTGGGTCAATATGATAGTTCAAGAGTGCATCTATTAAAAGGCTTATCAAGCGCTAACGAAATTAAATCGATAACAAGTTTGCAAGATGTTTATCAACATTTAGCATCATTAGATAGTGCTACAGGTAATTTAGCTCAGGCCTTACAATATTATAAGTTATACATTCAAATGAAGGATAGTTTGTTTAACGAAAGTAATACAAAAAAAATTATGCAAACTCAAATGCAATATGAGTTTGACAAGAAGGATGCACTTGCCAAAGTTGATTTTCAACGACAACAGGATTCTCTGCGTATGGCGAATCAAAAACATACTTTTGCTTTGCAAAAAGAAATGCAACTTAAATCCTTACGGTTTGAATATGCGAAGAAACAAGAATTGGCAAAATCAGCCGAAGAAAGAAAACAATTAATGCACGAGGAAGAGTTAAAACGCAATCAAATCAATTTTGAATTTCAACAGAAACAACAGGCAATGGAATCAGAACAACAAAGAAAAGACTTATTACAAACAACGGCTCAACAACAAAAAGAAGCTCAATACAAATTGCAACAACTACAAAATGAAGAAAAAGCAAAACAACAACGTAATGCTTTATTGGGTGCGTTTGGAATGTTGAGTATGGTCGGCATATTTTTCTTTTATAATAATAGACAAAAGCAACGAACCAAAAGGAAGCAAGAAATGGAATTGATGAAGCAACGTATTAGTCATGATCTGCATGATGATATTGGCAGTACCTTAAATAGTATTTCATTGTTTGCAGAGGTTGCAAAAAGACGCGCTGAAAAAAATGAAAGTATTCAAGATCTTGTAAGCGACATTAGCAATATTTCAAAAGACATGATGTCTAGAATGGGTGATATTGTATGGAGCTTGAAGGCGGGTAATGAAACGGTTGAAAAATTGCAGGAGCGATTGTATAATTATTGTTCACAAAGTTTAACACCTTTGCAAATTGCATATTCATTCGATATAAATTCTGAACTATATCCGTACGTTTTAAACTCTGAAATGATAAAAGAAATTTACTTAATTGCAAAAGAAGCTATCAATAATAGTATGAAATATGCCACGTGCAACCATATTAATATTAGCCTATATAAGTTCGATGATAAATTAATAATGAAAATAAAAGATGATGGCAAAGGCTTCAACACTTTAAAAACATATCAAGGTTTAGGTGGTGAAGGCATTAAAAATATGAATTCAAGAGCAGAAAATATTTATGCTGAACTCGAAATCAAATCGGATGAGAGTTTGGGGACAGAAATAATTTTATCCATCCCACTAATAAATCGTTTAAGCTCAACTAAACAATTAAATTTGTAAGTATTGAAATAGCCTTTGTATCATGTTTGATTTTATATTAGATAAATTTTATTTGTTCTTTCAAGGACTCTTAATCTTTCAGTGTATATTTTTTATTGCTGTGTATTTATTTACTCGAAAAAAAGATATTGCTTATTATGCCGCATTTCTTTTAGTAACTATTCTCTATTTTTTTATAAATGCACCACAAACATTTTTTGGCATAGATGATAATATAGTTTTCAATTCTAAATATTATTTGTCTACTAATATTCTTGTGATATTAAGCTATCAAGGGCTTTATATATTATTTATAAATGCATTCATTGGTGAGTTGGCATCTGATGCGCTAACAACTAAGGTATTTAGATACTGTTTGTGGTCATTACCCTCATTGGCAGTCATGTTTATAATAGGTGTTTATCTTAAATGGAATAGTCAACCTATCTTTTATATCTCAAATTTTGTAACTACCTTTTATGGCATTTGGGTAATCAGATTATTGATAAAGCGAGGCATCCCTTTTACCAAATTTGTTACTTATGGAATTATTTTTAGTATCATCGGTAACTTTTTCACTTTACTCATGATTGTTTTAGATCGATATGGATATGATAATATTCTAACGGTTTCATATCCATTATTATTTATGCGATTGGGTTTATTAGCAGATATTTTCTTTTATCAAATGGCGATTTTAAATAAATGGCATTATCAAGAAAAGCAGTTATTAATTAAAGAAATTGAATCGCGATATATCATCAATGAAATGAAAACAAAAATTAGTCAAGACCTTCATGATGATATTGGGAGCACACTAAACAGCATTTCATTATTTGCAGAGGTAGCAAAAAAACGTGTTGACAAGAATGAAAATATCCAAGATTTAGTTGGCAATATTAGTACAATATCAAAAGACATGATGTCAAAAATGAGTGATATTGTTTGGAGCTTAAAAGCAGGGAACGAAACAGTTCAAAAATTATATGAGCGATTACATAATTATTGCACACAAAGTTTAACACCTTTGCAAATTGAATATTCATTTGAGATAAACCCCGAACTGAATCATTATCCCTTAAATTCAGAAATGTTGAAAGAAATTTATTTGATTGCCAAAGAGGCGATCAATAATAGCATGAAGTATGCAGCTTGCAGCCATGTGAATATTTACCTTATTAAACAACATAACAACTTAATAATGAAAATAAAAGATGATGGCAAAGGTTTCAACAGATCGAAACAATATCAAGGCTTAGGTGGCGAAGGTCTTAAAAATATGCAAGCAAGAGCAGAAGCAATTGGTGGTAAAATTGAGATAGAATCGTTGATAGATAAAGGAACTACCGTAACGCTATTGATACCTTATAATAAATAATTGAGTGCTTGTCATATAACGACAATAGGACATCATCAAATTATCGAATTCGCAAATCTTCAAATCATCTACCATATATATCGTCATCTCACCACTATTGGTGATTGTACCAAATTAATAGCTTTACTAGTTTTGTGATGTAAAACAAATCAAGCTATGAAAAATTTATTCTTTTTTTTACTCGCATTCATGAGTATCCAATCTTCAAATGCAGGAAGTTACCGAACTAACGGCAATGGAAATTTTAGTAACCCTGCAATATGGGAAGTTCTCACTGTTATCTGGGTGCCCGCTGCCAATGCACCCACAAGCGGTACACATAATATAACCATTAGTGCAGGTGATACTGTTACGCTAGATGTAGATATTCAATTGTCGGACAATATCAGCAACAACTCTCCAGATGTGAATGTGCTTGGTAAATTAATTTTTAGTAATAATCATTATATTGAAGGCGAAGATGATATTAGTGCCGCGCTTCCAGGTCTCTCACAATTTCGCCTTTATGATTTGGGCGAAATACAAAATCAAAATGGGGGTTCATTGCTTACAAGCACACATAATAGTTCAGCCTGTTTAAGGGGTTTCGCTAATTATTTTTTTGAACCGCTTTGTAACATAACACTTATTGGTGGTTCAACATATAGTTTACCCTCCGAATTGGATAGTGTAGGAAACCTTTTCATTGATGGTGCAGGAGTAATTAGTACGAGTCAAAATCTTGTAATAAACGGCACACTTAATACCCAAGGAAAGTTTCATTTTAATCATAGGCTTACTATAAATGGGTCTTCTATTATAGATGCCGGTATTATAACAAATGGTTCAAATGCAGAATTACATTATCGTAGTGCTATAACACCACAATTTATTCCTGAAGATATTACTTCTCTGAAACAATTGAAAGTGGATATAAGCAATCCAAGTCCATGGGGGGCGGTATATTTTAATGAGAATTTAAGTATTACGAGTGCCAATGGATTAATTCTAAGTCATGGCCACCTAAATAGCAATAATGATTCTTTATTTCTGTTGAATGATGCGCCTGTAAGTGGAAGTACCAACAGCCTTGTAAATGCCACTGTAGTCATTGATGTAGCCACTGCATCATCTGCCAGTTACGAATACATTAGTTTTCCTGTGGGAACAGCTTATCATGGATATCAACCCTTACGTATTAATCTAAGTACTGACGGAGGGGTGTTGAATAAAACCAGAATAGCGGTATCGGCTCCTAGTATTTATGCGCCTTACGGAACTCCAAATTTTACAACATTAAGTGGCGTGTTAGCAAATAGATATTGGCATATTAAAGTGATTCCTACAAGCACAATTGTAGTATCCAATTTTTTACATTCCGTTGCAAATATCGAAGTGCAAGTAAGTAGTACAAATCAAGTCCCTGTTATACTATCATCTGGTACATTAGCTTTTTCAACCAATAACGCGGTCAACTCATATTCAGGGCTAACGACTTCTGTTTCTCTACCCTATCTCACAAGCCTTCCATTAACTACAGCACAGCGAAACGATCTTGGTTCGGCAGATGGAAGTTATATCGGAATAACAAATAATAATTCTATTGCTGCAGGTAATTATTGTATAGGACCTTCAGCGTCCTATGTACCACCTGCAGGTCAAGGTACCTATATCAATGCTACTAATCCTTACAACAATATGACGGAAGCCATAGAAGATTTGAATTTAAAATCTGCCTGGGGTCATGTAAATTTTGTATTGCAAAATAATTATAGCGGTGCCACTGAAGCCAGCCCAATGATATTCAAATATATAGGGTCAGCCACTCGTAAAGCAAATTTTATTTTACGAAGTGATTCAGGAACACCTCGCTTAATAGCACAGAATCGTGCCGATGATGGCAAGGGAATATTTCATTTTGAAGGTGCAAGCTATGTAACCTTTGATGGAAGCATGGGCAATATAAGTTGTAGTAGTACCAAAGGGATCGAATTAAGAAATAGTGGCATTGGAGCTAAAACCATCAGTTTTAATAGTTCAAATAATATCACCATTAAAGGATTAGAAATTAAAGCGAACCAAAATGGCACCGCCATTCATTTTTTAGATCTTGGATCATCCAACCAAAATATACAAATTGAATGCAATTTATTTGAACCTTATGATATGAATTTGAATAGCCATTATGCTATTCTAGCAAATGGTGGTAATGCCCAAATACATATTAATGATAATCAATTTAATGGATACTTAAACCCATTCTATTTATCCAATGCTTATGGTGGCTTATGGGAAATTGAGGGTAATAGTTTTTATAGAAATTTCATTGGGACTACAGATAGGTTTTTTATTATTTCACCATCACCGATCTATACTGCCACATTTAATATTCATAATAACTATTTTGGTGGCACTGCACCCTATTGTGGCGGAAGCAAATTAAATATAGCCGGGATAAAACCATGTGTTTTACAATCAGGTTATACTACTTCGATTTCAAATTTCAGTAATAATCATTTTCGCAATTTAAATAATAATACCAGTACCACGGATAGTATAGACTTGCTGGAGGTTCGCTCAGGTGGATGGGATATAGATGGGAATACATTTGGAAATCCAGCTGTTGCAAATGATATATCATCTACCACAAGTTACAAACTTAATATCTTAGATGTTGATGTGCCTATTGGGGATACAAGACCTGTAAATATCACTAATAATAGCGTGAATAATATTGATTTTTCAGCAACAGCAAGCAGTTCAAACGGATCATTTTACGGTATCAAGGCAGATTGTCCATCGGCTAATTTGAATATATCCAATAACACATTAAGCAATATTAAACATGGGGCCGGTAATGAATTTTACTTGATTAAGGCTTCTTCATCTTCAACATCTATAAAACAGTTTAAGAATAATATTGCAAAGAACATTCATCAAACATCCAATTTTTCAGGTAATAAAGGCTTTCATATTACTGGTAATAATTGGCATTGTGTTGCAAATGATATCGGTGATCCTTTGGGTGGGTCAAGTAATATTTTGTATGATGCCGATAATCCCACACTATTTTATTTCAACGCCACTGGTAATTGCAAATTTGACAGTAATGCGGTAAGAAACGTAGATTGTTTTAATACAGATTTATCTCAAAATAAGATGATGCGAGCCATCTGTAATTCAGGCAATATTTCATGTGTTCAAAATTATGTGTTGGGCATAAATACAACTTCATCCTACTCACAAACGGAAGCAAACTCTAATGCAGGCGCCTCCTTAATAGGTATGGAGTTTGAAGGAACAGGCACTTTTAATATTCACAATAATTTTGTGTATAATCTTACCGCCTCTAATACCACTACCCTTAATCCTATTAGCGTCATTGGAATGCAATTGGATGTAAAAGGTAAAGTGCATAGTAATGAAATTTTCCGCTTACGGAATCAAGGTATTGCATCGCTCAATTTGCCTTATATTATTGGCATGAATGTATTTGGCAGTAACGATACTTTGTACAATAATAGAATAGCCCTAACGAATAAACCTCACACGAACAATATAAATATTTTCGGAATAAGAAAACAATCAAATGCAACGCAATTAATTGCATACCACAATACGGTTTATATCGGAGGCAGTTCTTCATCAGGCAAAAGCTATGACTTGTATAAACACAACAACGTCAATCAAACATTTGATAATACAAGAAATAATATTTTTTATAATGAACGAACAGGAGGTGGTATGAATTGCGCTTTGGGTAATTCAAATTTAAATGCCAACAATTGGGGAGTATGCGATTATAATAATTTGTATGCAAGTAATGCCAATACACTTTGCGAATGGAATGGTGGCAATTATTTAAATTTTGCACAATGGAAAAGTACTACTTCAAAAGACCTGAATTCAAAAAATAGTATCGTCAATTTTGTTAATACGTTGAATGATGATTATAATATAGAAGAAAATACAAATTGCGCAATTGATAATTTAGGTACAATCGGTACAGGTGTTACCAATGATATTAATAGTGCATTAAGAAGTACGACAACGCCTGATGTGGGTGCCGAGGAATTTGGTTATCAATTATTAGTATCAGCTACAGCTCAAGACAGCAATGTATGTGCCATTACCCAACCAGTACATTTATTTGCTACTATAGGCATCGTATCTTCCCCTTCCTTTTTATGGACGGGTCCCAACGGTTATACTGCTAACATACAAGAACCTATCAATTACGCACCGACTGCATTAAATCAAGGTGTTTATACTGTTACCTTAACAGATGGCAATGGATGTACAGCAAGTAGCACGGTCAATATAACAGTGAGTACCTGCCCTGATGTTGTATTGCCATTAAAAATTTTTATAGAAGGATATTATACCGGAGCAAGTACAATGACGCCAGCATTAATAAATCAAGGAGTTGGCATAAGCAATATTGTTGTTGATACAGTAATAATAGAGTTAAGAAACTTTACTTTTCCGCATATACTTTATGCTACAACCCAAGCAGTATTAAATACAGATGGTAGTATTGAAGCGCATTTTCCATCAAATACTTCAGGAAATTTTTATGTGGTAATCAAACATCGAAACGCAATTGAAACATGGAGTTCTTCTTCTGTATTTCTGCAAGAAACCACAAGCTTGTACGATTTCACTACTGCTGCAAATAAAGCGTATGGGGCAAATCAAATTGAGGTTGAAAGTGGCGTGTGGGCATTGTACTCGGGTGATTTGAATTCGGATGAGAATATTGACCTACTCGATTTATCAAATCTGGAAGCCGATATTAATACATTTCAATTTGGATATTTTGCAACCGACATAAATGGTGATGGCAACGTGGATTTGTTAGATGCAGCCACTGTGGAAAATAATGTGGCTTCATTTATATTTTCAATTCAACCATAAATAATTGCTTCACGAAACTTTAAATATTGCATAAATAAAAAAATATGGTCACAACTTCCTTGCCCTCCAACATTTTCAATTTCGTATTCTTCATTAGCATATTATCATATCAGTTCATCAGCACATTCTCAATTGCCCAAACACCTCATGCGATTCCTTACCAAGCAGTGGCTCGAAATGCTACAGGAGATTTAATTGCTAATCAGGCTATTTCACTTCGCCTTTCTATACATGATTCGTCAGCAACAGGTGTTGTCAGCTTTAGTGAAACACATACTGTAAGCACCAATTCACTGGGCTTATTTACAATTAATATTGGAGCAGGCACACCACTTATAGGAAACTTTTCCAGTATCAATTGGAAGCAGAATGCAAAATTTTTGCAGGTAGAGTTAGATGCTTTAGGTGGAACCAATTATTCCGATATGGGTACTACACAATTGCAAAGTGTGCCTTATGCGTTGTATGCAAAAAGCAGTGGAGACAAAGCAGTCAATGGATTGAATAAAATAAATGATAGCATAGGTTTAGGTGGACGAATCAACAAGGAAACTGGTATATCATTAGATGGCAATGAAATGACGATACGAGATTTGAATACATCTAATATCTATAATGTTGTAAGCCAAACATTGTCACCATCCTTTGTAAATATTAACACCGTTCCGCTAACGCAAACTTTTTTAGCAACAGGTACTGTAAAACTAGCTGAAATTGGATTGTATGTAAGTGGGTTAAATGCGACTACTATTACAGTTAGTTTAAAAAATAGTGTGGGTTTGATTTTAGCAAGCGTTACCAATTCATATACAGCTGGTTCGCCACATTGGTCAACATTCACATTTGCAAATTCACCTTTATTAAACGCCGGCGAAATTTATACTATAAGTGTAACAGGTAGTGCCGGTACGGTATGGTATTATAGCAATGCCAATCCATACTCTGGAGGCATAGCAAGCTTGGGAGCAAGCAGTGATTTTTCATTTGAAGTAAATCAATTTAGTGAAAATGGGTTACTCTATCTGGGAAACAATACAGTTGGTATTGGAACAGATACACCTGAAGGAAAATTAGAGGTGAATGGCAAAACAAGAACTACACAATTGCAAGTAACAAGCAATGCAGGTGCTAATAAAGTTTTAGTGAGTGATGCAACGGGCAATGCCAACTGGACTGCAACAAGCACTATTGCAAGCGGCACTTTAGATCAAGCCTATAATTTCGGTGGTGCTGGCTCAGGGCGAACAATTACGGCTAATGATGGTGCTATTAAAATTGCTGGAACGGATGGGCTATTAGTAACAGGCACTTTTGGGAGTGGGGATAATGTAGAACTTAGCGGAGCTGGAACACGGTTGTTCTTCAATCCTAAGAAGGCTGCGTTTAGAGTAGGATATGTGAATGGAACGCAGTGGAATAATGATAGTATTGGCTCCTACTCAAGTGCTTTTGGAAGAAATACCAAAGCAGTAGGAGATAATTCAATAGCAATGGGTTCAAGTACATTAGCAAAAGGAGATAATTCAATAGCATTGGGTTCAAATACATTAGCCAATGAATATTCTTCAACCGCAATGGGCGCTAGTACAAGAGCAAATGGTCACATTTCAACAGCAATGGGTGGTGGCTCTGAAGCCAATGGAAGTTGGTCAACTTCAATGGGTGCTAGTACTCATGCCAATGGAGATTATTCAACTGCTATGGGGGATAACACGGAAGCCAATGGAGATTATTCAACTGCTATGGGTCGTGGCACTTCAGCCAATGGAGATTATTCAACTGCTATGGGCTATTTTATTAGAGCGAATGGAGATTTTTCAACAGCAATTGGAAACGGCTTAACTGCGAATGGATATGGAAGTTTTGTAATCGGCAGAGATAACGATAGTCTTCTTGCTCCACAGACCGCAATTACAAGTACTACCCCATTATTTATTATTGGAAATGGAAATATTGTAGGGAATAGTTCAAATGCCATGGTAGTTCGTTATGATGGCAAAGTAGCAATCGGAACCAACAGTCCAACACATCTCTTACATGTTAATGGTATTGCACGCTCAACGCAATCTACATGGGCAACAGCATCAGACAAACGTGTGAAGAAAAATATTCAATTAGTACAGAATACTTCACTTCAAAAAATAATGCAATTACGACCAGTTACTTATGAATGGATAGACGAATATGCAAAGGCTTCGAAAGGATTGAAAAAATACAATACAGGTTTTATTTCACAAGAACTTGAACAAGTATTTCCTGAAATGATAGAACAAGTTGAAGAAAAATTTGGCGATAAAACCATCAATGATTTTCGACTTTTAAATCTAAGCGATTTGCCTGTGCATTTAGTAAAAGCCATGCAAGAACAACAAAAAGAATTAGATGATTTGAAGAAAGAAATTCAAACTCTAAAAGAATTAATCAAACATAAATGATGATGAAACGAAATGAAGATAATACTTTTACTTCCACCAATTGCCAACAGAAACATTTCATCTTTGTGACAGATAAAAATACTAAAGCGTATTAAAACAATAATTCCCTATAATTTATTGATCATGAAAAAAATAATTTTACTCCAAATTCTTTTGCTTTTTACATGCCAAGTTAAAGCATATCAATACAGAACAATAGCCAGTGGTAATTTTAGTAATCCACTCATTTGGGAAAGTTCAACTGATGGCACTACTTGGACGAGTGCAACGATAGCTCCTATCGATGGCACCCATTCATGCAATATTCAAAGCGGACATATAATAACCTTAGATCAAGATTTAATACTCAATGATAATATAGTTGGCGCTGCACCTTCAATCACAATTGGTGGTACTTTAATTTTTAACAATCATTTCATTGAAGGTGAGATGATTTCTACTGGCGGATCATTATTTACGTTGCATTCAGGAGCGACTCTAGAAATTAATAATCCAGATGGATTAAGGAATGCCAATTTAGGTGCCTTGAGAAATTTCGCTTCTTATGTACAACACCCTATGGCTAATTATACTTTTAGCGGTGCTACAAACCAAGTAATGAAATTAGGTATCGATAGTGCACTAAACAATCTTACTATTAGTTCAGGAGCCATCGTTAGTACTACCGAATCTATCATTGTAAATGGTAGCCTTTCTGTTTCCTCAGGCACCTTTCATCTAAATCATTCGCTAACCTTGAAAGGTTTAGCAATAAATACTGTAGGCGGAACGATTACCACTGGCACTCATGCCGAATTGCATTATAATAATGCTATTGCTATTCAAAATATCCCAAGTACAATTACTACACTTAGTAAACTTACCTTGAACACTATCATCAATAGTACGATTAACCTCGACAGTCCTTTATCAGTTACCGGGTTTTCAGGGTTTAAACTTATGAATGGCAAACTAAATACGAATGCACATTCTCTTACATTACTGAGTGATCAACCGGTAATTGGTTATGCAAATAGTTACGTAATTGGTAATTTAAAAATTCAGGCAGAAACATTTAGTGAAACACATAATGAAAATATATTTTTTCCAATCGGAAGTAGCAACTATCAACCTTTAGGTATAACGGTTTCTACACCAACTAATTCAGGACCAGTATTAATTTC
>ENA-UOWO01003654-UOWO01003654.1-activated-sludge-metagenome-genome-assembly--contig:-NODE-3654-length-17652-cov-26.017730_pt1 | contig 17652 bp, 9 predicted proteins | sample MGYA00238148_ERZ761564 | MGnify/ENA primary metagenome ERZ761564 (study PRJEB28885, sample SAMN05720194) | activated sludge metagenome | isolation source: Anaerobic digester | place: USA...
CCGCTACCACCACCACTGCTACCACCGCCCCCGCCGCCCGAAGAACTGCTGCTCGGCGCCGAACTGAACACCGAACCGATATTGTCTACCTCGTCGGGAAAACTCGTAGCGAAACTACTCCAGCCGTCGTTGAAATTGCCGGTGCCGTAGCCCACGCCATGGTACCAGCCGGGCGGTTGCGAAAGCAGTCCGTCAAATTGTTTGTTCCAGCTGGCCAGGTAGCCGAACGCCAGCGCATACGGCATCGTTTTATCGTAATACGTCGGATCGTCTTTCAGCAGGCGCTCGATGACCGGGCGCTCGGCTTTTTTGACAAACTGCCGGAAACCTTCGAGTTTCTGGTAGGTTTCATTGCCGTTAACGGTGCGCTTATTGAAGCGGCCGGCCAGGTAAAACAGGACAAAACCAACTACTATCAGCGCGATACCATCCAGATTTTCCTGCCCGAACACCGCGTAACCGCCCCAGATTATCGCTGCGAGTGCCGCGATCGATACCGTGCATCCCAGCGTTCTCTGATCCGCCTCGTACCAGCCCTGGCTTTGTATCCAGGCTTGTACACTGGCCCGGACGGAATTCAGGTGCACGTAAAATTTGTCTTTCAGGTCGGCCAGTTCCACCTGATCGCCCGTGGAAAAAAGCGCATCGAAAAACTGCTTTTCAAAATCCATCAGGTCATCGCCCGCTTCTTTCAACTTGAAAAACCGCACCTTGTCTTTGCCGAAAAGGCCGCTTTTTTTCTCCATTTCCATCCGCAGGTAGCCTTTGTTGGCCAGGTGCGGGATGAGGCTGAGCACGTCGTTGTTATCCACGCTATGATCCACGAAACCGCCCGCGATGACCGGCGAAAGTCCGTCCGGCGGAAAATACTCGGTCATAACCGGCTGCTTCCGGTTGCGGGCCATGTAAACCGCCAGCAGGCCCGATAACAGGAAAAGAATCGGCGCCAGCAGAAGTCCATGTTTTGCCCGCAGATATTCCCAGTCGGTCATGGGCTGGAACGCTTCTTTCGGCATGCGGATCGCCAGCGTCACACCTGATTCGGGCATGAGTTTGTCATTGGCCCGGCCGCCGATTCTATTGGACGCGACCTGCAATACGGCCCCCTGGGCAGTAGAGCCACGCGGCCCCGTGTAGCACCGTACATCGTTGTCGGTCAGGGAAATACGGGACGGGAGTTGTACATCAAAAACAAATGATTCCGTTACCACCGGCCAGGAAGTACCCAGCAGATCCCAGTAAAATTCGCTGTGGTCTTCAAAAAAATTCAGCGGATTCAATACCCTGTACGTGATGTGGTATACCTGCCGGCCTTCCACGTATTTGTCGGCGTCGCCGATTTTCAGCACCAGGTTATTGCCTTCTTTAGACTGGCTGAATTTGAAGCCCTGCACTTCGATGTCGCGGATAATACGCGTCACCGTGGTACCGTTCACTTCGCTTTTCAGAGGGATATTTCTGAAAATACCGTGGCGCGGTTCGGAAAACAGTACCTCGATGGTTTCATCGAAATCGGCGTACCCTTCTTCCGTGAACACGACCCGCACGGAATAATTCGTGATCGTAAAATACTCCGCCCGTAGGGGCACAGCCGCCGCCCAGCAGAACAGCAGCAAAAACAAACCGCGTTTCAGCATGGCGCTCAAAATTGAACTTTCACGTTTTGTGTTTCGGCTTCGTCCACTTCGAAGTAGTCCATTTTATGGAAACCGAACATGCCGGCAAAAATATTACTTGGGAACGTTTCGACGGAGTTGTTGAGGTCGCGCACCGAAGCGTTGTAGTAACGGCGGGCGCGCTGGATACTTTCTTCCAGTCCGGTGAGGGTTTGTTGCAAATTCAGGAATTCCTGGTTGGCTTTCAGGTCGGGGTAATTCTCCGCCAGGGCGAACACCGATTTCAGTGCGCCGGACAAAGCATTTTCCGCAGCACCGCCGTCGGTTCCGTTGGCCGACATGGCCTGACTGCGCAATTGCACGATTTTTTCGAGCGTGCTACTTTCGTACTGCGTGTAACCCTTGATGGTGTTCACCAGGTTGGGAATCAGATCGTAGCGCTGTTTGAGGAAAATATCGATGGATTTGAAGGCTTCTTCAGCGCCATTGCGAAGCTTTACCAGTCTGTTGTAAAGCCCGGCGAGGATGACGCCGGTGATGATGAGGATAATCAGGAGAACAAAACCGCTGCTCATTGTTAGTTATTGGTTATCAGTTATTTGTTATCAGTGTGGAAACGCAGGCATTGGGAAAAACACGGGCAAATAGTGTTGTACATGCTTTGCCGGATTTCCTTGAACGGGACGAATGTGCGGAGGAGCATGCACTCCATACATCTCTTTTAGGATCAATGGGGGCAAATCATCTGCGAATGTAGCGGAAATGAAGTAAATCAATGATTTAAAGAAGAAAAGTATTAGATGGTTATCCGGGTTAAAACTTCTAATTTTGCGGGATGTTATAGGGAGGTTGATGAGGGTTGATAAGGTTGATGAGGGTTGATATTCAGCCGCTCGAAAAAAGAGAGTTTTCATGTTATTCGAGCGGCTGAATATCAACCCTCATCAACCTTATCAACCCTCATCAACCCTTTAACAACCCTCATTTCCTCACCATCCACCACCAGCAATGCCCGTAATCGAACTTAAAATCCCGAATCTGGGTGAATCCATATCCAGCGTTACCTTTTCCAAATGGCTCAAACCCGACGGTTCGGTCGTGGCCATGGACGAGCCGCTGTGCGAAATTGAAACCGAAAAAGCGAACCAGGAACTTTCCGCCGATTCCGCAGGCAAACTGATCTGGGTGGCCAAGGAAGGGGAAGACCTGCCCGTAGGTGCTCTTTTTGCTAAAATAGATACCGATGCAGCAGCAGGAAGCGGCAGCAGCGCACCGGCAAAACCGGCCGAAGCACCGGCAGCAGAACCCACAACCCAACCCGCTGCAAAAGCACCGGAACCGGCCACACAGCAGCAAACCTACGCGACCGGTACGCCATCGCCCGCCGCCGCAAAAATTCTGGCGGAAGGCAGTGTCGATCCCGGCGCCGTTTCTGGCACAGGCCGCGACGGCCGTATTACCAAGGACGACGCGCAAAAAGCTGTGGAAAATAAACCAGCCGCGCCGGCCCCAACGGCACCGGCAACGCAGCCTACAGCGCCGGCAACACCTGCGCCGAAGCCGCATACCGCTTTCGCCCGCACCGATAACCGGCAGAAAATGACGCGTATGCGCCGCACCATCGCCAAACGACTGGTGAGCGCCAAAAACAACACCGCCATGCTCACCACTTTCAACGAGGTGGACATGAGCGCACTGATGGCCCTGCGCGAAAAATACCAGGAAGCATTTGTCAAAAAATACGGTATCAAACTCGGTTTCATGTCGGTATTTGCGAAAGCCTGCGCGAAAGTGCTGCTTGAAATGCCCGACGTGAACGCGTTCATCGATGGCGACGACATCGTTTACCACGATTATGCGGACATCAGTTTCGCCATTTCCACGCCAAACGGCCTGGTGGTGCCACCTATCCGCAACGTGGAAAGCCTCGGTTTTGCCGACGTCGAAGTAAAACTGAAAGAACTGGCCGTGAAAGCGCGCGATGGAAAATTGTCGCTCGAAGAAATGAGCGGCGGTACGTTCACCATCACCAACGGCGGCGTATTCGGCAGCCTCATGAGCACTCCGATTATCAACGAGCCGCAAAGCGCTATCCTCGGCATGCATGCCATCAAGGACCGCCCGATTGCGGTGGATGGACAAGTCGTGATTCGCCCCATGATGTACCTGGCGCTGAGTTACGACCACCGCGTCATCGACGGTTCCACCTCGGTTACCTTCCTGGTTAAAGTCAAAAACCTCATCGAAGACCCGATTTCCCTTTTAATGGATTTGTAAAAACCATGGAAAGTACCACAAAAAAAACGCCGCAGCGGGCCCTGCATAACCGGGTGAACCGCCGCGAACTGAAGGAACGTATGCGCCAGAGCGACGAGCAGCGCGTGACACTTTCCTATTATAAATACGCCCGCATCGAGGATCCGAAGGCGTTCCGCGACCAGTTGTTCCGGCAATACCAGGAAATCGGGGTGCTGGGCCGCATATACGTGGCGCAGGAAGGGGTGAATGCACAACTTTCCGTTCCTCAGGAGAATTTCGAGGCCTTCCGCAGCGTGATGGATGGCTACGACATGTTTCAAAACCTGCGACTCAACATCGCGGTGGAAGCCGACGGCAAATCGTTTTTTACCCTCACGATCAAAGTCCGCGAAAAAATCGTGGCCGATGGTATCGACGATCCCGGTTTCGATCCGGCCCGCACCGGAACCCATCTCGACGCGGCCGCCTGGAACAAATTGACCAACGACCCCGACACAGTTGTAGTCGACATGCGCAACCACTACGAAAGCGAGGTGGGTCATTTTGAAAATGCCATCACGCCCGACGTGGCTACGTTCCGCGACGAATTGCCCTACGTGGCAGATTTACTGGCCGATGCCCGCGACAAAAACATTCTGATGTACTGCACCGGCGGAATCCGCTGCGAAAAAGCCAGCGCGTATATGAAATACCGCGGCTTCGAAAACGTATTCCAACTGGAAGGCGGCATCATCGAATACGACCGGCAGGTGAAGGCCAAAGGACTGGAAAACAAGTTTGTAGGCAAAAATTTCGTGTTCGACGAGCGGCTGGGCGAACGGATCAGTCCCGACGTCATTGCCCACTGCCACCAGTGCGGCGTGCCTGCCGATACGCACGTGAACTGCGCCAACAGCCATTGCCACATTCTTTTTATTCAATGCGATACCTGCGCGGAACAATTCCACGGCTGCTGCTCCGTAGCGTGTTCCGATTTTATACAACTGCCGGAAGACGTACAAAAAGAGCGCGCGCCATCGATGGTGTTCAACGGTTCGAAGTTCGGGAAAGGAGCTTACAAGGCGTTCCGGAAATCGGCGCAAACGTTGAAGGTTGATGAGGGTTTATAAATGTTGATGAGGGTTTATAAGGGTTGATAAGGGTTGATATTTTTCCGCTCGAATAACTTGAAAACTCTCATTTTTCGAGTGGCTGAACATCAACCCTTATAAACCCTCATCAACATTTTATCATCCTTTTTTCGTTCTTTCGCGGGTCAAATTTCTAAACCGACTGATTCGGCATGTCCAAACAGCGTAAACCAGTACCCTCGCGCAGCACCGGCGCTGCCACAGCACCGGCACTTGCAGCCCTCCCGGACTTTTTCCGGAACACGCTTTTACAAAGCGGTTTAATTTTCGCCTTTTCCTTTTTGTTGTACGCCAACACGCTGACGCACGGTTTTGTGCTCGACGATGCGATTGTCATCACCGACAACATGTACACTTCCAAGGGCGTGGAAGGTATTCCGGGCATTTTGTCCAAGGAAACCTTTTTCGGATTTTTCAAGGTGGAAGGCAAGGAAACACTGGTGTCGGGCGGGCGCTACCGCCCCATGACGCTGGTATTGTTTGCCATGGTATACCAGGTGGCCGGAGCCAGTCCTTTTATTTTTCACCTGCTGACAATTTTGTTGTTTGCCGCCACCTGCGTGGTGCTGTACCGCACACTGCTGCTCTTGCTGGGGCCACGCGGAGGCGATTATGCGGCTTTGTTTTCCTGGCTGGCGGCGCTGCTTTTTGCGGCGCATCCGATTCACACGGAAGTCGTAGACAACATCAAGGGTTGCGACGAGATTGTGACGCTGCTGGGCAGCCTGGCAACCTTGTATTTCACGGTGAAAGCCTACGATACGGGGAAAAGAAAATGGAATATCCTTGCGGCGGTGATCTTTTTCCTGGCCTGCCTGTCGAAAGAAAATGCGGTGACTTTTGTGGCGGTCATTCCGCTGGCATTGTGGGTATTCCGCAGCGCTTCCGCAAGTGCGATTGTAAAAAACATGACGCCGGTGTTTGTCAGTTTTCTGGCCTTCTTTTTTATTCGCGGCGCTATTCTGCACTGGAAATTCGGCGGCGCCCCCATGGAACTGATGAACAACCCGTACCTGAAAATCCAGGGTACGCAATGGGTGCCGTTCACAGGAGCCGAAAAACTGGCCACGATCTTTTACACGCTCTGGAAATACGTGCAATTGCTTTTCGTGCCGTATTCGCTCACGCACGACTACTACCCGCGGGTGATCGACATTATGACGTTCGGTAACGCGGCAGTTCTTTTCAGTGTGGTTTTGTATTTCGGCATGGCCTGGTACGCCGTTTCCGGCATCGCCAAACGCGATCCGCTTCGCTTCGGCATTCTGTATTACCTGCTGACACTGAGTATCGTATCGAATTTCGTTTTTCCGGTAGGCACCAATATGGGTGAGCGTTTTGCCTTCATGCCTTCCGTCGGTTTTTGTATGGTGCTGGCTTCGCTGCTGTATTATTTCCGGTCAAAAATGAACAACCTGAATGTGCTGCTCGGCGTATTCGGGGTAATTATGCTGCTGTTTTCCGTCAAAACCATTACCCGGAACCCGGCATGGGAGTCCAATGAAAAACTCTTTTTCACGGACGTAAAAGTTTCCAAAAACAGTGCGAAAATCCAGAACGCCTGCGGTGGCGTACTGTTCGACAAAGCCAGCAAGGAAAAGAACGAAGTGCGCCGGAACGAACTTTGCAACCAGGCTCTTTCGCACCTCAACCGTGCCATCCAGTTGTATCCCAACTACAGCGACGCCTACGTGAGCCGCGGCGGCGCACATTATTACCTCAAACTGTACGACGAATCCATTGCCGATTATCGCAGGGCGGTGGAACTGTCTTCCAGTGACCCGCGCTGGAAAACCTACCTCGCGCTCGCACTGCGCGACGGCGGCCGCTACCAGGGCGAACAAAGGGGCAATATCCCGCTGGCGTACCAATATCTTCAGGAATCGTGGCAATTCAACCCTAAAGATGCCGAAACAGCCCGCCTGATCGGTGTTTCACACGGCATGCAGGGCGACAACGCCGGCGCAATCGAGTGGTTTACAAAAGCGGTGCAACTGGCACCCGATGTGCCCATCTATATGTTCGATCTCGGACAGGCCTATTCTGCTTCCGGCGATTTGGCGAAAGGAGAACAATTGCGGCAGCAGGCAATCGCAAAGGACCCTATGCTGATGAAAGACAGGCAGAGAAAATAAGTCGTCAGTGCGAAGTACGAAGTGCGAAGTCCATATTCACTCGAGTACCTAAGACTTCGCACTTCGTACTGACGGCTTCGCACTGTTTTACGTCTTGACGAGCACAATTTGCGCCCCGTCGGCCCGGGTCATTTCCTGATAAAACTGCCGCACCTCGTTGTAGCGGGCCGCAGATACGGAAACCGGTTGTATTTCGACTTGACGAATAATACGTATCCGGTTTTCCTGCTGAACGGCCTGCATGTCGAACAATCCGAATTCGGACTGAATGTGTTTGCCGGAAGGCATGTTTTCCAGCGTGTAACCCGGCGGCAATTCAATATCGACGGTATCTTTCCAGGCATATACGTCGCGTAATTTCAAGTCGAGCACCCGCTTGTCATTGGCGGGTAGCGAACGTTTGAACGGATTGATTTTGCTGACGGGTACGAACATGCGCTTGCCGGATTTCGTCACCAGGTTGTTGATTTTAACGCTGTAATGCAGATTCGCCTGCGGAATGGATTCGGACGATTCTATCTTCAGTGCCAGCAATTGCGCTATGGGGAACTCGGCGCGTTCGACAAATATTTTTTCAACATCCGCTTGTTTTTTATGGGCAATCAACTGCCGGTAGGGTTCGTGCAGATCGCCGGTGTACAACACGTCGCCTTGTACTTCCGCTATGCCCATTTCATCCAGACCAATGGAGATATGGCTGTTCTTCAGGTTATCGGCTGCGGTTTGTGTGGGTGTGCTCAGGATTTTTCCGTCCTGGGGCGTCAGGAGGAGTGCTTTTCGGCCTGATGTAAAATCGCCCAGATAACCGCTCGGCACGGTATTGCTGGTACATTCCAGCCAAAGGTCCTCACCGGGGACGTATAAAATGGCGTGATTGGCATAAGGGATGGGCGCTTCATCATACCATTCGGGGAGGTTGTTACTTCCTGCATAAATGATGGCTACCCAGGATTCGATGCCGGCCACTTTCAGCATGGCGTGCATATAATTGCTGAGGGCCTTGCAATCGCCGTATTTTTTCTTTTCCACGAATCCGGCTTCCAGTGTTTGCCAGCCGCCGATGCCGATCTGGATGCTGACGTAGCGGTGGTTTTGTTCCAGGTACCGGTAAATGGCATCGATCTTTTCGCGGGTCGTTTTTTTGTCCTTTACCATTTGTAATACCGTTGCCTGCATTTCCGCAGAAAGCAAGTCGCGGTCCTTGTTCAGGGCATAAAAAAAAGCGCCCATTTGCTTCCAGTCGCTGAAATCCCCCTCCCGGCCGTCGATGCTGACGCGAACGGGCGCGATTTTGATCATCGCATATTCATTATTGAAATAGGGATGATAAGGCTCCTCGGGCACTGCGGGCAGGTTGGCAAATTTCCAGGTGGTGGTTTTGGTGCCGCCTGACTCCTGGACAACCGGTTGCACATCCGAACGAATGCCTTTCCATTTGAAAGAATATCCGGAAGGCGCTACTACCGAAAAAGTACTTTTCAGGACGGACTGGCCCAGGCGCTGTACAACAAAATCGTCGACCCGGAAGAAACCCTTGATGGTCTTGCGCACCTGGAATTCAACGGTATACGGGTATTGCCCGTATTCCATTTTCAGAAATTTATTCCGGGAGCTACTGAATTCGTAATCCGTAAAACTTTCCTGCTCCTGAATATCCTGTTTGCGGCTCTCTTTCACCAGATTGCCCTCGCCGTCGTACACCGCGCCTTTGAGCGATTTTACTTTTTCAAACTCGCTTTCATACTCATACCAGCTGGCGCTGGACGCGCCTTCCTTGTTCAAAATGGTCATCACGATCCGTTCTTCGGTTTCGGCTTCGTCGGGTTGTGTGACCGTAAATGTCAGTTCCCGGCTACGTATGACCGTATGGGCATTTTTAAAATATTCGGCCGGGATGCCGGTAGCGGCGTAATCGGATTGCGCAGACATCTGGCGCAGCAGCGTGCAAAGCAGCACGATCAGGGATAAAAGTCGCATGGGAATTTTTTCGGGAGAGGGTTTACGTTTTTTTGAGTGCCAGTTGTACCTGCGTTTTTTCCGCCACGATTTCATAAAACTGCCGGAGTGCGCTGTATTCTTCGGGACCGAAACTGGTTTTGGCAATATTCATTTTCAGGATTACCTGAATGCCCGTGGCGTTTTTAGAGCAGTTAAAGGTCATTTTGCCGCCATTATTAGGCAAATTTACCCGGGCAGGCGCCGGGAGTTCTTCCAGGGTATAGCCGGGCGGAAAAACAAGATCCGCCACGTATTGCGCCCTGAACGGCGTGAGAAATTCCACCGGAAAATCTCTGGTCAGCGACTTGAACGGGCTTTCCGCAAACACAAAATCGACAATGGGCTGGCAATAAATAAAGTCATTGACCACCGATGCGGCGCCCGGCACGCGGCAGTCGAATTTTACGCTCAAGGGCTTTTCTGGCGTCTCTGCATCGGTAAACTGGATCGAGTCAAGTTGAATATCGGAAAATTGCGTGGCAAAGTTTTTCCGGATAAAACTGACTGGTTTCACGCCCCGCAGCGCCGTGCGCCAGTTCGTAGCGAAATTATTGGTGGTTTGCACCTGAAAGGTACCTGCTATTTCACCGGTTTCGCTCAACTGCATTTTACCATACCAGTTTTGCGCGGCTTCCGGCGCCATGATTTTGAGCCATTCCGGCTTTTCGACGTCCATGACCCAGGCATCGCCGTGATAATGGGCATCGTTGAGTTGATCGGGAGGCAGGAAAGGATTTGTGGCGTCATACATGATCATTCGATCGCCGGTACGGAGCGCAGCCACCACGGAATTGAATTGCGTGACGAAAGGGTAAAGCGGGTACATTTTGCCGTTGCTGCGCGTGCTCAGCAGCAAGGGGCTGGCTTTCAGGCCCGACTTTCGCATCAGCGCCACGAGTAGGAGATTGAGGTCTCCGCTCCCGCCCGATTTTTTCTCGAAGGCATCATCCAGGTTCTTATCTGAAAAAATACTGTAGGTCCCATCCCACTTGATGTTCGAAGAAACGAAGCGGAAAATTTTTCCGGCCATCACCTCGGGGTCCTTGTCGGGCGTGACCTCGCTTTGAAAGGCTTCCCATATTTTTTCAAACTTGGCGGATTTCCTGAACTGTATCCCGAAATAATCGTGGTCGTTGAGTTCTTTCGCCAGTTCTTCCCAGTTGCTGATAATGGTTTTAGGAAGTTCATCCGGAATAAGAATGGATCGCAACTGGAATTTTACCGAACTTCGGTAATCATCCACGGAAGTAGTGTACGGTTCGTCTTTGATGGCGGGCAAATCGGCCAGCCCCCAGCGGTTGGTGACGCCGTATTGGCCGTTGGTTTGGATGCCCTGCGAGGTTTCGTCCAGATCGAAAGGGTGATCCGTGTTCAACAGAACGATGTAATCGTAGTACTTCGGCACACTCACTTCCAGTTCGCTCCAGCGCACGGGAATGTCTTCCTGAAAATACCACTCGTTCAGCATGAGCATGTCGCCGGCCCGCAATTCGTAGCGGTATTCAATGACGGAGCCTTTTTTGAGATCCGGAATGAAGACCTTTCTGGCAGACCAGCGGGAAGAGATTTTTTCCGTAAAAACATTATCGGGCTGCACGGTGTGGCGCGTACCGTCGGGAGCAGTCACCTGCACCTCCAGGTCGCGCAGATCGTCCACGTATTTGAGGTCGCGGTACGGGATCATCAGGTTGCCTTTATCCAGCGCTCGCTCGTCGAGCACCTTCAGCCGCCGCGAGCGGTAGAGCGAAACCTTGCCGCTGAGGGTCATGACAAGTTTTCCTACGTCCTGTAGTACTACCGAAGAAGCGCTGCTGTCTTTGGCGTACACGGTCATTTTAAGGTCGCTTTCGGGGATATCGCCCCATTTCCGGGCACGGTCCTGCGCACGCAGGGACAAGGAAAGACAAATAAAGAACGCAATGAGAACGGTATTTTGAAGATACATATATTAAACGTTCATGAATAATAGGATACTTAGTAAAATCGGGTGCATTTCAAATTGTCGCACCGGAATAGTCATCCGATGACTTTGAGTCATCGGATGACTATTCCGGTGCGACAATTTGAAATGCACCCGTAAAAATCATACTCTCTTCAACACGAGTTGAAACTTGGTTTTTTCCGCTACGATCTCGTAAAACTGTTTCAGCGCGCCGTATTCCTGCGAAGCAAACGTGGTTTTGGCCAGGTTCATTTTAAGAATCACCTGCACGCCCGTGGCGTTTTTGGTACAACTAAACGACATTTTACCCGCGTTTTCGGGCAGGTTCACCCGCGCAGGCGCCGGCAGGTCTTCTACGCTGTAGCCAGTCGGAAGCGCCAGGTCCAGCACGTATTGCGATTTGAACGGCATTTCGAATTCTACCGGAAAACTTCTGGTCAGCGATTTAAACGGGCTTTCGAGCAGCCAGAAATCGATAATCGGCTCACAATAAATAAAATCGTTCGCCACCGTGGCAGCGCCGGGCAGGCGGCATTTGAATTTGGCGGATAAAGGCTGATCCACGGCCGTCAGTTGCAGCCATTCAATGGAATCCAGTTGGGCATCCGGAAAGCGGTGCGCCAGTTTTTTCTGCAGGAATTCCGTCGTTTTGGTAGTGTCCAGTTGGGCGCGCCATTCGGATGCTTTGTTGCCGCCGGTCTGTATCTGAAGCGTTCCGGACAATTCGCCTTCTTCGTTCAGTTGCATTTTGCCGTACCAGGTCTGCGACGCTTCCGGCGCACTGATATCCAGCCAGTTGGGCGCATCTTTGTCCACCATCCAGGCCGCGCCGTGGTAGTGCGGCAGGCTCAGTTGATTGACGGGCAAAAACGGGTTGGTGGCATCCAGGATACTAAACTTTTCTCCATCCTGCACCAGTACGACCATCGAGTTGAACTGCTCCAGAAAAGGGTATTCCGTGTACATCTGGCCGTGGCTGCGTGTGCTCAGGAGCAGCGGCGTGGCTTTCACGTCGGCTTTTCGCAACAAGGCTACGAGCGCAAGATTGAGATGCGCGCTGCTGCCCGATTTTTTTTCAAAGGCATTATCGAGGCTACCTTTTGCCAGTACCGCGTAGTTGCCATTCCATTTTATGTTGTTTTGAATGAAACGAAGGGCTTTCGCCGCTTTTATTTCCGGGGCATCCCCGGCTGCCAGTTGCCCGCTGAATGCTTTCCACAAATCGTTGGATTGGTTCGACTTCTTGTATTGAAGCCCGAAATCCTCCCGGTCGACCAGGTTTTCAGCCAGGGTTTTCCAGTCGTTCATCACCTTTTCCGGTGCGCTACCCGGAAACATCAGGGTGCGCAACTGGAATTTGATAAAATTCCGGTAGTCGTAAATGGTTGTGGTAAAAGGCTCCTCTTTCAGCGCAGGTAAATTGGCCAAACCCCAGCGGGTGGTATGTGAAACAGCATTGTTGCTCTGTGAGCCCGCCGTAACCTCCTCCACATCGAAGGCATGCGGAATGTTGCGCAAAATGATGTAATCGAAATAGTCCGGAATGGTCGCCTGAAATTCGCTCCAACGCACAGGCATCGCATCCTGGAAATACCAGTCGTACAGGCTAAAATAATCCTCCGACCGCATATCGTAGCGGTACTCTATGACGGAGCCTTTTTTCAGGTCGGGAATAAAGATTTTTTTGGCCGACCAGTAGCGGGTCAGTTTCTGGGTGAAAACATTGTCCGACTTCACTTTTTTGGTAATGCCTTCGGGGGTGGTCACCTGCACGTCGAGGTTGCGCAATTCTTCTGCGCGCTGGGTGTCGTAGTACGGAATCATCAGGTTCCCCTGATCCAGCGCACTGACGTCTAGTATTTTGATCCGGCGCACCCGGTTGAGGTTGACGGTACCGTTGGGTTCCAGCACCAGTTTACCTACATCCTGTAGCACGACCGAAGTGGCGCTGCTATCCTGCGGGTAAATGGTCATTTTGAGATCGCTTTCAGGTATATCACCCCATTTCTGGGTACGGTCCTGGGCAAAAACAGAAAAAGAGAGGGTAATAAAAAGCGTGAAAAAAAAGGTGTTTTGAAGATTCATATATCAGGGTTCATCGATGAAGGATAAATCAAAGATAAATGCTTGATACCATCTGCCGGCACTACTAATCTCTAGTTTAACGTATAAATGTCGATTTTCAAGCTTTCTCTATGACAGGCTCCGGTACTGCAACCCGTTCGGTCGAATGGCCCTCCAGCGGCTTTACCCTTCTTGCCAGGAAAACACTCGCCGCAATCAGCGCCATCGAAAAATAACCCACCCAGTTGTAATGCTCGATACGGCCGCCGGGGCCTTCCGAAATAATAGCACCCGCAATATTGGCGGCCAGGCCGGTCGACAACTGCTGCACCGAAGAGGTGATGCTCATAAAACCGCCCCGCTGCTGGGGTGAAACCACCCCTGAAATGATGGCCTGCGTGGGAATCATGCGGCCGTTGGCAGCAATAAAAAACAGGCCCGAAATGGCCAAAACAGCCCACAGCGGCGCCGAGCCCAGGTTGGTGATCAGGAAAATAGGAATCAGGGAAACTAGGGCTGCCGTCACGAAAACGGGGTATTTGCCGCGCCGGTCGGCGATGCGGCCCACCAGCGGGGATGTAAAAATCGTGAGCGCTCCACCCACCAGGTAAATCAGAAAAATCTGGTCCTGATGAAACCCTGCATTGCCTACCAGCGAAGGCGCGATGTACGGAATGATGCAAAAATGGCCCATCATCAGCACGATCGACAGGGTGAGCGCGCGCATCTGGTTGGGTGTATTAAAAATATCGGTCAGCACGTGCAGTGGGTTGCCCTTCGGACGCCCGTCGAGCAAGTGCCGGTTAACCGGCGGAACAAAAAATGCGATACAAAAAATCACCACCACCCCGAGGCTGCCGATGGCCAGAAACGGCATATGCCAACTGTAGTGCGCCGCCAGCCAGAGCCCGGCCGGCACACCCGCCACCGAAGCCAGGGAAAAAGCCGTCATCAGGATGCCCATGGCGCTGGCACGGCGTTCGTAGCCGAAGGTATCGCTTACGATCGACAATACCTGCGCGCCGATCATGCCGCCGAACAACCCTGCCAGGATGCGTGCGCCCACCAGCAGGGCGTAGTTCGGCGCCCAGGCGCACGAAAACGTGCCTATGACAAAGCCGATATATGCGAAAAACAGCAGTTTTTTGCGGTCGAAGCGATCCACAAAAAATGCGGCGATGAAACCGGAAATCCCGGCTGTAATGCTGTAGGAAGATACCGCGAAGCCGAATTGCTGCGGTGTGATCTGGAAAAGTTTCATCAACTGCGGCCCCAGCGGCATCATGATCATAAAATCCATGATGTGCGTGAAGTTGACCGCAGCCAGGACAAGCAAGAGGAGTTTTTCTTTTCTGTTCACTTCGTGTAGTTATCAGTTATTGGTTATTAGTTATCAGGGGTGTTTCAGGCTGGATGAACATAGGACGTAGGCCTACAGTTCCCTGGACGCATAAAGGGGTATAATTGTTTTAGCAAACGGGAAAATAATAGCCCCTTTAACTCCATTCCTGCCTGAAACACCCTGATAACTAATAACCAATAACTGATAACTTTAATGTGCCTCCAGCCAGTTATCGCCCGTACCCATTTCCACCAGGATCGGCACTTTCAGGTTGGGAATGGCAGTCGTCATTTTATCAAAAACGATGGGTTTAAGGCGTTCCAGTTCGTCCTTGCGCACGTCGAACACCAATTCGTCATGCACTTGCAGGATCATGTTCGACTGGAAACCGCCGGCGTTCATGGCTTCCCAGATGTTGATCATGGCGACTTTGATGAGGTCGGCAGCAGTGCCCTGGATAGGTGTATTGATGGCGATACGCTCGGCCATGGCGCGCATCATGCCGTTGCGGCTATCGATGTCGCGGAGTTTGCGGCGGCGGCCCAGCAAGGTTTCCACGTAGCCGTTTTTGCGGGCAAATTCCACGATGTCGGTCATGTAGCGTTTCAGACCGTTGTATTGTTTGAAATAACTCTCGATCAGGTCCTTGGCTTCCGTGCGTTTGATGCCCAATTGGTTGGACAGGTTGCTGGCGCCCGCACCGTAAATGATACTGAAATTGACGGTTTTCGCAGCGCGGCGCTGGTCGCTCGTCACCTGGTCGAGCGGTACGCCGTAAACGCCGGCAGCGGTGGCCGTGTGAATATCGAGGCCTTTCTGGAAGGCATCGAGCATTGCTTCGTCGCCGCTGATCTCGGCGATCAGGCGCAGTTCGATCTGCGAATAGTCGGCCGAAAGCAGCACGTGGTCGCTGTCGCGCGGAATAAACGCCTTGCGCACTTCGCGGCCTTCGATGGTGCGGATGGGGATGTTTTGCAGGTTGGGATTCTGGCTGCTCAGGCGGCCCGTGGCGGCAATGGTCTGGTTGAACTGCGAATGCACGCGCCCGGTTTTGGGATTGATCATGTTGGGCAAAGCATCCACGTAGGTGCTTTTCAGTTTCATCAGTCCCCGGTGCGCGAGAATGTCGGCGCAGATGGGGTAGGTGAGCGCCAGTTCGGACAAAATTTCTTCGTCGGTACTGTACTGGCCCGATTTCATTTTTTTGCCCGGGTACGGGATGTTCATCTGGTCGAACAAGGCTTCGCCTACCTGTTTTGGGCTGGCGATATTGAAGGTAAAACCGGCCTGGTTCAAAACCTTTTCTTCTAGAGATACAATCTTGGTGGCCAGTTCCGCAGAGTACTGCGCGAGGAAGTTGGGATCGATCCGTACCCCGGCGTATTCCACGTCGGCCAGCACTTTTACCAGCGGCGTTTCCACTTCCCGGAAGAGTTTTTCCAGTTGGTTTTCCACCAGTTTCGGCGCCAGGAAATCGCGGAGTTGAATCGTGATATCGGCGTCTTCCGCCGCGTATTCCTTGATTTTTTCCAGCGGTACGTCGCGCATAGTGCCCTGGTTGGCACCTTTTTTCCCGATCAGTTCCTCGATTTTGACGGGCGCGTAACCGAGGTAGGTCTCGGACAGGAAATTCATGCCGTGCCGCAATTCCGGTTCCCAGAGGTAGTGTGCGAGCATGGTATCCCAGTAAGCGCCGCGCAGTTCTACGCCGTAGTTTTTGAGTACGATGGCGTCGTATTTCAGGTTTTGCCCGATTTTTTCAATGGTATCGCTTTCAAACAGCGGCCTGAATTCCTGCACGATCAATTCCGCCTCCGCGCGATCGGCCGGCACAGGCACGTACCAGGCTTCATGGGCTTTCAGCGAAAACGAGAACCCCACCAGTTCGGCCTGTGTGGCGTCGAGGGCGGTTGTTTCGGAGTCGTAGCAAACGGAAGGACTGGCCATCAGTTGTTGCAGCAAAGCCGCGCGTTCTTCCTGTGTGGCTGCTACGAGGTAATTGTGTTCTACATTCTGGATGTTTTTGTCGGCCATGCGGTGCGCCGTGGGCTCCACATAAGGCTCGGCGGGCTGGGCAGCCGGGTCGTCGCCGAACAGGCTTCCCTGCGTGCCGCTGCCCGTCGAAGGCGCCGGCGTGCTTTTGCCGTTTCTGGGAGGTTTACCGGTTTCCGGAGCCGCCGTTTCCACGTGCCCGGCCCAGGGACTTCTCAAAATGGCGTCGGCGAGGGTGCGGAATTCGAGTTCCTTGAAAATTTCCAGGAGTTTTTCGCGGTCGAAGGGTTCGATTTCGTACGCCGTGGCGTCGAACTGAATCGGCGCATTGACATCGATGGTAGCCAGCCATTTGGAGAGGGTGGCTTTTTCGCCGTGGTTGCGCACGATTTCCTGCTGTTTGCCTTTTAGTTTATCCACGCTGGCCAGCAGGTTTTCGATGGAGTCGAATTCTTCCAGCAGTTTGGTGGCCGTTTTTTCGCCGATGCCGGGCAGGCCGGGAATGTTATCCACGCTGTCGCCCATGAGGCCCAGCATGTCGATTACCTGCTCCACGCGTTTGATGCCCCAGCGTTCGCACACTTCCTTGATACCCCATTTTTCCACGTCGTTACCCATACGGGCGGGTTTGTACAGGAAAATATTATCGGACACCAACTGTCCGAAGTCTTTGTCGGGCGTGACCATATAAACGGTAAAACCTTCTTTTTCCGCCTGTTTGGCAATGGTCCCGATCACGTCGTCGGCTTCGTAATTGTTGACTATTACGATCGGCACGCGCATGGCTTCCAGAATCTTGATGATCCACGGAATCGCGAAACTGATGTCCTCCGGTTGTGCCTCGCGGTTGGCCTTATACGCCTCGAATTCAGTATGCCGAAACGTGCCGCCGCGCGGGTCGAACATAACGGCGATATGCGTCGGCTTTTCCGTTTGAATCATGTCCCACATCGTGCGCATAAAACCCTGCACGGCCGATACGTTCCAGCCTTTGGAGTTCATCAGCGGACGGGTCATAAAAGCGAAGTGGGCGCGGTAAACGAGGGCGTGGCCGTCGAGGAGGAAGAGTTTTTTTGACATAGGATTTCGAATGAGATAGGCGCACGAAGGTAGGGAGAATGCCAGGGATTTTTAAACAAAAGGTTGGAAAATGGGAAGAATGGGGACCTCTGCG
>ENA-UOWO01003657-UOWO01003657.1-activated-sludge-metagenome-genome-assembly--contig:-NODE-3657-length-17646-cov-5.555284_pt1 | contig 17646 bp, 10 predicted proteins | sample MGYA00238148_ERZ761564 | MGnify/ENA primary metagenome ERZ761564 (study PRJEB28885, sample SAMN05720194) | activated sludge metagenome | isolation source: Anaerobic digester | place: USA...
CCCGTGTGGGTGGTGGTATTTATACTAAAGCGGCCGACGTTGGGGCTGACCTTGTTGGCAAAGTAGAAGCCGGTATTCCGGAAGACGACGTTCGTAACCCAGCCACCATCGCCGATAACGTAGGTGATAATGTGGGTGACGTAGCCGGTATGGGTGCTGATCTTTTCGGTTCTTATGTGGCCACAATTCTGGCTACCATGGTTCTTGGACAGGAAATCGATGCTTCCGGTGACGGATTCAAAGGACTTTCTCCAATCCTTCTTCCTATGGTGATTGCTGGTCTGGGTATTCTTTTCTCCATCATCGGAACCTTTTTCGTGCGTATTTCAAAAGAAGATTCCAGCGTACAACATGCCTTAAACATGGGTAACTGGTCTTCTATGGTGCTTACTGCCATTGCTTCATATTTCCTTGTAACGTTTATGTTACCTGAAACTCTCAGCATCCGTGGTTATGAGTTCTCTAATATGGATGTATTCTGGGCCATCATCGTGGGTCTGGTTGTGGGTACATTAATGAGTATCATTACTGAATACTATACTGCGATGGGTCGCCGTCCGGTATTGTCGATCATCAACCGTTCTTCGACTGGTCACGCCACCAACATCATCGGTGGTCTGGCTGTAGGTATGGAGTCTACCGTTCTTCCGATCCTTACGTTGGCTGCCGGTATTATTGTTTCCTATTCATTTGCTGGTCTTTATGGAGTAGCGATTGCTGCTTCCGGTATGATGGCCACTACGGCTATGCAGCTTGCGATTGATGCATTCGGTCCGATTGCGGATAACGCAGGAGGTATCGCTGAAATGTCAGGTCTTCCGGAAGAAGTTCGTCACCGTACCGATAATCTGGATGCAGTTGGTAATACGACAGCTGCTGCAGGTAAGGGATTCGCGATTGCTTCGGCTGCCCTGACTTCACTGGCTCTGTTTGCTGCTTTCGTTGGTGTTTCCGGAATTGATTCCATCGACATCTTCAAAGCACCGGTATTGGCTGCCCTTTTTGTAGGAGCGATGGTTCCGTTCATTTTCTCGTCTCTTGCAATCTCGGCTGTGGGCCGTGCCGCAATGGACATGGTGAAAGAAGTTCGTCGCCAGTTCCGCGAAATTCCAGGCATCATGGAATACAAGGCCAAGCCGGAATATGAAAAATGCGTGGCCATTTCCACCGAAGCTTCCATCCGTGAGATGATGCTTCCAGGTGCCATTGCACTCTTGACCCCAATCGCTGTAGGTTTCGGATTCAAAGGAGTATTTCCTGAAACCTCTTCGGCTGAAATGCTGGGCGGACTTCTGGCCGGTGTTACCGTATCGGGTGTATTGATGGGTATTTTCCAGAACAACGCCGGTGGTGCATGGGACAACGCGAAAAAATCATTCGAAAAAGGTGTGATGATCGATGGTCAGATGTACTACAAAAAATCGGAACCACACAAGGCATCTGTAACGGGTGATACCGTTGGAGATCCATTCAAAGATACGTCTGGTCCTTCTATGAACATCCTGATTAAACTGATGTCCATCGTGGCACTGGTTATCGGGCCATTCATCAGCACAGGCCACAAACACACTTCCGTAACACCAAAAGCTCCGGTGGAGAAAATGGTGGTGATGAAGTAATCAAATCAATAAAAAAAAGAAACGAAGGAAAGAGCCCTGCAGCATTGCGGGGCTTTTTTTTATGCCTTAATCCGAGAACGAAAAAACTACGATTCCACCCAAAAGCGGATTTCTTTTTTTCAAGGCTTTATGCACCTGTTCCTATGGCATCCCTCATTTGTGTTAGAAACGATCACCAGAAGTCTGGATTTTCATAGGTTTCGTCTGGATTCCTACCATGAACGTTGTATTGCAGGATGATGACAGGAGGGCAAGATTTGCTCCCATCAAACCTTATGTACAATGAAATCAGTTTCTAAATTTTCAACCTATGGTATCCGGACTCTCGTCCTTTCAGTAGCCACCTCATTTTTTACCTGTTGGCTGCCAATCGCATCCGACGCACATTCCGGAGGTTCCTGTATGCTGGTCAAAGTTCCTATTGAGCAAACAGTGAAATCGTCCTCTCTTATTGTGGAAGGGGAAGTGGTTTCCACTCACTCATTCTGGAACGATGCCCACACGATGATTTATACTTCTCAGATCATTCAGATCGGATATGTGATCAAAGGACAGATCAAAGACAAACAGATTTCGGTTCTGAGCCTTGGAGGTTCTGTAGGTTCAGATTACGTCCAGGTAGAGCCAGAACTCAGACTTCTCCCGGGAGCAAAAGGAATTTTCTGCCTGAAACAATCCGATATCAGATCGTCTCAAAATCCAGGTATGGCATGGCAAGCTGTGGCCGGACTGCAGGGATTTGTCGAATACGATTCGGAGAATGGCCGGGCCGAATTGCCATTTGAGACGTTTAATCTGAACTCGGATGAAGCGTTTGTTCAAATATCTCGGTTGTCTGGCGCTTCTGTTCCGGCTTCCAGAATAAAACCTCGTGTGAACTTGAATAAGTCTGCAGGTGAGGGAGTTGGAATTGCAGCTTTTACCGGTTTTTCTCCTTCTGCCGTAACTGCCGGTACCGGTCAGGTGCTCACGATCAATGGAACAGGCTTTGGTTCCGTAGCTGGCAAAGTGGAGTTTACAGGTGCCAATTTCAGCCAGCCAACTTTCACAGAAGCACTACCGGGTGAAATTCAGAGTTGGACTGATACCCAGATTCTGGTGGTGGTTCCGGGACAGACCCGGAGAAATGGAGTGTCGAATACGGGTGCGGCAGGTACGGGTCCTGTTCGGATCACAACCTCTACGAATGTTCAGATTGTAAGCAACACCAGTTTAATGGTAAATTATTCCCACACAAATCTGGTCCTCCAAGGCGACAATAAGGGATCTCAGTTCCGTCTGATCAACGACAATGGATCGGGTGGATATACCTGGCAGTATTCGGCAAATTTCACTGCCATTCAGGGAGCAGTAATCGCATTTGAGCGTGCTGCCAACACATGGAAATGTGAAAAAGGTGCAAATTTTCAATTTTCTTCAACCCCCAGCCCTGCCTTACCTGAAAATTCCTATTCGCTCGTTGATGGTGTGAATACCATCATCTTTGACCAGGCTTCGAATCCCCTTGAAGCAGGTGTTCTGGGAATGGCAATTGTGAAACATTTTACTACCTGCCAGGCCGTGAACAACCCTAATATTTTCACAAATGAAATCGACATCGTTTTTAGTCGGAACGCTTGCGGACTCGACTGGGAATTTGGGGGACCTGAAATAATGAATCCGATCGGGTTGGATAAAATCGACTTTGTTTCGATTGCCCTTCACGAACTGGGACACACACTGGCACTGGGTCATAATCTTAATCCAGGCACGGTAATGTTTCCTTCAATTGGTGTCAACCAATTTGTCCGGATTCCTGCTCAACTTGATAATGACGGACTTCAGGCCAGTATTCAGAAAAGTATAACCAATATCGGATGTGGTGGCGTAACGCCATATACAACTGTTGCTACTGCTCCTCACACCAATTCTGTGGTTTTTGTAGCAAGCAGTGATGCCTGTAAAAATAATATGGTCCCTCTGAGAGCTTCGACAACCGGATTTTATAATCAACCAAAATACGATTGGTTTAAGAATGGAAACCTGGTTCAGGCAGGTGGAATTGAGGTATTTGGGTCAACTGATTTTATGCCAGGGGATGTGATTACAGTTCGGACAACCGCTTGTAACAACTCAGTTTTTTCCCCTGGTGTTATTGTCACCGGAACACCGGTTTCATCTCAGGTAAGTCCCGGACCCATCACCGGCCCGACTTGTATCAACCCGGGAGTTGTCAACACATATTCTATTCCTCCTGTTCCCAACGCTACAACCTATACATGGGATGCAACAAGTAACACCACAACCATTGGAGCGACAACCATTGGGGCTGCTTCGGTCACAGTACCGATCACCTTTCAGGGATCTGAAAATTTCAAAGTTCAGGCAAGTAACTTCTGCAGCACAGGATCAAAATCGTAAACCGCATCCCGGCTGCACCTGCATCCATATCCGGACGAGTTACCAATGTTTGCCAGAGCTCCCAGATGTATACAGTACCGTCTGTGGCTGGTGTCAATACTTATTCCTGGAGTTTTTCCAATGGAGCTGTCATAAACGGACCTCCGAATGAATCATTTGCGATTCTCACGTTTTCGTCTGCTTTTCCAACTGTTGGCACCGTCGGTGTAAAAGCCATTTCAGCCGGATGCACCAGCACTGTAAAGTCAATCAGCGTTTCAGAACTTCCCATCGCAGCTACTGCCATCAATGGTCCTGCAACGCTCTCACCAGGTATTCAGGCCCGGTATTCTGTGAGCAATCCGGACAATGCCACTGTGAAATGGACGATTAGAAATTCACTGGGTGCAATTGTTTTCTCTGGCACAGGTAACCCGATTTCATTCCAGGTGCCATTTTACTTAGGCAACCTGACCTTTTCAGTGTGCGCCACCATCACCAATACTTGTGGTGCCACACCAACCATTTGCCGGACGGTGCAATATTCTTTGGTAGCAGCCAGGACAGCCAATCCAGGCCAGCAGAATCCAATGCTGGCGGCCTTCCCGAATCCGGCAAAGGATCAGGTAAGGCTGCATGCTGAAGAACTCGAACCTTTCGCCACAACTGAGATCCGGCTTATGGATCTGATGGGCAAAATCATCTATGAAAATTCCTTCAACCCGAGGATGTGATGGCAGATATTGACATTGATCTTCGTAATAATGTGAACGGCATCTACATCGGAACTGTCAGGCAAGGAGACCGAATGAGAACTATACGGATCATCAAAGAGTAAACTGAACGAAAACAGCTTTTTTCATCGAAAAACGGCATTCCGACTGGGATGCCGTTTTTTTGTTTCCATCCTTTTTTTCAGCACCTTCGTTGTTCTGAATCAACCACCCAAACCGGGCTCCGTAAGGTGGTTTTATTCCGAATCCAGGTCCCTGATGAAACGATTAATACTCACCATTTGCCTGCTGGCAGCGGATTTCATTTTCCGGAATCCGGTATTCGCCCATTCCCATACCACTTCATATTTTATTGAAAACAGGGGTCAATGGCCATCTCATGTCCGGTTTATGACGGATGTCCCAGGAGGTCACGTTTGGTTTGGGCCATCTTCTTTCCGGACGGCAATCCAGAATCCGGCTCTTCCCCACGGAGGGAACACCGGCAAAAAAATGGTACCGGTTTCATCTTTTGGTCATGCGTATGATTTGGTTTTCACCGGAGGGCATGCAAAGCGGATCTCAACGATTGGTCATAGATCTGAGACGCGTTTCAACTACTACCTCAGTTCAAATCCGAAAGAATGGTGTTCCGGAGCAGCCGGTTTTGAAGAGATTCGGTATGAAGAATTGTATCCTGGCGTCAATGCACGAGTTTACCACCAGGGAGACGCATTCAAATATGATCTGGAAGCCAGCAAAGCCAGCAATATTGAAAAGGTCAGCATCGAGTACAAAGGACTTAATGGAATTCAGCTACAGGATGGCAAACTCCGGCTTCAGACATCGGTTGGTGTAATTGAAGAATCCATCCCGGTTGCCTGGCAGATGGTGGATGGAAGAAAAAGGGAAATTCCCTGTGTTTTTGTATTGAATGGGAACAAGGTTCGATTCCGGTTTCCGAAGGGTTATGATCCGGAACTTCCATTGGTAATTGATCCTCAGTTTGTTTTTTATACCTACAGCGGCGGGTTTTCCGATAACTGGGGCAATACTGCCATTGGTGATAAGTTTGGGAATTCCTACCTGGCCGGAACCGTTTATGGCCCGGCATTTCCTGCCACTCTGGGTGCATTTGATACACAGTTCAATGGGGAACCATTAGAAGGTTCTTCCACATACGATATTGGAATTCAGAAGTTCAGTCCGGATGGCAGCCAGCTTCTTGCCTGCACCTTTTTAGGTGGCAGCGAAGCCGATACTCCGCATAGTATCAACATTGATGACCAGAATAATCTCCTCGTTTTCGGTACCACTTCTTCTTTAGATTTCCCGACAAGTTCTACAGCCTTTCAAAGACTGCACAAAGGAGGATCCACTTTTCATCCACTGCATTCGGTCTATGTCAGTTTTACCTATAACAACGGAGCTGACCTTTTCATCACCAAATTGTCGGGAAACGGCAATTCTCTGATTGCATCTACGTTTCTGGGAGGTTCCCAAAACGACGGCAATGTGGCCTGGTCCGATTCACTTTATGCAAACTACGGCGACTCATACCGAGGTGATATTGCCACTGCACCAGATGGTAGTATCCTTGTTGCCAGCTGTACCTATTCTTCCAATTTCCCGGTTCAGAATGCGCATCAGTCAGTGAAATCGAAAGGAATGGACGGTATTGTGTTTCGTCTCAGTCCGGATCTTGATCAACTGATCTGGTCTACTTTTTTAGGTGGTGGCGCCACCGATGCATTTTACTCCATTCAGGTGCAGGGAGCCAATCGCGTGGTGGTGTGCGGAGGAACGAAAAGCAAAGACTTTCCAATGACCCCCAATGCATACCAGGGAGTTTCAACGATTGGGCAGAGTGTACCTTTTCAAAGGCTTCGGAACACAGATGCTGTCATTGCATCTTTCAATCTGGAAACCGGAAGTTTAATGCATTCTACCTTTTATGGAAGCACATCGTATGACCAGGCCTATCTGGTGCAAACAGACAGCGAAGGAAATGTCTACATTCTGGGCCAGACCGAAGGCATCATTCCGCGAACAGCCGGGACATATGGGTCCAACGGAGGGAAAGTTTTTCTGGCAAAACTAAATCCAGACCTGGATCAACGAATTTGGGCCACTTCTCTTGGTTCAAACACAGAATCCCGGCTGGTTCCGTCTGCTTTTATGGTGGATTCCTGCGGCCGTCTGTATTTTTCAGGCTGGGGCGGAGAATCCAATGATGATTTCATCGGAGGCTTTACACTTGGATTCCCCACAACAACCGATGCCTACAAGCCATCCACTGATGGATCCGACTTCTACTTTGGGGTCCTTAGTTCTGACGCCACATCTCTTCAGTATGGCACCTTTTTCGGCGGACCTTACCGTGGTGAACATGTGGATGGTGGAATGAGCCGGTTCGACAAATCCGGAACCATCACCCAGGCGATTTGTGGCTGCACTTCAGGGAATAACTTTTTTAACCGGGGAAGTATTGGCTCATACAGTCCCACCATCAAAAGCACCAATTGCAATCAATCGGTAGTAAAATTCAATCTGGGAGTTCTGGAATCAAAATTCAATCTGGCGGCGCAGATAGAATGTGGGAAAGTAGTCACCTTATCCAACTTGTCTTCAAACGGAACCAACTATACGTGGTTCTGGGGAAATGGCGATTCTCTCAAAACAAACAGCAATACTGTAACGTATTCGTATCCCCAGGCCGGTACGTATATCATTACACTTAAAGCCGAGAACCCGACCACCTGCAAGAAAATAGATTTCTTCACTGATACCATCGTTCTCACGGATCCATTCAATTTTCCTGTGGATACGATAGACAAAGAATTCTGCAAAGGTGATAAGATCCAGCCGGTGTTACCAGCGCATCCAGGTATTTCACAGAGATGGTTACCCAATGATGAGATCATCAATAACAACCTTGTCAATCCCATTCTGGCACCGGTTACTGATAAATACTATACCATTGAAAACAGTGACAATCAGGGATGTATTCGTCTCACATACTATCACACCATTCCGAAGAGCGATCTCATTCTTCGGATGAAAGACAGCCTTCAACTTAGACCTTGTGAATCTCAGGCAACCCTGTTCCTCAATGGAATAGGAAATGGTTCAGAGTATTTTCACTGGACGGTGAACCAAATACATTATGAAGGAGAACAGGTCATTATACCTTTGACAACCAGTCAGAATATGCCTGTTGTGCTGAAAGGAATGAAGAATACCTGTCCAGATTCGGTTTCGAAAATGGTGGAAATCCCTCCGTTTCAGTTTACAATTCAATCGGCCTTTTCGTTCAGCCAGGTGATGGAGTCCTGTGAGGAAAAAGTAGTGAATTTCACCAATTCAAGTGCCGGTTTTACCAGTGCGATTTGGGATTTCGGAGATGGCCAGACATCCACCGAAACAGACCCGGCACACCAGTATGAAAAGGCTGGTCTGTACAAAGTGAAGCTCACCAGCAGCAATGAAAAATGCAGCTCAGTGATGGAGAAAGACATTCAGTATTCGCCCGCCTTTATTCCCAATCTGATCACCAAAAATGCCGATGGGCGGAACGATCTGTTTGATTTAAAGGAGATTGGTCAGGGGATTTCGCTGGATGTGTTTGACCGATGGGGTGGGAAAGTTTTTTCCTCTTCCTCATACATCAACGATTTCTCAGCCCACGATATGGAACCCGGCGTCTATTTTTTCCTGTTGAAATTCCCGGGTGGAAAATCCTGCCGTAGCTGGCTGGAAGTGGTGAAATAGAGAATTAATCGATGCCGTCCGTTTCGATTTCGCTGAGGGAAAACAGGATTTTCTTTCCCTGTTCCCTGCCAATTCGGATCATCTCATCTGCCCCGGAAGAGGGACCACCGATCCGAAGGACGGCATCGCATTTCGAAATCAGCCGGATGGCAACCGGATGAAAAAGTTCATTCCAGATCTCATCGCCCATTTCTTTGGAACCCGCCGTTTCGATCAGTGGAAGTGCAAACCATTCACCCAAAACCGGAAGGTGACCCAGCCGGTAAATTTCCAGAGCGGTTTCACTCATGTGCCGAACGTTTTGTTCAATCAGTTCCGGAATATCGTTGGTGCCTGAACGGTATGGTCCGGCTACGAGAATCAAAAGTGGAGTGTTGGATTTCATACAAGCTGATGGATCTGTGCGTATTGTAGAAGAATAATCGTTTTGGCATCTTTGATTTCGCCCCTGGCCATCATCGAAAGTGCTTCGGCAAAGGGAAGTTCCAGCACTTCGATGTTTTCCTGTTCTTCTTCCAGTCCGCCGCCTTCCGTTACTTTCATGTCAGCAGAATATTCGGCCACGAAAAAATAGAGAATTTCGGTCACCGAACCGGGCGACATATACGCCTCAAACACTTTCTGAATGTGGGTGATCCGGTAGCCGGTTTCCTCTTCGGTTTCTTTGCGGATGCAATCCTCGGCATTGTGCTTGTCGAGCAATCCGGCACAGGCTTCGATCATCATGCCATCGGCATTGCCGTTGATGTAAGTGGGAAGCCGGAACTGCCGTGTGAGAATGACGGTGCCTTTTTCTGTATTGTAAAGAAGAATCGTAGAGCCATTTCCTCTGTCATAGGCTTCCCGGCTGTGGGTGATTTTCTCGCCTGCCCGGTTGGTAAATTCGTAGGTCACCTTCCGCAAGGTGTACCAGTTGTCGGACAGAATTTCGGATTTGAGAATCCGGACGTTTTCGATCATCGTTTTTTGAAAAATGTGGACAGATTACGCAGGCACCGTCCTTTTATTGGAGCAAAATCACCAACGGCCCATAAATCGTTTTAAAGGACGGAATCGTTTCTTAAAAAAACAGAAAGCAGATTTTACCTGCCGTACGCCGCCGCTGCAATTTCAGCCTGGTCGGTTTTAAACTCGGAGGTAAAGTGGAAGGAAATCGCCGGATAATAATCCTGCACCGACTTGAGATTGCGGATGGTATCGGCCATAAAAACCGGACGATCTTCTTTGTCGTAGCAAATGTAGCGGCTCTTCATCCGGATAAAATTGGCCAGGGCCACCTTGTCTTCCGACGTAATCCAGCAGGCTTTGGAATACCCCACCGGATGAAAACTACAGGCTGCACCGTACTCCTGAAGCAGACGGAACTGGATCACTTCAAACTGCAGTTCGCCCACCGTTCCGATGATTTTGACACTGCCCTGTTCCTGCATAAACAACTGCGCCACACCTTCGTCGGTGAGCTGGCGGATTCCTTTTTCCAGCTGCTTGGCCTTAAACGGATCTTTGTTGATCAGCTCCTTGAAAATCTCGGGTGAAAAGCTTGGGATTCCCTGAAACTGCAACTTTTCGCCTTCTGTGAGGGTATCGCCGATTTTGAAATTCCCCGTATCATACAGACCCACCACATCGCCGGGAAATGCTTCGTCGACCACGCTTTTTTCATTGGCCATGAACATGTTCGGGTTGGCAAAGCGCAGTTTTTTGTCCTGACGGGTATGGTAGTAAAATGTGTTTCGTTCGAATGTGCCCGATACCACCCGGCAGAACGCAATGCGGTCGCGGTGGTTGGGGTCGAGGTTGGCGTGGATTTTAAAGATGAATCCGGAGAAGGTTTTTTCGTCGGGCATCACTTCCCGGCTTTCGGCCACCCGTTTGCGGGGAGCGGGTGCAATACGGACGAATGTGTCGAGAAGTTCCTGTACACCGAAATTGTTGACGGCAGAGCCAAAAAACACCGGTGCGAGGTAACCTTCTTTGTAGAGGTCTTCGTCGAATGGTTCGAAAACGCCTTCGATCAGTTCGGCATCTTCGCGAAGCTGACTGGCTGCTTTTTCGCCAATCCGCTGGTCCAGTTCCTTGTCGGAAAGGTCCGAAATGGTGACAATGTCGTCGGCCTTTTTGGTTTTGGTGTTGGAAAACAACAGGAGGCGCTTTTCAAACAGATTGTACACCCCCTGAAAGCTGGCGCCGATTCCGATGGGCCAGGTAAGAGGACGCGTATGCAGTTTCAGTTCTTTCTCCACCTCGTCAAGCAGATCGTAGGGATCCTGTCCTTCGCGGTCCATTTTGTTGATGAAAATGATCACGGGCGTGTTCCGCATCCGGCATACTTCCATCAGTTTGCGGGTTTGCTCTTCGACGCCTTTCACGCAATCGATGACAAGGATGACGGAATCGACAGCCGTGAGAGTACGGAAGGTATCCTCGGCAAAGTCCTTGTGACCAGGGGTGTCCAGAATGTTGACCTTGTAGCCTTTGTATTCAAAACCCATCACCGAAGTGGCCACTGAAATTCCTCTCTGCTTTTCAATTTCCATGAAATCGGAGGTGGCGGCTTTGGTGATTTTGTTGCTTTTCACGGCACCGGCCGTCTGGATGGCGCCTCCGAAAAGGAGTAGTTTTTCGGTCAGGGTTGTTTTACCGGCATCGGGGTGAGAGATGATACCGAAGGTCCGGCGCTTCTGGATTTCCTGGTCTTGCATGGTGCAAAACTACAAAAACCGGACGGGAGTTTTGGAAGGAAAGGGGGAGAGATGAAGCGGTTGAGAAATCACTCCTTCTTCAACCACTTTTCAAGCACCGCCATTTGTTTCCGGACGGCGTCGAGCTGGATTTCTTCGAGTTCGAGTTCAACCGGTAGTTTCTCTTCCAGCTTAAACAGAGCGGTTCTCTCCCAGAGATCGATCAGCTTCACCTGCAGGCTTAGCGGATCCGTGTATTTCTCTCTGAGCCGGGCACAGGTTTTCAATCGTCTTTCACATTGTTGTTGCCCGAATATAGTTTGCTTATGACCTTGTTCAATTTTAAATAGGTCCCTTTTGATCGTCAGAAACAAGATCTCCAGATCGGTTTTCTTTTCCGGTGTCAGCTCCATCGGTATCGAAACGGGTGTCGGATCTCTCTCTGCTTCTTTATAGGCCACAATCATATCGTTGTCTCCCATTCCGGGCCAGAATCGTTTGTTGATTTCGATCATGCTGAGCAAGGACGGAGAAATGCGAAAGAATGAGGCGTACTCTTCCTGGGATATCCCAAGCAATTCGCGGATTCTGAGTTCGGAAGAATGCTTTTTGTGGACGGCTCTTTTTTTCATTTGTGTGGGGATTTAATTTTAAAAAAATATTTTTCCACAAATATGTGGGGAAATATGTTGTGGTAAAAATTATTCCCACAGACCATATTCCCACAACTGCTGTGGGAATCTTTCTTTTGAGACAATTATTCCCACATGTTCTATCGGAGGAAACTTTTCAGAAGAAGGACGAATCTCAACTACGGAGTCGCTATCCGTTGGCCAGGCTCACAACCGAATACACAAGTCACCTCATTCACCCGGCCCGTTCTCCAGAAAATCGTCCAGGTACTTCTGGAATTCTTCCTCGAAGGAAATGCCGCTGTGGTGCTGCTCCTGGTTTTCAATGTATTTCCGGACGGTCGGAATTACCGATTCACTCACAGATGCGGCGTAGTATTCAACTCCCCACTCAAATTTTGTGGCGGTTAGCTTTTGCTGATTGATCCAATGGGAAGATTCCCCTTTGATCAACTGCAATGCCTTTGCCACACTCATGTCTGCATTGAGCCAAAACAAACAATGCAGGTGCTCGGTGTACCCGTTGATCCGGTCAATTTTAATTCCTTTCTCCCGGGCATTCGACCGGATGTGTTCGATCACCTTTTTTCTGATTTCGGGGGTTAACCACGGGTGCCGGTATTTGGTTGACCATACGGCATGCACCATTATTTTTACGTACGCCATAGGCCAAATATATGGGATTTAACCGGAATCCCCCGAATGGGTTGGTTTATATGGCTTTAGCCATTCGGATGATGGCTGATGTGATGGGACATTGTCTGCCCTACCCGGTCGGCCGGAGTCATCCCCGGACTGAAGTCCGGGGTTAGGGTAGTGCAGAGACTCTCCATCGAATTCACGCATTTGGTTCACCAGCTCCATGCCTTTAGGCTGGGGCTGGTAGGGATGTCCGGGCTACGTCTGCCGTACCCGGTCTAGCCGAGTCATCCCCGGACTGAAGTCCGGGGTTAGGGGAGTGCGGAGGCATTCCATCGAATTCACGCATTTGGTTCACCAGCCCCATGCCTTTAGGCTGGGGCTGGTGAGGATTTCGGCCATCGCCTGCCATACCCGGTCGGCCGGAGTCATCTCCGGACTGAAGTCCGGGGTTAGGGTAGTACGGAGGCACTCCATCGATTTCACGCAATTGGTTCACCAGCCCCACGCCTTCAGGCTGGGGCTGGCGGGATGGACGAGGTCACGATCACACCTTCGAATATTTCAGCCACACCTCATATGCGGTGAGGCGGGCGATTTGCCAGCCGGCTTTTCCATCGAGGAAGCCTTTCCGGAGGATGTAATCCCGGAACCAGCGGGCGGCAGGGCTCACATATTTTTTCCAGCTCCCGGGCTTTTTACCCGACCTCCTGATTTCCATTGCCCCTTTTTCGGCGTACTTCTCCACTTTGCGGTAATGCTCTTCCACTGTGGCATAGGAATAATGGAGAATGTTGCCCGGCAGATCCTGCGGAATGGTTCCTGGCTGCAATACCAGCTGCTCGTGCACTTCCGACAGGTTCCAGTGTCCCACTCCTTTCTTCCAGAACCGCACCTTTTTATCGGTACTCCAGCCACCATGACGGATCCATTGCCCGCAATAATTGCTGAGACGGTTGAGTCGGTAGGCCGGGACGGGTTTGTTCGAGACTTTAATCTTCTGTATTTCGCTCCGCAGTTCCTCATCCAACCGCTCGTCAGCATCCAGCGATAGGATGTAGTCGCCGGTGGCCAGTTCATTGGCGGTGTTTTTTGAGGCGCCGTATCCGGCAAAGGCTTTCTGAACCACTTTTGCGCCCAGACTTTCGGCAATCGAAACGGTCTGGTCGTCGGAAAAGGAATCCAGCACAATCACTTCATCGGCACAGCCTTCCACCGAACGGAGGCAGTCGGCAATCCGTTTTTCTTCGTTTCGGGTGATGATGACGACCGAGATTTTCATGGGATGGTATCAGCGGATCCGGATCCAGAAGGCTTTGATCCGGGCAATCAAATGTGGTAACATTCCGGGTGCGGTCAGAATTTTTTCTTTCCGGTAATGCCGCCCGATCTGAAGGTATTCTTTGTAAAAAAAGGAACTTGGGATTCCCCATTTCTCCGCAAACTGTTTCCGGCCGTTGTTCTTTTTCACCCTGGCCGTAGACCGGGACATAAAATGATACACCAGTGAACTGCCCACACCCCGGAATTCCCGAACACCGGCCTGCCAGAGTTTCATGGAAAAATCAGGATCGGAATACATGCCGGGACTGAATTCTTCGCTGTATCCGCCCACATCGTCAAACAACTCCTTTGGAACGAGAGACGGTGGCCAGGATGCCCCAAACCAGTCCTTCCGTTTCATTTTGGCGGCAAACGTATCAAGTTCACTTCGCATAAAAGTGGTGGTATCTCGTCCAAAATCATGGGGAGAGGCCACACATTCGGATTTGGAATGGGAAGGCTCGATCATGGTTCCCGACAGGTACCAGAGCCGGTGCGAGAAAGAAGACGCCACCTTCCACAAAGCGGCATCCCAGGCTTTGCACACGTACATATCGTCGTTGATGTACAGCAGATTTTCGGTTCGGGCGAGGGTGGCCATGGCATTCACCGAATAGCAGACTCCCGCGTTGGACTCTGAATACGTGTAGTCCAGCCCTTCCTTTTTTACCCATTCCAGCGAACCATCTGTACCTTCGTTCACATGCACAATGATCTGATGAGGGTACTTTGAATTTTCCCGGATCGATTGCACACAGAAACTCAACATATCCAGGTTGTTCCAGCTGGGGATCAGAATGGAAAACAACGATTCAGGGACAAACCGGCCGGACGGAAAACTCAAAATCTCAGGTTTGGGAAAGGCCGGCATGCGCAAAAACGGAGGTAGTCTGGTTGATAATCTGGTGAACGATACGGCAATAATAATCGAATGGCCGGTTTCCTATAAATAAAATCCAACCTGTATTCCAAAACTCCGGCGAACGTAACCGGCCATCAGTTCAGATTCAAATCAGAAAACTGCGTGGATTTCGGTCTGATTTTTAGCCGGGGAGTGATTTTGGTTTCGTGTAAGAAATGACAGCACCCCGAACCGTTTTCTCTGATTTCCTGAGAATTCCGCCTTGAAAATAATCCTCGTTCCATCTTCCCGTACGACGTTCTGAATTCAGTCCTGCAACCGGAATGGGGGAATCTCACTTCTCCGGATACTGTTTCTATTTATTTCTTTTCTGTTTTTCCAGTGGAAGAATTCGATGTGAGAACCAATACCGGAATGGCGGTTTTCTGCAAAAAACATGAATCTCTGTTGTGTTTTTTACAAAGGATGGTTTTACAGACGCCTGCATCCGTCAGATTCAAAGAAGGAATTCACCTTTGCATTGTCCGGTACGAGTGCACCCATGAGTCGATCTCCTCAAAGCTCCTGCTTTAAGCGATTCGCATCATAGGAAATCCCCTCCGGTTTTTCTAACCCCTGTTTAGTACATATTTTATGAACCGCTTACTCAATCATCTGAGTATGGTTCTGGTGAGTTTCTTTCTGATCACAGGATTGGGAAGAGATGCCGCTTCTCAAAGCCTCCTTCAATTGAACGGACATTCAGTTCAGTTGAAATCGCTGAGCGTGGCAGGCAAAAACACAGTCACCTCTGCAGCATCCGGATTCCAGGGAAGGATTTTTCGGATACTTCAGAAACCAGAACCGATCGATGGCCAGTTTATGGAAACACTCCGCACCAACGGATTGTCGGTATCCCAACCTTTGGGAAATGGACTGTACCTGGTGTCGATGCCAACTTCTCTTCCGGTTGCGAATCTTTCTGCAATGGGATTCCGTCAGTTTTCGGAACTGGAACCTTCCATGAAGATTCACCCAAACCTCAAACAGCAAATTTCGAATAAAGCCGGAAACGCCATCACAGGGGTGCAGGTTCTGGCCTGCCACGGACTCAAAGCTGAAATCATCCAGGCCAACTGGAATTCTTCCTGGGGAACGCTCAAAGAAGTGTGGTCGGGACAAGTCTCCAAATTTATCATTGACTGCAATGCCGCACAGCTTGAGCAACTGGCTCTGGCAGGTTGGACATTTCAGATTGAGGCGGAAGATTCGCCCATTGTTCCATTTAACCAGGAAACGGCAGCCAACGGAAAAGTCAATACACTGCAGCAAGCCGGATTTGGCTGGGCTACCGCTCTGTCCGGTAAAAATGTAACGGTCGCCGTTGGGGATGGCGGAATGGTGGAATCGCATGCCGATCTGTTCAGCCACCAGCAAAACCTCACCAGCGCCAAAATTCCATCTTTCGCTGATCATCAGGACCATGTAACCGGAACCATTGCCGGAGCCGGATTGCTTCAGGCCGACAAAAAAGGGATGGCTCCTCAGGCCCGCATTTTCAATGTTCAGACATCATCCGCCATTTCAAACGGTGCTTCGTTGAGGGAAAATCTGGAGGTTACACTTACCAATAATTCCTACGGACTCAACCTCGTTTGCTCCCGGGCCGGAAACTACAACGGTACGTCTGCTTTTATTGATGACCAGATCAATTCCTATCCGGACCTTCTTCATATGATAGCTGCCGGGAATCAGGGAGCCTACACCTGTGGTTCTTACCCGGTTGGTTTTCAAAATATGGCCGAAGGATATCCGGCGGCAAAAAATGCCCTGACGGTTGGCGCAGTGGAAAAGGATGATGCTTTTGCCTGGTTCAGCTCCAAAGGTCCTGCAAAAGACGGACGGCTGAAACCAGAAATCGTGGTCAACGGCAACGAGGTGGAATCCACAGTTCCTTTCGATGCATACGGATCCAAAGGCGGCACGTCCATGGCCACACCTGCTGTCACCGGAACCATGGCCTTACTGACGGAACGTTACAAGCAAATCTTTGCCAACCAGAATCCGGAATCGGCTTTTCTAAAAGCCCTTGTCTGCAACACCGCCGACGATCTGGGTTTGCCCAATGCCGATTTCACGTATGGTTTCGGAAGAATCAATGGCCGGAAAGCCAGAAGAGCGTTGGAAAATCAACAGTTTCAATCGGGTACAATTGGTTCGAACGGATTGCAGCCCATTTCGTTATCGGTTCCGGCTGGTTGCAAAGAAGTGAAGATTATGCTTTGCTGGACGGATCCCTCGGCACCGGCCAACACTTTAAAAGCATTGATGAACGACCTCAATCTGGTGGTTCAGAATCAGGCAGGATTCAGTTTTCAGCCCTGGGTGCCCGATCCATCGGAAACCGGAGTGCTGCTGGCTGCCATCCGCAAAACCGATACGCTCAATAATATGGAACAGGTCACCCTTCCTGTTGTTCCCGGAGAAAACCTGATCCTGAAAGTATCCACCCGGAATCTGACAACTGTGAATCAAAAATACTGGATTGTGTACGACTGGGTTCGTCCGGAACTGGTTTTAACAGCACCGGTTCAACGACAAATTCTGAAATCCGGTGCCGCTTATGGTTTTTACTGGGATGTAAACGGACAGAACCTGAGCAGTCTGGTTCTGGAATGCAGCACCGATTCGGTTCAGTGGAATACGGCTCACAACATCACCAATCACACTGCACGGAGCGTAGATTTCACACAGCCGGGTACAGGTTTCCGTACGTTGTTTTACCGTTTGAAAGGAACCAGTGAACAAGGCACCGTCCTTTCGAATGCAGCCCGGGTCTTCTGGTCTGCTAAACCGGTTGTGACAGCCACATCCTGCGAAAAGACCGTTCGTCTTCAATGGAACGCACTTTCAGGTGCCACAAAATACGACATCCGCCATCTCAACCGGGAAGCGGGTCGCTGGGAAACCATCGGGCAAACAGACGGTACCCAGTTCATTGTAAACCAACTCGAAAACGGAACCCGCTATGGATTCTCCGTAGTACCG
>ENA-UOWO01003665-UOWO01003665.1-activated-sludge-metagenome-genome-assembly--contig:-NODE-3665-length-17621-cov-4.614483_pt1 | contig 17621 bp, 12 predicted proteins | sample MGYA00238148_ERZ761564 | MGnify/ENA primary metagenome ERZ761564 (study PRJEB28885, sample SAMN05720194) | activated sludge metagenome | isolation source: Anaerobic digester | place: USA...
AGATAAGCATCTGACTCTTCATCAGTATCGGGCTGCCGTTCATCAGAGCTCTTTTCGAATTCGGCCAGAATATCGCTGAAATGCTTCGCATGCCCCGCTTCCATTTCAGCAAGCTGTGTCAGCAACTGCATTTCGCTGCCCGAAGCCATTTTTGCGGCATCGGCATAGAACCTGGCGCCGCGCATTTCAAGCTTGACCGCCGCCATCAACACATCAAAGGTATTCAGTTTAATCTGCATTCTCTACCCCCCGTTGTGAATCTCTTCACTATTATGACACCCTTTTAGTATTCTTTCAAGAATTAAATTTAAAAAACTATTTTTAAAAAGTTGCAGTATAATTTGCATATTCAGAAGGAGAAATTCCATGAAAAAACTTGCATTTATGTTTTTAATAGTATTTTTGGGCACCTGCTTTTCTCTTCTGGCGGCCACCCCGTTCACAGAAGACGCTGTAAAACCAGATGACTCAACCAATGTCGCCACCGGTGACAAAAACACCAAAGTTGATGACAAATTTCCGGTTGCCGGTACAATCGAAGCCGGCAGTCGCCTGCGCCTGCGCTCGTGGCCCTGGGGCGTCGTTCTTGGTCTCTTCGAACCCGGTAGCTCAGTAACCGTTACCGGCGTTTCGGGCGAATTTTACCAGGTCGAGATCGATGGCAAAAAAGGCTATATGCACAAAAACTACATCTCGATCCCCGGCGCCCCCGCTTCCCAGGAAGAACCCTACTACCCCGGCGACACCCGCAACGGCGGGCATCTGTCGATGAACGAAGGCAAAACCGCCTCCGATGAAGGTTCAAAAAACAAGTCCAGCTCCAGCTCAAGTAGCTCTTCAAGTTCGAGCTCAGCCGCTGATACCGGTGCCATCTCGAGCTACAAGGGCGGCAAGCTTTCACCCGCAGAATTCTCAAGAGTCTTCGGCCCGGTCGCCCGCGAAAATATGCGCAGAACCGGCGTGCCCGCTTCCGTAACCCTGGCTCAGGCCGCCCTCGAAACCGGCTGGGGCTCTTCGAGCATCGGTGATGCAAAAAACATGTTCGGCATCAAAGGTACCGGCCCCGCCGGCTCGACCAGAGTTTCGACCCAGGAATTCGTTAACGGCCGCATGATCACCATCCAGGATAATTTCCGCAAATACCACAGCTGGCAGGAATCGTTCGACGATCACGCCAAGCTGCTGCAGAACTCGCGCTACGGCTATGCGCTGCAGTATAAGAACAACCCTGACCGCTACGCCCAGGAAATTCACAAAGCCGGTTACGCAACCGACCCGAACTACGCTTCCAAGCTGATTGGCATCATGAAAGCCAACAACTTCTACCAGTGGGACGTTAAATAACGAGGTAAATCAATGAAACGCATACTTCTCTCTTCTCTGTTTGCCGCAGCCCTGATGTACACAGCGCCGGTATTCGCCGACCTCGAAGTGCCCGGCGAAACCAACCCGGTTCTTTCTGAAAACTCGATCGTTCTCAACGAAGCTAAATTCAACGTGATCAAGCGCATCGACAAGGGAACCGTCACCCTGAAAGTGCTCGGCGTCGACGGCAAAGAAATGTGGGCCTCGCTGCCCCTCGGCGAACAGGAAAAACTGTTCATCATCGACGGCGCTGCCAGCCCGCTCACAGTCAAAGATCTGACCGGTGACGGCGTGCCCGAAATCATCACCGCTGCCATGACCGGCCCCGAAACCAGCGCCCTCTACGTATTCAAATACGACGCCGCCGGCAAAAAGTTCGTCGGCATGAACTTTAAATACGAAAAAGAACAGCTGAGCCGTGACTTCATGGTCTCAGACATGTATCAGAAAAACGGTGAAGACATCGTTTTCATGCCCGAAAACCAGATTCGCGCCCTCGGTAAAATCTTCAATGAAGACGCAGGTCCGACCGCCGGCTTCTACTTCTTCAAACTGACCGGCGACGAATTTGTCTGCTCCGAAATCACCCCGGTTCCGACCGATGCCCCGGCCGACGCGCAATCTGGCGCCGCTGGCGATACTGACTCAGCCACGACCGAAAACCCGGCTCCGGCACCTGCCGCAACCGAGCCGCCCGCCGCTGCTGCCGGAAATTGATCAAAGGCAGCCTGCGCTTTTTGCCATAAAAGCCAGGCCGCATCAGGTTTAAAAACTGTAGCTGCAGCAAGAAAAAGCCCCCGACCGGGTTGAACCGGCCGGGGGCTTTGCTTTATTGCGTTCGATTTACGGTTTATTCAGGAATCGCTACGACGATACCGTTCTGTTCGACGATCTTGAAACCGGCAACAGTTTCGGCTGAGTATTTGCCGTTTTCGCCGCTGACTTTAACAGCCCAGCGATAGCGGTGATCTTTTTTCAGGTAACCTTCGTCGAAACCAATATGACCGTTGATGGTGGCGACTCTTTCCCAGATGGTTTTCTGTTCGGTAAGATCGAAAAGAGTTACAGCAGCATAGCGACTGTCGGTTTTCCAGGTAAAAATCGGCTTCAGAGTGGCGCCGACTTCAGCAAGAGCGAGGGCGGTCGGAGCTTCTGGCTTCTGAGCTGAAGGCACATCACCGATCTTCAGTTCTACTTTGAGATTGCCGGCCATTGGCACTTCAGGGTGCTTCGGCAGTCTGACCTTAACATAATAGAAGGTGGGAGTCAGCATTTCGCGTTCGATAACCAGTTTTCCCATACGCAGGTCGAGGTTGCGGGCGACAAAAATCTTGCCCTGCATGGAAGCGGTTTCAGGCAGGTCGATGCGGTGTTCCCAGCTCTGGGCTGCTTCGCCAATTTTCAGCTGATGAAAGAAGTTCTGCTCGATGGTCTGAGCCTGAGCGGCAAAAGCAACCAGAGACATGAAAAGAACCGCGATCAGCAAATTAATTTTTCGCATTTAAAGCCCCCTCTTAATATAAAAAACTACCATGTAAGTTTACGTCTGCCTGCCATGGCACAGAAAGGTATTTTTAACTGCACTTCTGCAAATGGTGCGCACCGGCCAATAAAATTCACGCATCCGACCAAAGTTACATTTTTTATGCAACATATAATATACAAATAAAAATCGGAGCAGAAAATCGGTGAACTGTAGTCAGTCACGGGCTATGCCAGTAACTGAATGCAGCAATTATAATCGCTCTTATTCAACCTCGGGGCGCATGCTGACGTCGGCGGGTTTCGCCTGAAGGTATTCGGCAGGGCTGCCGGGCAGAGCAAAATTGAGAACTATCGCTGTCAGGCCGCCAGAAATTATGCCAGAACTCAGCATGCCATGCAGAGACTGCGGCAGAGCTTTTATCAGTGCCGGCTCAAAGCTGACGCCGAGGCCGGCTGCCATTGAAACCGCCAGAATAAGCGTGCCGCGCCGGTCGATATGCTGCGTGGCGATAATTCTTATGCCAGAAGCTGCAACGGTACCGAACATAAGAAAAGTAGCGCCGCCAAGAACCGGCGCCGGCATCAGGGTGGCCAATCCCGAGAAATACGGAATCAGGCCTAGAATTGTAAGAAAACCGGCGACGAAATAGCCGACATAACGGCTCGCAACACCGGTCAGCTGAATGATGCCGTTGTTCTGGCTGAAAGTTGTATTCGGAAAAGTATTGAATACCGCAGCCAGCAGCGAGTTGAAACCGTCAGCAAAAACGCCACCGGTGACCCTTTCCAGATAGACATCGCCTTCGAGCGGTTCGCCAGAAACCAGAGAGGTCGCCGTAATATCGCCGATGGTTTCAACAAGGGTCACAAGGTACAGCAAAGCGATACCTAGAAATACCGAAATATCAAAATTAAAGCCGTATTTAAAAGGCAGCGGAACCATCACCCAGCTCGAAACCGGCATGGCGCTGAGATCAACTCTGCCGCCGATTGCAGCGATGGCATAGCCGAAAATCAGGCCGACAAAAATCGAACTCATGCGGATCCAGCGGTTATTGAGGCTGTTAAAAATCAGAATCGTCGCAACAACAATAAAAGCCAGCAACAGATTGTTCTGAATCACCGAAGCCGGCACACTGCCATTCAGAAAACCGTCAATGGCCGTTTGCCCGCCGGCACAGCTCTTTACCGCAGAGCCAATCAGGGTCATGCCAATAAGCGTCACGACAATACCACACACCAGAGGCGTAATCAGAAGGCGCAGGGGCTTGATAAACCGACTGCAGATCATTTCGATGAATGAGCCGACGAAACAGAGGCCAAACAGAAGCGGCAGCGCCGACTCCGGCGAATTGCCGGCACCGATGTGGCTTTTTCCGGCAGCGATGAGGACGCCGATAAATGCAAAGCTGGTACCCTGGATGCTGAGCAGGCCTGAACCGACGAAGCCGATTTTCTTAACCTGAATAAAAGTGGCAACACCCGAAACCAGCAGCGACATACTGACAATGTAACTGGTGTCGGCAGCGTTAATGCCAAGCACGCTGCAGATAATCAGCGCCGGCGTCATTATTGAGACGACAATCGCTATCAGATGCTGCAAAGCCGCAAAAATAGCCTCGCCAAGCGGCGGCCGGTCGTGCAGACCATAAATCAGACTTGCCTTGATCGCTTCACGGTTCTGGTTACTCATTTTGTCACCTGTTTTACGAAAACTTCTTAAATTACTCTGCCAATTCTATCACGGTTCAGGCACATGGAGGATTTTTATCAAAACGGCTACTGGAGAGGGTTTCAACACACTTACAGCTACCAGTCAGTATTATCAGGTATTGCCCCCCTTAAAAACCTGCTGCATGACTTGACAAAAAAAGAATTCGCGGTTATGATTCAATTGTTCTGCAAACCAGCCTGGTTTGTGGTTGTAAACCGGTTTCTCTGGTGGTTTTCCCGGTTTGCGGCCAGTTCGCGAAATCACCCCGGACATCACGCCTTTAAGGATTTTTCTGAATGAACATTTACGTTGGTAACCTGCCCTACAGTGCAACCGAAGAACAGCTCAAAAACATGTTTGGTCAGTACGGTGAAGTAACAAGCGCGAGCATCATCAAAGATCGCGATACCGGCAGATCAAAAGGTTTCGGGTTTGTTGAAATGCCTGACAATTCAGCCGCCGAAGCAGCCATCCAGGCTCTGAACGAAGCAGACATGAACGGTCGCAACCTGAAAATCAACCAGGCTCGCCCCAAAGAAGCCCGCAGTGACAGCAGACCCCGCGGTGGCGATCGCGGCGGCTATCGCAGCGACAATAGAGGCGACAGAGGTGGTCGCGGCGGTTACAACGATCGCGATGATTACGACGATAAAGGCGACCGCGGCTATCGCGGTGGCAGAGATCGCTATTAATCCAGCTTAAACTGGCCGCCCCGCCGCAAGGCAGGGCGGTTTTTCATTTTAGCACATAAACCATTTCGCGGTGTACAATACCAGCCTCGACAAATTCGGCACCAAACGCCACGAAACCCATCGCCGCATACCAGGCCTCAACCTGTTTCTGCGCATGAATGAGCACCTGCCGGCAACCGGCCTTGCTCTGCGCCTGCCGCAGCAGTTCAGTCACAATCAGATTGCCAAGACCTCGACCGCGAAACGCCTTTAAAACTGCAACCCGGCCAAGCCGAATCGTCGCACGTTCCTGCGGGTCAGGGAAAATGCGCCCGGTGCCGGCAGGTTCACCGCCAATCTTAAGCAACACGTGTGTAGCAATCGCGTCAAACTCATCACGTTCCAGCTCGACCGGCACCCGCTGCTCCTCAACAAAAACCGCGGTGCGAATCTGCATCGCCTGCGAAAATTCCGGCGCCAGACCGAAAAAACTTGTGACGGTCACCTCAGATTGCTTCAATTTCGCCTCCCGGCTCAAGCCGCTCAGTCTCGCGCATCCTCATGCACTGCCGGTTCCATACTAATGCCGGTATAACCGTAAATAATCGAAATAACCGGGTTTATCAGGTTCAGAAATGCATAGGGCAGATAGGCAAATGGGTGAATGCCCAAAGCCGTTGCCATAAAGGCCCCGCAGGTATTCCATGGAACCAGCGGCGAAGTGAGAGTGCCGAAGTCTTCAAGACAACGTGACAGATTTTTCGGTGCCAGCCCCTTTTCTTCGAAGGCATCTTTGTAAATACGACCAGGTATGACAATCGAAAGATACTGGTCGCCCGCCGCCAGATTGCAGAAAACACAGGTAAAAAACGTAGCCACTACCATCGAGCCGGTAGAATGGGCATAGGTCAAAATTCTCAGGGCGATAGAATGCAGCATCCCGGAGCTTTCCATGACCCCGCCAAGGGAAAGGGCGATCATGATCAGCGAAATCGTGCCCATCATGCTTTCGAGACCTCCGCGGGTAAGCAACTTGTCAACTGCTGCGACCCCGGTTTCAGAAACAAAACCCGAATGTGCTGCCTTGATGATTGCCGCCATCCCGGCATTCTGAAAGATTGCCGCGAACAGACCACCGAGCACCACCCCGCCGAATAACCCTGGCAGAGCGGGTGTACGCATTATCACCATTCCGATAACCAGAATCGGCGGAATCAGCAGCCAGATATTGATTGCGAAATTTTTTGCCAGCGTGTCGAGAATCGTGTTGATACCGGCAACGTCAAGCTCTTTGCCCGCGAAACTCATACCCATGAACGCATAAATCACACATGCGATCAGCATGCTCGGGCCGGTTGTCCAGGCCATGTGCCTGACATGATCGAACAGTTTCGCACCGGTCATTGCCGGCGCCAGATTCGTCGTGTCTGAAAGCGGCGACATCTTGTCACCAAAATAAGCACCAGAAATGATGGCCCCCGCCACCATGCTGGCCGGAATGCCAAGACCTGCGCCAACTCCCATCAAAGCGATACCGACGGTGGCTGCAGTGGTCCAGGAACTGCCGGTTGCAAGGGAAACTATGGCGCAGATAATACAGGTTGCCACCAGAAAAATACCTGGTGAAATAATCTTCAGGCCATAGTAAATCATCGCCGGAACAATGCCCGCAAGCACCCAGACGCCGATAATGCAACCAATAATCATCAGAATCAGAATCGACTGCATGCCCATGCCGATCGTGTTCAGAATGCCCTTTTCGATTTCTGCCCACGAAAAACCTGAGCGTATGGCAACAACCGCAGCAAAAGCCGCGGTCAGAAGAATCGGAATATGCGGCGAGGCACCGAAATACATCAAACCGCCGACCAGAGATATGATAAGAAAAATTATGACCACCAGGGCCCGTGAAAACGACATTCTGCCCATACCCTGTTCCATTGAAATCTCCCTGCACGCAAGTATTTGATTTAACTCTGTAATGATAAATGCACAAACGCCGTCAACCAAACATTTTCTTATTTTTCTCTTTTTCTTCTCTGATCAATTATCTGCATTAACCATGCAAAATTGCTGTTCCCCAAACAACTCCAGGTATTTGTCCCAGAAACACGGGATTTTATAATGCACCGGTAATGCTATGGGTGCTATTGACATTTTTTGATCTTTCAGCTAAAACGGACTGACTAGTCAGTCTCGCATTTTTTTTGAAAGATTTATTAAATGGCACGCAAACCAACCAAAAAAGATCTGCTGCTCGAAGCCGGCCTCGATATTTTCTACGAAAAAGGCTTCGAGCGCACCACGATTGACGACATCGTCAGTCGCGCCAATTGTGGCAAAGGCACATTTTATCGCTACTTTATCGGTAAGGAAGCCCTTTTTGAAACCCTCGAAAACCGCTTTCGCGATTACCTTCTTGCTGAACTCGAAAGCAGCTGCCCATATACCATGCCACCCGCCGATTTCATGCAGGCGGCCATGCAGACCACGATCAGGGTTTTTAAACAGCACCAGCGCCTCGGCCTCGTAAAATTCGCCCGCGACCAGCAGACTGGTGACCGCACTGCGAACTGCCACCCGAAACACCTGCCCAGCATTGCCTATCTGCACAAATACCTGCAGCAACAGATCGAAATGGGCAGAATCAAGCCATTCAAACCCGAGGCCATAACCTCGACCCTGTTTGGCGCCGCGCATTTCTATCTTTTCCGTGACTACAAACTCGGCCTTCCGGCCACCGCCCAGGAACTCGAAGAAACCGTCGAAATCATTCTCAAGGGAGTACTGCCACAATGATTCACCGCAAACTGATTCCCACCCTCGTGCTTTTCTGCCTGCATCTTACAGCGGGCTGGTCGGCCAATCTTGCAGAACTTGCACAGACGGCACTTTCACGCAATCTCAGTCTGCAGATCTCTGACCTCGAAATTGAACAGAGCTTTATTGAAGAAAAAAAAGCATTCAACGCCCTTATTCCAGACGTTAATTTCAACGTCAGCAAAACCCACAAGGATTTTAAGGACGATTACCAGAAAAAAAGCCCGGCCAGCATCGATAACATGCTGATCTACTCGCTCAAGCTTACCCAGAGCTACCCCGGTCTGGGCCGGATTCCGATGATTCAGCGCGAAATCACCGCCCTGAAATCAGACATGAAGAAAACCTACAAGGAAAATCAGAAAATCAAGGTACTGCGCGATCTGACCCGCATCTACTTCAAGATGGTGCGCGATCAGGAACTGATGAAAATTCACGAAACCGACCTGATTCTGATCGCCGCACTGATGAAAGTTGCCAAACTGAACGAAGAACTCGGACTGGTGCTGCGCAACGATATTCTCAGAATCGAAGTTGAGCAGCTGAATTCAAACTCAGAACTGGTAAAGGCCCGCAACAGCTTTGGTGACCTAAAATACGATCTCGCCGCCGTTCTCGACATTCAGAACCCTGAAGAAATCAAGCTCGACCTGGCGAAGGGCCTCAGATTCTCGCCGGCCAGTCACACTACCGAAAGCCTGCTTCCCGACCTCTTCAAGATTGATAATGACATCAACCTCGCCCGCACCGACCTGCAGATTCTCAATAAAACGGTAAGGTCGGCCCGCAGTGCTAATCTGCCAACTCTGACCATCGATGCTTCATACAATCATGGGCGTAAGATCGGCCCGATAGAGGGTACCCGCGACTTCGCCACCACTTTTATTCTCAGCACGCCTGTCTATAACGGCAACGACATTGAAAATGCCGTCAGACTCGCGCAGAAGTCTGAAGAAATCGTAAAACTTCGCATCCAGGACCTCTCGAACACCAAAAAAGCATTGCTCGAAAAGGCAGTGGCCGACTACAACGAAGCCCTCGCCCGCATCAGCTTCGCCGAAAAGATGGTCGAACAGAGCATCGAAAATATGCGCATCGTTTTTACCCGCTATCAGGAAGGGGCCTCGTCGATCGTCGAACTTATCGATGCTCAGCGCCTGCTGACCAACTCTTCTCAGACTGCCATCAAAGCCTTCTACGACGAGCGTGAGCGCCTCGCCGAAATCCTGCTGCTGCTGCACCGCTTCGATGAACTGTTCAATCTCGACCAGAACGCCTCGGTTCTCAACACCGACTTTCTCATGCAAACCCTGAAACTTGGAGAAAATAAATGAAACCTCGAATCATCGCCTGCCTTTTCTCTCTGCTGTTTGCCTCTGTCGCCTCTTTCGGCCAAACCAGCGTCGTAACCGTCAAACCACAGTCAGGAACCATAAGAAAACTGCTGCAGTTCACCGGCGAAACCAGACCAGTTGTAGAAGCCTACGCCGCCGCCGATGTCAACGGCCCGGTTTCACAGATAATGGTCGAAGACGGGCAAAAAGTCGCACTCGGTCAGCCACTCGGCAAAATCGACGATATCCGCTTCGCCATCACCCTACGTCAGATGGAAGCCGCTCTTGAGCGCGCCAAACAGCAGCTGCAGGATGACGAAAAAGACTACGAACGCAACAAAACCCTCTTCGACAACAAGGCAATCACTCAGAAAAGCCTCGACGCCGCCCTGACCAACTACATCAAGGGCAAAACCACGGCAAAGCAGGCTCAGGCAGATTATGACAAGGCCAAGCTCGATCTCGACCGCTGTATCATCAGAGCGCCAATCGCAGGCTATTGTGTCGACCGCTCGATTGAACTCGGCCAGGCGATGGCCCGCGGCCAGAATATGGGTAAGATCATTGATCTCGACGACATCTACGTCGACGCCCGCATCCCCGAATCTGAAATCAGAAATATCAGAAAGGGCCAGAAATGTCTTATTGAAGACAAATACGAAGGTGTCGTCGAGCACATCGACCTCTATGCCGATAACTCGCGCTCTTTCAAAGTGCGCATAAGAGTGAAAAACCCCGATCTGTTTTTCCGCGGCAATATGTTTGTTAAAGGCAGTATCACCCTCGAACAGTTCGATAACGCGCCGCTTTTTCCGTCACAGGCCATTCGTAACTTCCGTGGCGACCTGTATGTATTCACCGTCAAAAATGGCAAGGCGCTTCGCAATAAAATCAACCTGATTGCCCAGGAAGGCGAATCAAGCTATGCCGACCAGATAAATCTCGACAGCGAAATCATCACCGTCGGCCAGGACAGCCTCGATAACGGCAGTGAGGTAATTGTCAGAAACAATGGTAATGGTAATGGTAATGGCAACGGTAATGGGCAACAGAAGCCGGCCACCGGCGATGCTGCCAGCAAGTGAACCTGAAAGAGTAATATGAGCATACCAAGAACATCAATCAATCGCCCTATTTCGGTTACCATGCTGATGCTTGGCATGGCACTGATTGGCTTCGGTGCCTTTCTTACCTTTAACGTCGCGCTTTTCCCGAATATCGATATTCCGGTCGCTTTCGTGCAGGCCCCCTACCCCGGCGTCGATCCGGCCGAAATCGAAACCATCGTCACCAAAAAGCTCGAAGACGAAATCAACTCGGTCGAAAACATCGACAAAATCGAATCATACTCAGCCGAAGGCTATTCACAGACCGTAATCAACTTTAAATTCGGCACCGACCTCGATCTGGCCGCTGTCGACCTGCGCGCTAAAGTCGACCAGGCCAAGCGCAACCTGCCCCGCGACATGGAACAGGTAACGGTTTCGAAGGTCGACATCAACGCTTTTCCGGTTCTGAACATTGCTCTGGGCGGGAACTATGACCTCGTCGAACTGCGTCGTATCGCCGACCGCGAGATCAAACCAGCGTTTCAGCAGATCAGCGGCGTCGCCAACGTTGAAGTCAAGGGCGGCCTGCAGCGCGAAATCAGGGTTAAAATCAGCCCTGAACGCATGCTCGCCTATGAACTGACCATTGACGACGTAATCACCGCCGTCAACAAAGACAACCAGAACACTCCGCTTGGCAACATCAACGAAGGTTCATTCAAATACCTGCTGCGCTCCGAAGGTCAGGTCAAAAACCCGCAGCAGCTTGGCACCATCATCATCAAGGAAATCAACCGTCGGCCGATCTATCTCTCAGAAATCGCCACCATCGACGATCAATACAAAGAAATCGAATCAACCTCGCGCATCAACGGCCAGCCTTCGGTTACTCTCGAAATCAAGAAAACCGCCGACGCCAACCCGGTTCTCATATCCGATGCAGCTCAAAACCTGATTCCCAAGCTTGTAGAAAAATATAAGGGTCGCCTGACCATCACCGTTGGCAACGACCAGACCGGCTTTATCAGAGACACGATTCAGATGGTCAAAGATAACGCTCTCATCGGCGGCATGCTTGCCATAATCGTTCTGTTCATCTTTCTGCAGAACTACCGCTCAACCATCATTATCGGAACCAGCATTCCGTTGGCCATCGTTTCAACCTTCGGCTTCCTTTCTTTCCACGAAGATATATCCCTCAATCTGATGACTCTTGGTGGGCTCGCGCTGGGCATCGGCATGATGGTCGACAACGCCATCGTCGTCATGGAAAACATCTACCGTTTCTATGCAGAAAACCCGCAGGGAGACCGCATAGAGCTGGCTACCAAAGCTTCTGAAGAAGTTTTCATGCCGGTCCTTGCTTCAACCGCTACCACAGTCGCAGTTTTTCTGCCGATCGGTTTCGTTCCGGCAGTTGTTGGCGAAATCTTCTTCAACATGTCACTGGCAATCATCTATTCGCTGCTGGCGTCACTTCTGGTGGCAATCACCTTTCTGCCGATGCTTTGTTCGAGATTTCTCGTTCTTGATGGTCTTTTCATTGAAACCATCATCGTAAGAATGTATAGAGCCCTGGTTCAATGGGCGCAGAAACACCCGCTCAAATCTGTCACGGCCTTTATCAGTCTGTTCTCTCTTCCGGCGCTCGGGTTCTATTTTGGCTTGAACAACCCGGCAGTTATCAGGCTGCTTGAAAAAACGCCTCTGGCCGGGCATTCCTTCAACCCCGGGTTTGACAGTCTTCTCGCTTCGGCAGCGATTATTCTGACCATTCTGCTGCTGCCTCTTTTAATCGCCGCCCTCTTCAAAGCATTTAATTTTCTCACCGCAAAAATCCTCTTTCCGATAATTGACGGCCTGATCATGAATGTGCTCCGGCGCATCTATCTTCAGGTTCTGAAATCTCTTCTGAAACACTGGTATCTGCGCCTCGCCTACTGCCTGGCAATTCTGGCTGTATTTCTTCTGGCAATATTCAATCAGCCGGCGATGAGCTTTTTCCCGGACATGGACCGCGGTGAAATGACCATCGAGTTCGAAACTCCCGAAGGCACCAGCGTCGAAAAAACCGACGAAATCACGAAGCAGATCGAAACTGCCCTTCTGCAAATCCCCGAAATCAGCAAGGTCATCACCAACTCGGCCGTAGGCAAAGGTACCCTGGCGGTTAAACTGACCCCCAAAAGCGAACGTACCAAAGCGACAAAAGATATTATCGACATGGTTCGCCCGCAGGTGGATATTATTCCGGGTATCCGCACCATCGACTATAAAGAACCCAAAATGGGCAAACCTTCGCGCGGTAAGTCGATTCAGATCGAAATCATGGGCGATGACTTCGAAGTTATCGAAGAAATCTGCCTGCAGGTCTACGAGCGCATCAAAGACATTCCTGGCCTTAAAGATCTCGAAAATGGCATCAAAACCGGGCGACCCGAATTCAGACTCGTTTTTGACCGCGAAAAGATTCGTGATATGGGCCTCAGTCTGGTCAAGATTGCCGAAATGGCCCGCAGCCATGTTTATGGTACCCTCGCCGGCAAATACCGCGAAAACAACGACGAATTCGACATTCGTGTCGAAGCCGCCGATCTCGCAAAAGATAAAATCGCCAAACTCAAAGACCTCGAAATCTCGCTCGAAAAAGGCAAGTTCATCAAGCTCGGCCAGGTGGCGAAATTTATGCCGGCAACCGGTTACAGTGTCATTGAGCGCAAAAATATTGCGCGCCGCCTGATTGTTCAGGCTAACCCTGATGAACGACCCATCGGCGCCATTACCAACGACATCAACGAAAAGATCAAAGACATCAAAATGCCCCCGGGCTACGTCATCAACTTCGGCGGCGAAAACGAAGAAATGGTCAAGGCCTTCCAATACCTTGCCGTCGCGCTGCTGGCATCGGTTCTGCTTGTCTATATGATCATGGCTTCTCAGTTTGAATCTCTGCTTTACCCTTTCCTGATAATGTTCACGATCCCACTCTCGTATATCGGCGTTGTAACCGCCTGAGGGTTATGGGCTTTGCTTTCAGTGTCACTGCAATGATCGGCATCATCATGCTCGCCGGCATCGCGGTCAATAACGGCATTATCCTCATCGAGTTCATTTTGCAGCGCCGGCGCGGATTGAACGAAAGCGACTTCGATGCAGCCATGGCGCCGGCGCCGACTTTTACCAGCCGCTGGCGATATCCGTCTCGGGCGGCCTGCTCGTCTCGACTCTAATCACTCTGACTTTCGTTCCGACCATTTTCATCATGGCCGAAAACATCATCAGCTTCATCAAATCATTTATGGCCGATTTCACCAGATAATCCACCAGCAGAATCGCAGTTCGGGCGGGGGTTGCACAACCCCCGCTTTTGTTGTATACTGTTTGCCCACAGATTAGAGAAACCAAAAAGGATGACTATGAAATCACAGCAGAATAAATTTGATGTATCGGTCAATTCAGAAATCGGCGAACTCGAAGGTGTTATTCTGCATACACCCGGACTCGAAATCGAAAACATGACCCCAGGCAATGCTGAACGCGCTCTTTACAGCGATGTTCTCAACCTTTCGGTCGCCTCACTCGAATACGACCAGCTGCGTATCGTTCTCGAAAAGCACACGAATGTTTTTCAGGTCAAAAAGCTTCTCGAACAGGTTCTTCACAATTCCAAGGTCAGAGCCAGCCTCATCGAACGCATCTGCCGCAACGAAAATGCCCTCGACATCATGCCCGAACTCCAGGCCATGAAAGAAAAAGATCTCTGCCGCTGCCTGCTCGAGGGGGTTCTCATGAAAAAAGACAACCTCTCGCGCTTTCTCAGTAACGAACGCTACTCGCTGCGGCCGCTGCACAACTTTTTCTTCACTCGCGATCTTTCGGTGGTTATCAATGACTGGGTAATGATTGCCCGCATGGCCAACAAGGTCAGAAGTCGCGAAGCCATGATCATGGAAGCAATTTTCGATTACCACCCTATGTTCTCGGTTAAAACTCTTAACATGCAGGCCGTAGAAACCGCTCACATAGAAGGCGGCGATGTTCTGGTCGCCCGGCACGACATTCTAATTATCGGTATCGGTGCCAGAAGCACCCCGGAAGCCGTCGACCTGCTTGTCGAACACTACAAAGCGCTGAAAAAGCCACAACACATTCTCGTCCAGGAACTCCCACTGACCCCGGAATCCTTCATTCATCTAGACATGGTATTCACACTTCTCGACCACGACACCTGCATGATCTATGAACCGGTCATCATGCAGCCTAATCGTTATAAAACCGTTCTGATAAGCATAGACAACGGCCAGGTCAAAATCTCGGAAGAACGCAACCTGCTGACCGCCCTCGACCGGCTTGGAATGCCGATGATTCCTATCATGTGCGGCGGCTCTTCCGACTCCTGGATTCAGGAACGCGAACAATGGCACAGCGGCGCCAATTTCTTCGCCCTCGGCCCTGGCCGCATCATCGGTTATCGCCGCAATATCAACACGATTGAAGAACTCGACCGCAAAGGGTTTGCCATCATCGACGCCACCGATGTCGTCGAAAACAAGGTCGACCTCAACCGCTACGGCCGCTGCGTCATCACCATTGACGGATCAGAATTGGCACGCGGTGGTGGTGGCTGCCGCTGCATGACCATGCCAATCCGCCGCAAGCCGATTTGACCTGCCGTTTCTAAAGCTGATTGGCAAACAGGCTCTGACGTGAGATAATGGCCAGAGAGGTATTATGCAGAGTCAGCAGTCAACCAGCAGCCTGACCGAAAAACTCACGCTGTTTTTCATGATCGCTGCCATATTTGCGACAGTTTTATGGGGTCTCGAATCATGGTTCGAAACCCGCATTAATTCATGCCAGAACGATCTGCAGACCCGGCGCCGGCAACATACCGAGACTATCGCCGCCGCCACCGAACCCGAACTTTTCATTACCCGCACCATATTGCCGGTACTGCGCCAGGTCAGCGAGAACCCGCAGATCGATCTCGAAAAACTCCGGGCCCACCATCTGCAGAAAAATCGCCTCGACATGACCCTCTACCAGTTCGATGCCCGCGGCGAGCTTACCAGAACCGCCCCGGCCCGTGCCCCCAACCTGTGGCTGATGCGCAACCTTTTCACCAGCCTGCGCGAAACCGATATCCGCAAAGTTTCACAGGCCCGCAAAGGCCTTGACAAAAAACTCGAATTTGCCTTCGGCTTCGGGAAAGACCTCAATTCGATCCGAGAAAACCCGGAAACCATAATAAACACAGCCTCTGGTGACAAAGAAGGCATGCTCGCCTGGACCAGCCGCCCCAACGGCGGTCTGATAATCACCTGCAGCGAAGCACCAGAAGCACGCCGGATTTTCCGTCTTCGCCCGGAGGTTCCCGCGTCAGATCCAACATTGGCTCAGACCGGCATTCTTGAAACCGTTAACAACGGCTCTTCACTCGCTGGTCAGGCTTATTCCTTCCTTTCCCGCCTCGGAGTCGACTCCGGTTTTTATGCCGGCCGTCACTGGTTCTTCATCAATACCCGCAGCGCCCGCAGGGTTTTTGCCGCCTTTCGAACAGTCCCCTGCCCGTTCACCCGGGCTCTGCACCTGATCAGACTTGTAATCGCATCAACCGCTCTCGCGGTTCTGCTGTTTTTTGCCATCGCCGGCACCAGCATGGCCATCAGCCTGAAAAAGCTGGTTATCACCATGTTTTTTGCCTCGTCATTGATACCACTGAGCGGCATTGCCTCGACGACTCTCGACAACCTCGATGTCTTCACCCAGATTCACAACAACAAAACCAGAGCAGCAAAAGAAGAAACCCTGAGCAACATGGTGCAGAATTTTAACAAGTATCTGGCATCGAGCTCCGCAAGTCTGGTTCGCCTTACCGAAAACCCCGGAACCGGCAGCAAAGACCCGGCAACCCAACAGATGAACAGTGCAATCACCGCCGCCTTTCCAGAAGCCCGAATTACCCTGCGCAACTCTGCCGGCGACCTCATCTTTTCCAACAGTCCCGATTTTTCTTCGGGCCGCGAAACGGTTTTTAAATCATTGTCGCGCCGCCTGGTTGAACGCTATATCCCCGAAAGACTCGACGAGCACAGATATAACGGCAACCCGTTTTCTGACTCGATGGTTCGCAAAGACGATATGGGCTTCGGCACCCTGCTGAATTACCCGAACCGGCTGCAGTTCGTCAGAACCGGCAACTCAGAAATGCTGCTTTTTTACCGGCTGTTGCCGGCATCCAAAGGCTCCGCCGCCATTGCTCAGGTCGAATTGTCGACCAGCGCCACCGTCAGGCGCTATCTTAAAGCGGTCGGCCATCAGCCAGTCAGCGTTGAAAACAATTCCATGACCATCTCGGCCTTTTATCCAAAAGGCTACCGTTGGTCGCTCCCTCCGTCGACACAGCACCAAAAAGCGGTTCTGCAGATCGCCGAAGCTGCGCACGTGACCGGCAAGGCTCAGTTCAGAAGGTTAACCGGCAATATCGACGGATTTGCCCTGTGCATTCCCGCGTCTGAACTGGCGGGAAACTGCCTCATTGCCTTCAGCTCAGCCCAACCGCTCGATGAAGCCCTGGCCCGCATGAAAAACCGCATCCTCAGTGGCACTGTCATTGCTCTCATTCTGCTGATTTCATTGGCAACCTGGATTTCACGACAGCTGATCAGCCCGCTCGACAACCTGGAATCGGGCATCAAGGCACTGGCGGCCCGCAATTTCGAGGCCCGCATCAGCGTGCCACCAGGCAAAGACGAACTCTCACAGCTGTTTCACGCCTTTAACGACATGATGGCCGAAAGTTACGATATGCAGATCGCCCACAGCGTTCAGGAAGGCCTGGTGCCGAGCGAATTCCCAGAAGTAGCAGGTTACAACGTTTTTGGTATGCTGCAGTCTGCCTCAGATCTTGGCGGCGACTGCCTCGACTGCTTCCTTCTCCCGAACGGACATCTGCTGTTTCTCGTCGGCGACCTGACCGGGCATGGAGTTGGCTCAGCCCTGATGATGGCTTTTGCCCGTGCCGTCACCTTTCACTGGAGCCAGAAAGGCAATCTCACACCGGCCAGCCTTGTAGACCAGCTCGACAACATGCTGCGCGAGAACCGTACCGAACGTATGTTCATGGGTATCATCTGCGGCGTTCTCAACCCCGAAAACCACGAAGTTGAACTGGTAACCAAGG